>ERZ1685332.2-NODE-2-length-113020-cov-16.767406_pt1 | contig 113020 bp, 108 predicted proteins | sample MGYA00580193_ERZ1685332 | MGnify/ENA primary metagenome ERZ1685332 (study PRJEB41501, sample SAMN08275520) | hot springs metagenome | biome: alkaline hot spring; material: microbial mat | place: Russia: Ush-Beldyr | collected 2015-07 | depth 0.5 m m ...
CCAAAGCACTTCGAGCAGTACCGGCAGCACAGCGACTTCATTTGGCAACAATGGTGCGGTTCGGCCGTAACTGTGCACCAGGTTGATCGCCTGCGGAATATCGAGCGGACCACGAAAAACACCCCATGAAGTTGCTTCCGATGGCAGCGCCCTGGTCGCAAAACCGACAAGCGCGTCCGCAAGATCGACAATCCGCGCATCCCGTTCTACCTGATCGAAGTCGAGCAGCGCCATGACCCGGTCGCCAGCGAACCGCACATTATCGGGATGCATATCGCCGTGGATCAATACGCACGGCAACGCATCGTAGACATGATCAGACAAGGCGGCGCGTAATGCCGACGCTCGCCCGTCGTACCAGGCAAGATCGGCGTGCAATTCTCCCATCACGTCGCGTTCGTACAAACCTTCGGTCAGCGACGTGATACGTGCTGGCGCATACCGGGGTAATGTCGCGTCCTCTGGTGGCGGGAGATCAACAACCGCCTGGTGATAGCAGGCGAGGGTCGCGCCAACTTCCACGATCTGCCCGGGACGATCCGGATCGAAGTCGGTTCCGTGCACATACTCCTGGATTTCGTAGATTCGCCCGTCGATGATCGTCATCGTTGAGCCGTTCTTGTTCTGAATCAGACGTGCCGTCGGAAACGAGCGCTGACAGAGATGATCGATCAGGCGATGACGATAGCACACCGAAGCCAGCGAGAAGCGATAATGGTTGCGGCGCACCACAAACCGGCCATATCGAGTGACGACAATGGCAGTCTCATTGACGAACCCATGACCTGTCGCGGCGACTCCTTCGATCGATCCCAGATCGTAGTGGGATAAGACGCGTGTGATGTCAGTTGATTTCAGCATTGTTCTATGAAGTGCCGGGAAGCGCACCATTGCGCTGGAACGCGCCACGCAGACGCAAAAGAGCGACCGGCGCGCGCTGGAAGGCGTTGTGCCGTTGAACACGACCAGTGTTTGCCCGGCTCATGCCCATTGCTCGTTTGAGCGAACGGCAGAGCCCGCGCTGCCTCTGCCGTACCCAGCATTTGGTTCCTTATCGACTAATCATTTCAGTTTCCAGTTGACGAACCAGCTCCTGTGCGAACGCGTCGATTTTGGCGCGTTCTGCAGACGTAACCTTCGACCATGGTACGAAATCTGGCGCCGGGAGGATGACCCTGAGCGGGGGAACAACCACCTGCGCGCCTCGCTCTGCCAATGCCTTGACCAGGTCGTCGATGCCGCTCGGTCGTTCGTCCACGGTTTGCGTGCCAAAGACCGCTATTGCCATACGCTTGAGGCGGCGCTCTGGAATGGTTTCGACCAGATGCCGCATGCGCCAACTGGCGTGGTGGGCGTGGGTGAAGCTTCCCAGCACCAGCAGGTCACATCCTATGGTATCGCTGGCAGTTACAGAAGTTACCGGTGCGCAGATAACATGTGAGGCATACGGCGACAGCCGGTCAGCGATGATTCTGGCAACTTCACGGTTGTGGCCAAACCAGGATGCATAGACAATCAGGACTCTCATGATACGCACCTCGTTGCACCCGCACCTCATTGTGCCTTACTCTGAGCATACCACAGCAGTCTTACCGTGTTGGCGCGGTCTGGCAACCAGCAGTGAATGTTCCGTTACGCAGTGCGTTACAATGCTTAACCTGAAGTTGTCATTTCGCAATGCCACACTGCGGCATGAAAGTGGTATACTTAGGGTGGTCAATGGACTGTCGGGTTGGGCAAAGGCGGTTGGCGGAGAGCCGCGTTTGCCAGAGCGCACAAGCGCCGCCCGATTGAGCCTAGACCCACGGTGGCCGCCCCCCAAAGCCACCTGCATGCTGGCGTCGGCACCCCCGCCGGCGCCAGTCGCTTTTAATGTGACCGTCACTAACGGGTGGCGGGCGATCCGCAGGCGTCTGCACGACGCTGCAGCGGCAGAGCAGCGCAGGGATGTTTACAACGGACGGTCACGCGCGGTGGTTTCCTAACCCCTAACCCCTAATCCTCACCGCGCAAGCGTCGCCGTGCCGCTTCCTGCGCAGCGCGCAGGCGTTCCAGTTCATCGGCGGCTTGCGTGGCGCGCGGATGGATAGTGGGCGGCTGACGAGGCGCAGCAATGGGGAGAGATGGTTGCGATGCGGCAACCGCTGTTTCTGATGTTTCTTGTGGTTCGAGGCGCGCAGCGAGCGCGCGCAGACCGATGCGTTGCAGCCCGGCAATCATCTGTTCGCGTCGAATAAAAATGCGTCTGAGTGCAATGTCCAGCGGCAGCAACACAAGCGCCAGCCAGAGCAACGGCAACCCGACTTCGCGCACAACGCCGCGCGCAGCGCGACCTCGCTCGAAAACCTGATGAGGCTGCGGGTCGATCCGCCCGCCGGTGATGTGCGCCAGATCCTCGAGCATCCGGCGATCCCCCGCCTGGCTGCGATACTCGGCACTGAATGGCATTGCTGCGCCGCCGGTCGCGCTGGCAACCGGCGTCCCCTGCCCATCACGCGCAACGATCTGCACCAGGTAGGCGCCGGCCGGCAAACTGTCGATTGATGTGCGATACCGTCCCGGACTGACTTCACGGAGCGTGGTTTCAACGATAGCGCCGTCAGCGGCGATCAACCGGGTGTTGACAAGCAATCCGGTCTGCGGTGCGCCGTCGGGTGTGCGGGTGATAGCCTCGACGACCAGGGCATCTCCCACAGGGTGCGTTGCGATGCTCAGGGTATCGCCGATTGGCTGGGGCAGGAGCCAGGTGAAGAGTTGGGCGCTGAATTGCGGGAAAGCGTCCCACGACATCCATTTCTTCGCCCACCGCCCGCTGAGATCGCTCGTCCAGGCGAGGGAACGCCCCAGACCGTACTGCCATGCCGCCAGCAGCACCTCACCACCGGGAGCGACCAGCGCTGTCTGCGCTGTCTCGCGTGGCGTCGTCAGAACATAGCCGTAGAGTTCAGGCATAGCGTCGATCCCGTGCAAGACGGGATGCGGCGTTCCCTGTTGCGGCGTCAATGCGCCCTCGACAACATATGGCGCGATGATCGTCTGCGCCTCGTCGGTCAAGAGATCGGGGACATCGGCGGCGCGCTCTGTCAGGAAGGTGCGCCCGCCGCCAACGGCGGCCATATCGCGGATGAACGGCACGTGAGCGCCCTGACCGATGGCGACTGAGGTCAGGGTCACACCCTCGTCATGCAGGTCGCTCACAATTGCGAGCGCGCCCTCTTGCTGCGTGGTATCGTTTCCATCAGTAATCGTAATAATGTGGCGCACGGGCCGGTCGCTGGCGCGGGCATAGCGCGCCGCCACCTGAAGCGCATCGTGGATGTTGATGCCGCCGCCGCCAAGACTCACCCGGTTCAACTGTTCGATCACGGCATCGCGACGCGATCCTGGCAACGGACCAACAATGACGCCAGGGCGATCATCGAAGGGAATGACGGTCAACTCATCTTCATCACGCAACAGCGCTGCAATCCGTCGCGCGCCTTCGAGCGCCAGCGACAGTTTGGGGACGCCATCCTCAGTGGCAGCCATACTTCCCGAAATGTCGATCACCACGACGACACTGACCGGCGGCCGGCGCTGACGCTCAGGAATGTCCATCGTCACCGGCAACGCCGCCTCGACCGGTGTATCGCGCCAGCCTCCTGGTCCGAACGATTGCGGGCCGCCGACCATGAGCAAACCGCCGCCGAAGTCGCGGACATACGTCGCAATCCGTTGCATCGCCTCGTCGGAAAACAGGGTGCGGGGAACATTGACCAGCGCAATCGCATCGTACCCGACCAACTCACCGAACATGCCAGGCATGGACGCCGGATTCACAACCACAACGTCCACGTGAGCGGCGCGCAACGCACGCTCCAGACCGATCGCATCATCAGGGGATTGCGCAACCAGCAACACGCGCGGTTTGCCCCGCACATAACTGAAGGTCTCGATGGCATTATTCTGGGTGCGCGCATCATCTGGAACAGCGAGACGCACGGTATAGCGGTTGAAACCGGCAGGCGCTTCGGGGAGCAGGATTTCAATGGTTTGCCGCTCAGAACCAATCTCGACCGGCGCCGTCGCAACGACTCTTCCATCGGGACCGGTCACTATCAGTTGCGCTGCGACGGGTGCAGTGCTTCCCAGATCGATGCGCAACGGCAGACGCTGCCCTTCACGCGCTGCTGCCGGCAACGTCACACCGACAATCTGCGCATCCAATCCATCGGCGCTGCCACTGAGCGGTATAACGTCGATAGGGATGCCCTGCGCGGCGGCGCGTTGTGCGATCTCGCGCGCCGTCCCCCGATTTTCGCCGCCATCGGAGAGGAGCGCCAACCGCCGATGCCCTTGTGCAGGAAGCAGCGCCAGACCGAGTTGCAGCGCATCGGCAATGTTGGTTGCGCCGCCAAAGGGGCGCGCCTGCGGCGCGCCAAAGGTGCGTTCCGGGGAAGGAGTTCGCTCGACGAGCGCCTCACGCCCGAAGACAATGACGCCTGCCTGATCATCGGGCGGCATTGCCGCCAGCGCCTGCGTGATAAATGCCTCTGCGCGCGCGCGTTGCGATGCGGCAACCGAGTCCGACCCATCGAGCAGGAAGATCGTTGTGGCGGTTTCAGGAGGCTGAACCAGTTGCGCGCCCGCAAGCGCGCCGATCAATGCCAGCACAATGATGGTTCGGAAAACAAGGCTCGACCATCGTCGCCAGGCGGCAATACGCGCCGGAGAGAGGAGCGCGATACCCCAGAAGAACAGCAGGATACAAACGAGCCAGAGGACATCGGGATAGACAAATGAAATGCCCATACTACGCCGGACGGCGACGCGCGGCAAGCGCAAGGCGGACGCGCTGCCGCAGGTACGCCAGACTGCTCCGCTGATACACAAGCCATTCGATGACCACGATCAGGATCGCCGCAGCCGCCAGCCAGCGCCAGATTTCCTGCCGTCCCACCTGTTCGCGGGTCACCGCCTGTTGCAAGCCGCTCACCTGCGGTACGCGCAACTCGCTTGCCGGTGCAATGCGCGACTCCTCCGGCGTAAACAGATTGATGGCGAAACGTCGCTGCTCGACCACCTGATTGTCGCGCACCTGCTCGATGAGGTACGGTCCGAGCGCGTCAGTATCAGCATAGATTGCCTGTCCGCCCTGAATCTGCGCTGCATCGACGCGCCCATCCGGTCGAACGATGCGCACAGCAGTGACGGCGGGATCGACCGCCACAACCAGCGGTTGTCCAGGAGCGATCTGTGACGCTTCGAGACCGCTCCCCGGCGCGAGATATCCGATGCTATTCGAGACCAACAGCGGAAAGGCGACCTGGAGCGGCAGATCGGAGTCCTGCAGCGCAAATGCCAGCACAACAATCCGCCGACCCTCGCGTTCCCCTGCCAGCAGCATCGGGCTGCCGTCTCCTTCGACCAGCGTGCGCGCCCATATTCCCGTCTCGATGCGCATCGCGCGCAGCACGTTCACCTCGCTCACACTGACATTCCGTAGCAGCGGCGGCGCTTGCCCTTCAATAATGATCGGCGCCGGGCGCAGGAGTGGAAAATCGACAACGCCGGTGACGGAAAAGAGCGTGGTTGAACGCATTGGAGCAATAAACAACAGATTGCCGGTTGGCAGGGTATCCGGCGTCACGCGGTCGAAGATCGTAATCTGTGGTGCGGCGCCGCCCGAAACCGTCGTGGTCGTGGTTTTTGTGGCAGTGATGCCGGGCAACAGGGCGAGCGCCGTTTCGAGGAAGCGATTGCCAGGACCGACAATGCGCACCTCAACGCCTGCGCCTGCCGGACTCACAGCCCACGCGCGATCATCGGATGGCAGGAAGTCAGCAGCAGGCGCTCCACTGAGACGCGCCTCAGCCACGCGCACCTGTGCGGGAACATCGGCGATCACCGTCTGAATGGCATCCGCAGCGCCGTCAGGACCGAAGTTGAGTTCATACGCATTGAAGAGCGCGCCATCGAGGTAGAGGTCGAGCCGCCGCGAGACGGGCGCGGGACCATAATTCGTCACCTGAACAAACAGCGTCTGCCCGGCAGGACCCGGTTGCAGCGCCATTGCACTGATCGCCACATTCTCAGCGCGTTGACCGACCGGAAAATAACGCACCGTCGCCGGAACGCGAATATCGGTGGGAATTTCGACATTCCCATCGGAGATAATGGCGACCTCGCTGTCTGGCTCACGCGCTGCGAGCGCTGTTGCAAGCGCTAGCGCCTGTGACAGATCGCTACGACTGCCGACGTTGGGCGTAAGCGAGCGGATGGCGTCATACATCTGGCGCCGATCGGTGGTGGACGCTGCAACCACCTCCATCTGCCCGCCGACCGCAATGATGGTGGCGCGTCCTCCTTCAGGCAACTGGTCGACCAGCGTCTGCGCCTGACGACGCGCCGCTTCGAGTCGTGAAGGAGGAACGTCTGTCGCCGCCATGCTTGCCGAGCGGTCGATGATGATAATCAGGTTGCGCCCGCTAATGCCGGTGGTGAGGAAAAACGGCCGCGCCAGGGCAATTGCCAGCAGCAGCAGGAGCAGCAACTGCAGGAAGAGCAGCCAGTTGCGCCGCAAGCGCTGCCATGGCGCGTTTGCCTCCACATCACGCACCATGCGTTGCCAGAGGAAAGTCGAAGAGACGCGCCGTTGCTCGCGGCGAAGTTTCAGCAGATACATCGCCACGATCAGCGGACCCACAACAAGCGCACTGAGAAGCGCCAGCGGCGTCAGCAACGACATACAGCACCTATCATCACCGCAACACCCCGCGCTGGCGCAGCATCGTCAAGATGAACTCTTCGACTGGCTGAGCCGTATCGACCTGCACATACGTGATGCCACGACCGTGGCAGAAGCGTTCGATTGCGTCCTGCCACTCGCGCAGATGATCCTGATAGCGTTGCAATGTCTCCAGATCGGCAGTAATCTCGACCGCTTCGCCGGTTTCGGCGTCCAGCAGGCGGAAATCGCCATCGAGTTGTGGGCGTAGTTCCTGCGGTGCAAGGATATGGAGCAGCGTGATCTCGAACGGGCGTGATCCGAGCGCGCGAAGGGCGTCTTCCCAGCGTGGATCGAGGAGATCGGAACAAAGAATGAGCGGCCCAGGGTTGATTGCGGTGCGCGCGTAGCGTTTACAGGCATCAACCAGGTCGCCAGCGCCGCCGGGTTGGAGGCGCTGGAGGAACGCAAAGAGCGGCAGGGCGCCCGCCTTGCCGCGCACTCCGCGGAGTTGCGCGCTCGCTCCGGCGGCAAACGCCGTCACCGTCACTCGGTCGAGGGTCGAGAGCGCCACATACCCGAACGCCGCCGCCAGACGACGGGCATAGGTCAGTTTATGCGGGTCGCCCCAATCCATCGAGGCGCTGTTGTCCACGAGCAGATGGATGGTCAATTCTTCCTCAGCCACGAAGAGTTTGAGGAAGAAGCGTTCCATCCGTGCGTAGAGGTTCCAGTCGATCTGGCGAATATCATCGCCGCGAACGTAGGGGCGGAAATCGGCGAACTCGACGGACGATCCACGACGCGGACCACGTCGCTCACCCTGGATGTCACCGACCATCGCGCGCCGCGTCAGCAGCGCCAGGCGATCCAGTTTGCGCAGAAAAGCGGAGTCGAACAGCGGTTGTGATGAGGTTGTTGTCACCGCTTCACCTTCGATTCCGGCGTTGTTACTCCGCGCGCACCGACTCAACAACCTGCCTGACGATATCGTCGGGCGAAACCCCTTCCGCCTGCGCCTCGAAGTTCAGAATCACCCGGTGACGAAGCGCAGGCAGCGCCGCCTGGCGCAGATCGGCAAACGCGACGTTGTAGCGTCCGTCGAGAAGCGCCATGATCTTGCCTGCCAGAATAAGCGCCTGCATGCCGCGCGGGCTGGCGCCATACCGCACATACTGCTTCGTCACCGACGGCGCATCTTTGTCTTCGGGGTGGGTGGCGGTAATCAAGCGCGCCGCATAGGCGAGGACGTGGCTGGCAATCGGCACCGAACGCGCCAGCCGTTGCATTGCCAGGATTGTCGACGCATTCGCCACCTTGCGCACCTGCGGCAAGCGGGCGCCGGTCGTGCGGTTGGCGATTTCGATAAGATCGGCGGCGGTTGGAAACGGAATGAGAATCTTGAAGAAGAAGCGGTCGAGCTGCGCTTCGGGCAATGGATAGGTGCCTTCCATCTCGAGCGGGTTCTGTGTCGCCAGAACGAAGAACGGACTTTCCAGGCGATGAATGGTTTTAGCGACCGTTACGGTATGTTCCTGCATCGCCTCGAGCAGTGCGCTCTGCGTTTTCGGCGTTGCGCGGTTGATTTCGTCTGCCAGGATGAGGTTCGCAAAAATCGGACCTGGCTCGAAGCGAAATGTTTTGCGACCCGACTCATCCTCGCTGATGAGAGTCGTACCGACAATGTCGGCAGGCATAAGGTCCGGCGTGAACTGGATGCGGCTGAAGGAACAATCGATCACGTCGGCGAGCGTGCGCACCAGAGTTGTCTTCGCCAGACCGGGAACTCCTTCGAGGAGCGCATTGCCGCCTGCAAGTAATGTGATGACTGTCTGCCGGATCAATTCTCGCTGCCCGACAATCACCTGTGAAATTTCGGTCTCGATCGCCAGCGCGCGCTGGCGGAACTCTTCAGGCGACAGAGCGTCCTGCGTCATTTCTTCGGCTGCTGTCATGCTGCTTCTCTCTCAAAGACTGACTGTTACAAAACTCCGCATTATCAGGCCGATCGAAACAACGATCAGCGCTACCCACGATACCGCAGTTATCGCAAAAACGAAGGCGACGACGCTGGCAGGCGGTTTCATCAGGCGTCCGCCGACGATGATCGCTGCGCTTCCAAGCGCCACGATCAGCGCAAGCACGCCAGGAAATAGCCACATCATACGAGTTTGCCACCTCCTAACTCGAACATGGAGCCAGGAAAGTCTCGGTCACGGCTCGAGCCGTGAGAAATAGTCGCGCACGTAATCCTTCAGATGCGGCGGAATGGCGCTCTGATCGAGCGCTTCACCGGCTGCACGCTGGTAATCCTGCAACACCTGCTGGTAGGGGGTCTGGAGCGGGTTCACGCTCCCTGGCGCATTCGATTGCCCTTGCTGGATCTGCGTCTGCCCGCCTGCGCCTTCCTGCCCCTGAATACGCTCGACATCACGCGGTTGTCCGTCGGGTGTAAAAGGCTGATACACCAGATCGCTGCTGCCGCTGCCTGCTTCAGTTCCAGTTGCAGGGCTCTGCTGGTTCCCTTCCACCTGCGCGCCCGACTGTCCGTCCTGCCCCTGTTGCTGCCCCTGCTGCTGCCCCGGTTGTTGCTGCCCTTGCTGCTGTTGCCCCTGCTGCTGGCCCGGTTGTTGACCCTGTTGTTGACCCGGTTGTTGCTGCCCTTGCTGCTGCTGGCCCTGCTGCTGCCCTGGTTGTTGCTGCCCTTGCTGCTGTTGCCCCTGCTGCTGCCCTTGCTGCTGCTGGCCCGGTTGTTGACCCGGTTGTTGCTGCCCTTGCTGCTGCTGGCCCTGCTGCTGTTGCCCGGACTGCGCAATCGACTGGCGTTCTTCCTGGAGTTGGGCTATCGACTGTTGGGCAGCCTGTTGAGCCGCCTGCTGTTGCTGCGCCTGTTGGACGCTTTGCGCCGCCTGTTCGAGCGCCTGCTGCGCCTGCTGAAGATCATTTTGCTGCAATGCATCTGCCGCCTGCTGCAGCGCCTGTGCCGTTTGCGGCGCGCTTTGCTGCAGTTGCTGCGCTTCCTGACGCAGTTGCTCCGCCAGTTGCGCGCGCTCCTCGGGGGTCATGCGTTCGATCTGCTGTGCCAGTTGCTGGAGCGTTGCTTCCGCCTGTTCCAGCGTTGGTCGGCTGCTCTGTTGTTGACCTTCGCTTGCCTGCAGATTGCGGGCAAGTTGTTCCAGCGCCGCACGCTGCGCTTCTCCATCCGATGAAAGACGCTGTTGCAGACGCGCCTCAGTGGTCGAAAGGTCGGCGAGCGCCTCTTCACGATTGCCCGGATTCTGCTCCAGGCGCTGTTGCAGTTCCGCCAGTTCGCGGTCCAGCGCTGCGCGTTCTTCAGGGCTGAGATTCTGGTTTTGTGCGATCTCCTGACGCAGTTGCTCGATCTGCGCAGCCGCCTGCTGCGTTGCCTCACGGATGGCGGCCCGCTCTGCTAAAACCTGATTCTGCGGGTTAGGCAGCACGATCAGCGCAACCACGACAGCAACCAGCGCCAGTGCGATCATCAGCGGCCGGTGGTTGATCTCAAGCGGCACCAGACGCGGCTTGAGGGTGGTTGCAAAGGCATATGCGTCGCGTTGCTGCAATTCGACCAGCGGCGTCTGTTCGGCGCGTTGACCGAGTTCAAGCGCTGTCGCCAAACGTTCACGTGCATCGAGCAACGTGTCGATACGTTGCGCAACGCGGATCGGCGGCAAGGGACGCACCATCAGATAGCCAATGACGATCAGTATCCACAGCGCCAGCGGCGCCAGCGATATCCAGAGCAACCCGGGGATGGGGTGCAAACGACCGGCCAGTTGTGCTGCCAGTGACAGGACCGCAGCGAGCCAGAGGGTGCTGCTGGCAAACCAGAGCGTGTCGCGCAAGCGCAGGCGCAGCGCCATGGGGCGCAACCGTCGCTGAAGGTGGTTGATTGTTACGGAAGGTGCTGACATCAGGCGGTCGCCTATTCCTCGACGCGGCGCCAGAATGCGCGTTCACTGACGCGTCGCATTCCGTTGCCGTCGTCAATGAACTCGATCACCCGTTCGCTGATGATCGTCACGACATTCGCCGCTTCGCGCGTTGCCGGCGGTTGTGCCGCAGGTTTCACAGCCTGCAGCGATGTGGAAGAAAGGTTCACGGGCAGACCCCGCTGTTCGATCCGTCGCGCCAGCCAGGCGATACCGGCTTCTGCCGCCAGTGCGACGGCGCTGATCGCCACTGCGCGTCCGACATCACGCCAGCGTGCAGGAATGGAAGCCCCCAGGCGCGCCAGAGGCTGCGACGACAATGGCGCAGGAAGCAATCGTTCCAGCGCTGCGCCGCATTTCCCGCAGAAATGATGATCGAGCGGATTACCGTGACCGCATTGCGAACAAATGCGCTCCACCATCGATTGCTCCTCGTTCCGCTTATCGACGCTCTAAGAAGTATAGCATACTTCATCGCCGATTGCCGTGATAATGGAATGAGAGCGTTGTGAGACGCAATGCCGCATTGATTTGCGCAATCCGCTGTGTTGTGGTATTATTCCGTGTGGGCCTCTAGCTCAACTGGCAGAGCAGTTGACTCTTAATCAATTGGTTCAGGGTTCGAGTCCCTGGAGGCCCACCATCCGCGCCCCCAGGAGCGTCATCGCAACGCGACGCCGCTCCTGGGGGCGCATCACAACTGCCCGCTGTCTATCCAGGCGTCGAGGCGCGCACGATAGGCAGGATCGTCGTAGCGCGCGGGGTGAAACGCTGCTGCATATGCAGGCGTTGCTGTGCCGCTGACGTGCGCCGCCAGAATTTCTGCCGCGCCACACGCTGCCATGATGCCATACCCGGAAAATGCTCCCATCACAAATGATCCACGCGGCCCAATCGGACCAATGAGCGGGCGATTTTCATGCGTTTTGGTGTAGTAACCGCCGTCGATCGACGGGCGGGGCGGACGGTGGGCGTAGGCTTCGAGCGCTGGAATGATGCGCGTCAATCCGCGCAGCGTTACCTCAAAAAAGTAGGGCGCTGGCGGCAATGGGAAGACTTCTTCGACCGGCGCAGCGTCGTATGCCCACAGGGCGATGACCCACGCGCTCCCCTCAGCGCCTTCTGGCCGGCAATGCGCGCCGGCTGGCAATGTCTCGAGCAGATGATGCACTTCCGGGTCGTCGGCAATCAGCGCGCGTTCTTCGCTGGTCCAGGGAAGCGTCTGCGGATCGGCGCAGATCAGAAGCGGTGCATCGCGTGGAATAACGCCCAGGTAATCCTCGAATGCGGCGTTGAGATGCCGTTCTGAGAAGACCGGCAACTCAACGCCGACCATTCGCCCGACTCGCTTGAGGTATGGTCCGGCAGCGTTTACGAACGCGCCTGTGGTTATGCGCTGACCATCGATGTGCACGGCGGAGACCTGTCCATCCGCTATCTCGACCGTCTCAGCGCGCCCGCGCAGGAAGCGGGCGCCACGCATGCGCGCCCGTTCCAGCAGGGTCATACCGAGTTGTTGTGCGCTCAACCACCCGCAGCGTCGCGCGTGCAGCGCAGCAACGGCGGTGTCGGCGATGCAGGGAAAGAACCGGCGGAGCGTCGCCCGGTCGAGGATCAGATCCGCGCCATCAGGCTGACCATCAAATCCATGGGCGATAGCGGGCGTATACGTGCCGGGGTTGGCGTGGATACGCAGTGGTCCTGCCCCCAGTGCGGCGGCGGCTTCGCCTGCATGCCGAAGGAAGTCCACCCGTGCCGGATCGGTCGTGACATACAGATAGCCGCGCCGGTTGAGCGCAATGGCGTTGCTGGTCTCGCGCGCCAGCGCTTCGAGCAGATCGATGTTGCGGTTCATCAGTGCCACCATTGCATCATCAGGACCGGGCCACCAGTTGCGATAGCACTCGCTCGACGCATCGCTGGTCAGCGAGAGAGGCGGACGCTCATCGACCAGCAGCACCGACGCACCGTGCGCTGTCAGCGCAGCGGCGGCGGCAACCCCGGCAATGCCCGCACCGCAGATAACGACATCGTAACCGGTCACAGCGCCTCCAGCACCTTGTTCAACGCCGTCGCAACCTCTTCGACCTGCGCCTCACTCAAATCGGGGCTGACATCGATGTGGAGAGCACGGCTCAACAGTTCGAGTGATCGCGGGCACATATCGGGCGCATACTCGATCGTGCGCGCTGCCCAACGCCACGGTCCACCACGCTCCGACCATGTCTTTCGGTTCATGATCGGCGCCCAATAGCAATAGATGTGGTAATCCTCGACATCGGGACGATAGAGCGCCATTGCGCCGACGCCTTCGGCGCGCAGCGCATCGACTGCCCAGCATATACGTTTGGAGGAAGGGAGCAACACCACCAGCGCCAGCCCCGCATCGCCGGCCGGATCGTTGAGGTGGCGGAACATAGCGCCGGACGATGTCACACGATCCGCAATGCCCTCGACAATGGCGGCATGATTGCGGCGCATATCCGCCAGTATTCTTTCCAGTTTACCGAGTTGCGCCAGCGCCACCGCAGCCTGGAGTTCGTTCAGGCGGAAGTTGATCCCTGGAAGGATTTCGTTGGGCGGAATATGATGGCGATATCCGCCGATGACATCGTGATACATAATGGCGCGTTTGTATAACGCATGGTTGTTGGTCAGCACCACGCCGCCTTCACCTGACGTGATAATCTTGTTGAATTGCAAACTGAAAGCGCCGACATCGCCCCATGTCCCAAGACGTTTCCGGTGAAAACTTGCCCCTGCTGCCTGTGCGACATCCTCGATGAGCGCCACGCCGTGCCGGCGCGCGATCTCGGTCAGCACATCCATCCGACAGGGCGAGCCGCGCATGTGAACTGCCGCAATAGCCCGGGTCTGTGGCGTTATCTTGCTTTCCACATCCGCCGGGTCAAGCGTCAGCGACTCATCGATCTCGGCGATCACCGGAACTGCGCCGAGCGCCACGGCAGCCGAAGCGGTCGCAATCCAGGTGTATGCCGGAATGATCACCTCGTCGCCTGGCCCGACTCCAAGACTCGCCATGGCGCACATGAGCGCCGCCGTGCCGGACGAGACCGCCAGGGCATATGCCGCTCCCATGTGCGCAGCAAACTCCTGCTCAAGCAGATCAGTCTGCGAGGGACCTGGCGCCGGACCGTAATGGCGGAAGAGGCGTTTGCTGTGCAGAACGTTCAGCACCGCCTGCTCCTCTTCGGCGCCGATGCGCATGCCGCCGGGGAACATAGGCGGCAGCGGAGTTTTGACCGCTCGCTCGCCACCGTCGATTGCCAGTCGTGAAGACATCGTTGTCCTCCTCTGGTAGCGCCCATGGGGGCGCCTACACCCATCCGTTGCGCCTGTGGGCGCCCACGAGGGGCGCCTACACCCATCCGTTGCGCCTGTGGGCGCCCCTACTGCCTGCCGCAGCGAAGACGTGGCAGGGCAACGTCTCTACCGTGAGCATGCGACCTTTGCACCTGCACCCTGCACCCCTTCGCTTCTCGCCTTTCACCTCACACCTCCTCATGATGCCCCGGAACGCCGGAACGGTCAAGGTGGAGAGCGTCCATGACGAGGCGCTGCGTGGTATACTCAACATTGTTCTGGCTTACGCAGCGATGACGGCGGCAGGTACAGCGGAGGGCAGGTGTATGAACGCCGATGAGATGTTGATCTTTCCCGGCTCAGGGAGTCCAAAGTTGACGAAAAACATCTGCAATTACCTGGGTGTGACGCCGGGAGAGTGCGAAGTGCTGCGCTTTTCCGAAGGCAATCTATTTGTGCGCATTCTGGAAAACGTGCGCGGGCGACATGTGTACATTGTGCAGTCAACGGCGTTTCCGGCGAACGACAACTTTATGGAGCTGCTCTTCTGGATTGACGCCTTCAAGCGCGCAAGCGCGGCATCGGTGACGGCGGTGGTGCCCTTTTTCAGTTACGCCAAGGGGGACAAAAAGGACGAGCCACGCGTCTCGATCCGCGCGCGGGTGTGCGCTGACGCTATCGAGGCAGCAGGCGCCGATCGGATTGTGGTCATGGACCTCCACGCGCCGCAGATCCAGGGGTTTTTCAAGATTCCCGTCGATGATCTCTACGCCCTACCGATGCTCTGCAATCGGGTTAAGCAGATGAACCTGGACAATCTGATCGTTGTTGCGCCCGATAGCGGTTTTGCCAAAAAAGCGCGGAAGTATGCGCGGTATCTCGGCGTCTCCATGGCGGTTGGCGACAAAGAGCGCGTTGCGCACGACGAGCACGCGCACATTGTGGAGATTATCGGCGATGTAGAGGGTAAAACGGCGTTGATCGTCGATGATTTCACCATTTCGGGGGGGACGCTTGTCGAGGTTGCCCAGCAACTGCTGGTGCGCGGCGCAAAAGAAGTGTATGCCGCCGTTACCCACGGCGTCTTCGCCAGAGGAGCGATGGAGCGGCTGGCGGACAGTCCGATCCGGCGGTTGTTTGTGACCGATACGGTCGAGACGCAACCCGTTACATTCACACCACAGATCGAGGTGGTGTCGGTGGCGCCGTTGTTTGGCGAGGCGATCCGGCGCATTCACAACCGTGAAAGCATCAGTGTGCTGTTTCCGCGATAGCAACCGTTCTCACGTTCATGACGCTCTATGTAACCTCCCTTGCTTCTGGAAGCAGCGGCAATGCCCTGCTTGTGCGATCCGGCGAGGCGGCGCTGCTGGTCGATTGCGGGTTGCCATTGCGCACCCTCGAGTCAGCGCTGGCGCGCATCGATGTTCATCCTGCACAGTTGAGCGCCATTCTGCTCACCCACGAGCACGGCGATCACGCGCTGTCCGCCGGTCTGCTGGCGCGGCGCTATGGCATTCCGGTCGTCGCCAACCAACCGACGCTGGCAGCCATCGAGCACGACCTGACCGGCATCCCCTTTCAGGAGCTGGCGACCGGCGCCGCCGCCACGATTGCCGGTTTCGGCGTGCGCAGTTTCCCGGTGCCGCACGACGCCGCCGAGCCGGTGGGATACACGATCAGCGCGGGACGATGGTGTGTCGGAATTGCGACCGACCTGGGGCACTGGAATGATGCGGTTGTTGAAGGACTGGCGCCGGCTGATCTGGTGGTCATCGAAGCCAACCATGACCAGGAGCGGTTATGGCGCGCTCCATATGTGGAAGTTGTCAAACATCGCATCTACGGTCCGACCGGACATCTGGACAATATCGCCGCCGGACGGCTGCTTGCCTGTCTCGGCGCCGATGGACGGCGGCGTAGCGCCTGGCTGGCGCACCTCTCACGGGAAGCCAACACGCCGCAGATTGCCGAACAGGTGGTGCGTAGCGTGCTGGCGCTCGCCGATGTGCGCTACCTTGGTGTGGCCGCACTGCCGCGCCGCACGCCGATGCACTGGTCGAGCGACATGCACGGCGAGCAGTTGTCGCTCTTCGACTGAAAACGCATACCTTTTGTTCAGATTGTGCCAATGATGGCACAGCATCAGAACGCAATCCACCGGTTTAGTTGTCGTATACTCTCTCTTAGTTGCGATTCGTTAACCGGCGTGCTCTCTAGCGGCTCACTATAATAGCCTCAAGCGAGTCTCCGTATTCTGCAATGTGAGTTCTGCCGCACCGATCCGCGCCAGAGAATGAAAGCAGCCGACGTCAGCGTTGACGGACGTGCGTCTGTCTGGATTCGTGCGCCTTGCAACCGGCGCCAGCGTATGCATGAACTATCGATTGCTCACAGTCTGGTCGAGATCGCCGAAGAAGCGGCGGCAAAGGCTGGCGTCACGCGGGTTACAGCGGTTCACCTTCGGCTGGGGGTGCTGTCGGGCGTGGTGCGTGATGCGCTGCTTTTCGGATTTGATGTCGCAACTGCCGGAACACGACTGGAAGGGGCGCGCCTGGAGATTGAAGATGTCCCGTTGCAGGCATACTGCACCGACTGCGACGCAGTGGTGGCCCTGCCCAATCCGCAGCGGTTTCGTTGCCCGCATTGCGACGCGCCGTGTGGACGTATTGTGACAGGACAGGAGATCGAACTGACGGCGCTGGAATATGAAGAGAACGCGCCGGAACCCACAGCGTCGTGAAGATCTGGCGCTGGCATTATCGCGAAAGACAATGGCGACTGGAGCGATAGAGTCGACTGACACGGGATGACTCCCGAAGGAGGCGCTATGGCGCATCTATCGCTTCGCCCACAACCGCTCGGCATCTTTCCCGCACCGACGGGATATCTGGTGATCCCGCCTGTTGCCGGCGCCGAAGAGGTCTGTGCGGCTCTGCTCGCAGGGCAAACTCCAGAACGAGCGCCTGATGCGTTGCGATTCTACACCCTGGCGCTGGCGAATGATCGCGAGAGCGCCTGGCGCGCGCTGGCGCACGATTCTTCCCCGGAAGCGCACTACAATCGTTTCGTGCTACACAGTGACCCGGATGTCTATGCGTATCTGCGCCAGCGGTTGCACGGCGATCTGTCCGCCCTGCTCGATCTTGTGGCATACATGGGCGGCTTGAGAGATGATCCGCCTGATGCAACTGCGTTGAGCGGCGAAATCGCAGCATGCGTCCTTCCGGCGCACGCTGCGCATGCGCTTGCCCGCCAGCAGTACGATGCCGCCATCGCGGCGCTCCAACGGGCGGTCGAAGAAGTCCGGTGCATTTCGCCATTGTTTGCTGCACAACTTCTTGATCGTCTGGCGACGATCTATGCCAATGTCAGCCGGTCGGCAGCGGCGCTTCAGGCGCTGCGCGACGCCGTCAAACTGACAAGCGGGAGTCGGCGCGTTGATCTGCGCGCATATCTGGCGTTGCGGTTGGGGATGCTCTGCCAGGACCTCGCCAACGGGCAGCGCACCTTGCTGGCCGAAGCGAACGAGTGGTTCCAGGAAGCGTTGCGGTGCTGCTCGATCGAGCGTACACCCGACCTCTATGCGCTGGCGCATTACCGGCTGGCGCTGACGATCCTGGCGATTGCGCCTGCGGGCAACGGCGATCAGGCATTGCGCGAGCGGGCCATCCAGTCGTTGCGTGAGGCCCTCCGGGTCTACACCTGCGATACCCACTATGAGCAGTGGCTCAATGCGCAGGTCACGCTTGCCAATGCCTTGCGCATTTCATCCGTTGCATCCCCTGCCGATCATCTGATTGAAGCAGTGCGTTTGTACGACGAGGCGCTGGCAAGTCGCGATCAGGGGTGCGATCCGCTCTGGTACGCGCGCCTGCTGGCGAACCAGGGGAACGCGCTGTTCTATCTCGGCGACGTTGCCCGCGCCCGCGATCGTCTGATCCGTGCCCACGCGATCTTCCTCGCCAACCGCGACTACGGCGCCGCGGCGTTGCTCGACGAGGCGCTGGTTGAGATGGAGAGCCGGGGGGTGGGGGTTAGAGAGAACTGAGAACTGAGAACTGAGAACTGAGAACTGAGAACTGAGAACCAGGGGCTTGCCACTCGCCTCTTGTTCTTCGGTGCAGTCTCGCTGTGTAAGACCTCCGCCGGTCGAATGCCGCTTTCCTCTGCGCGCGACCGTCATATCGCCCGCTTCCTGGCGTTGCGTCTGTGCCGTCGCGCTGTGCAGACCCCCGCATGTCGCCCGCTGCCGTCCTCTGGGCGTGACCGTCACCTCGCCCGCACCCCGGCGCTGCGCCTGTGCCGTCGCGCCGTGCAGACTCCCGCGTGCCGCCTGCTGCCTGTCGGCAACGGTCACATCTGATGTGCATCCTCCCGGCGCCATCACTTTACTCCTGCGCCGCGCCGTCACCGCTGCGTCGTGCAGACCCCTGCCAGTCGCCGGCTACCCCCTGTGCGTCACCATCGTTCAGGTCACGCACTATCAGTGGCGGCGCCACGTTCGTCAACGCCACAGCGTGGACGAAGACGTCGACGAGTCCATTCGTGTCATTCTCTACAAGATTGGTTGCACTCGATGCAAACGCCACCGTCCATCCAAAGCGCGCAATAGCGATTTTCTCAGGGTTGCCGGTCGCCTGTATCCCGCTGGTGTCAACCGAGACACGGATTGTTTAACCTGTAACGCGATCGTGCATAAACACGTCCCGCTGTACGCTCGTGTCGCCTGGCGTCAGATTCGTTGCGCCTGAGTTGAAGGCGACAAAGCGCCCATCAGGGGAGATGGCGGGGCGCTCCGAGGCGCCATTGCCCTGTGTCCCATCTGAGGCGACCGAGATGCGCGTCGTCTGTCCGGTCTGACGGTCATGCAAGAAGATGTCGGTCTGTCCATTCGTGTCATCAAGGACCAGGTTGATGGCGCTGGACTCAAAGGCGACGTGGCGCCCGTCAATCGAGATGGCTGGTCGAGCGGAAGCGACATTCGCCTGCACACCGCCGGAACTGACCGAGACGCGTGTCGTCTGCCCGGTCTGGGGATCATAAACAAAGACGCCGGATTGTCCGTTCGTGTCGCCCGCGACCAGACTCGGAGCGCTGGAAGGCGGCAGGACGCCAAAACACGCCCCTCCCCCGCGCTGCGGGAGAGGGGCGGGGGGTGAGGGCGAAAACGGGCATCAGGATGCGGCAAACACCCCACGCACTCCAAAAACTCTACCCTTGTGAGGGGCGTGCCCCCAGCGCCCTACGTTCAACCTTCCCTCCTTCAACCTGCACACCCAATTGCCTCTCGCCTCTCGCCTTAGTTTTCACTTTTCCGCTATGGGTAAAGAGACATTAACTGTTATTTCGTGCGTGGTATCACTATAATCGGAGCCAGTACTCTCTCCGCGATACCGGGAGTTGCCACAGCAGCGTTCCACCTCACCAGTGCATCGTGTGCTGTGTTGTTCTTTCGGACCTTCCACGCTGGCGTGTGTCAGCGCCTGTCATCATAGAGTTCATTGCCAAAGGGGAGCGCCATGACCTCCATGCTCGATGGTCATCACCGCAACGGCGCGCAGCGCGCCGGGGTCGAGCAATTGCTCGATCGTCTCAACGAGCCGCGGACGCTTGAGGCGCTGAACCGCCTCCTTGATCACGCCGAGTTGCTGGCATTCTCTGCTGCATCGCTCGATGGTCTGGTGCGCCGGAGCGAGGTGATCGTCGAAAATGTGACTGCGACGGTCGCTGAGGTGCGCGAGGCGCTGCCATCGGCGCCGGAGATCGATACGGCTGCGCTGGCGCGCCTGCTCCACGATCTGCCGCGCCTGCTCGAACTGACCAACCGCCTCACGGCGCTGACGGCAACCCCGGAGTTCGAGGCGTTGTTGACCCTGCTCGGCAATCCGTCGACCATGACCTCACTCCAGCGCCTGTTGCAGCACGCTGAGTTGCTCGCCTACCTGATGGAAGCCCTCGATGCGCTCATTCGCCGCAGCGACACGATCGTGGAGAGTGTCAATGTGCTGCTGCGCGACATTGCCTCCGGTACGCCGGGCGCCAGCGACAGCCTGCTGACCCTGATCGAGATGCTCCACCGCCACCGCGACTATGTGCCGCGCCTGATCGCCGTCGTGCCGCAGTTTACCGAACTGGTGGAGCAGATTGGTCCCTTTGTCGCCTCCGAAGAGTTCCGCACCCTGCTGACCTCCGGCGTCTTCGATCCCGATACGGTCACGCTGGTGGGACGCGCTGGCGATGCGTTCGTCGTCACCTACAATGAGGATCGTCAGGCGCAGCGTCGTTTGGGACCGATAGGTCTCGTCCGCGCGCTCTACGATCCGGATGTTCAACGAGTTGCCGCGCTACTGGTCGATTTCGCCCGACGTTTCGGCAAGTCGCTGAACGGCAATGGAAAGGGAACCGCCAATGGCAACGCCACGGCTCGTTGAAATTCGCCAGGGAGTGCTCAGCAAGAACGACCGCCTGGCGGCTGAGTTGCGCAGCCGCTTCAATGCGGCTGGCGTCTTTGTCGTCAACCTGCTCTCCAGCCCCGGCGCCGGCAAAACCCGGTTGCTTGAGGAAACCATGCGCCGCATGCAGCAGCGCAATCTGCGGGTGGCGGCGCTGGTCGGCGATCTGGCGACCGATAACGACGCGCAGCGCCTGGCGCGCAGCGGCGCTCCGGTGCGTCAGATTCAGACCGGGGATATGTGTCACCTGGAAGCGCACCTGATTGAACGCTATCTGGAAGATTGGGATCTGAACCATTTCGATCTCCTGTTTATCGAGAATGTCGGCAACCTCGTCTGCCCGACAGGGTACGACCTGGGTGAAGCGGCGCGCGCGGTGCTGCTGTCGGTGACCGAGGGCGAGGATAAGCCGTTGAAATATCCTGGCGCATTTGTGTCGGCGGATTGTGTCGTGGTTACCAAGGTCGATCTGGCGGAGGCGGTCGAGTTCGACATGCGCGCAGCCGAAGCGAACATCGCCTCGGTCCATCCTGGCGTGCCCATTTTGTACACCTCGGCGCGCACCGGCGCGGGGCTGGACGACTGGATCGCCTGGCTCGACGCACGACGGCACGCGATGTCGGTAGTGGCGTAAGCCCTTTCTCCCGGTTGATGACGGTTTTGCACAAGACTGGAAGGAGCACTCGACAGTATGGCAACTCTGTTATGGTTCCAGGGCGGCGCATGCAGCGGGAATACCATGTCGTTTCTCAACGCTGAGGAACCGACGGTCTGCGATCTGCTGACCGACTTCGGCATCGAGTTCCTCTGGCATCCCTCGCTCGGCATGGAACTGGGTGAGCAGGCGCAGGCGCTGTTCCACGCGCTGGCGCGCGGCGAGAAACCGCTGGACATTTTCGTGTTCGAGGGGACAGTCATTCGAGCGCCCAATGGCACCGGGCGCTACAACATGTTCGCCGAGCGCCCGATGCTGGAGTGGGTGCAGATGCTTGCGCCGCAGGCGGGCATCGTCGTCGCCATCGGCGATTGCGCCTGCTGGGGCGGCATTCCGGCGGTCGCCCCCAACCCATCGGACTCGGTCGGGCTACAGTTTCTGCGGCGTGAGTCTGGCGGCTTTCTGGGCGCAGATTTCCGCTCGAAACTGGGGCTGCCGGTGATCAACATTCCAGGTTGCCCGGCGCACCCCGACTGGATCACCCAGATCGTCGTGGCGCTGGCGACCGGACGCGCGCACGACATTGCGCTCGACGAACTCAATCGCCCGAAGACCTTCTTCACCAGTTTCACGCAAACCGGCTGCACCCGCAACCAGTACTTCGAGTACAAGCAATCGACGATGGAGTTTGGTCAGGGGACGCGCAAAGGATGTCTGTTCTACGAGTTCGGTTGCCGTGGACCGATGACGCGCTCGCCATGCAACCGCATCCTCTGGAACCGCCAGTCGAGCAAGACACGCGCCGGCATGCCCTGCACCGGATGCACTGAGCCGGAGTTCCCCTTCTTCGATCTCGCGCCCGGCACGGTGTTCAAGACGCAGAAGATTAGCGGCACGATCCCGAAGGATATGCCCGCCGGTCTTGATCCGATCAGTTACATGGGGCTTGCCGCCGCTGCGCGCGTCGCTGCGCCTCAGTGGGCGAAAGAGGATATGTTCGTCGTCTAACCGCAATGTTCCAGAGGAGAAAGCGCAATGACTGCGACTGTGAGCACAAAACGCATGGATCTCCACGTGAGTCCGCTGGGGCGCGTGGAAGGCGACCTTGATCTGCGCGTCACCGTTGAGGATGGAGTCGTGACGCAGGCATGGACGGAAGCCGGCATGTTTCGCGGCTTCGAGATGATTTTGAAGGGGAAAGACCCACAGGCAGGGTTGATCGTGACGCCGCGCATCTGCGGCATCTGCGGCGGCAGCCATCTGTACAAATCCGCCTTCGCCCTGGATGTCGCCTGGCGCACGGAACTTCCGCCAAATGCGCTGCTGGTGCGCAACATTGCGCAGGCGTGCGAAACGTTGCAGAGCGTACCGCGCTGGTTCTATGCGCTCTTCGCCATCGACCTGACGAACCGGCGCTACGCGAAGGCGAACGGATACGATGAAGCCGTGCGCCGCTTTGCGCCGCTCGTGGGCGAGTCGTATGAGCGCGGCGTGACCCTCTCGGCGAAGCCGGTCGAGATCTATGCCATCTTCGGCGGGCAGTGGCCCCACTCCAGTTTCATGATCCCCGGCGGGGTGATGTGTGGTCCGACCCTTTCCGACGTGACCCGCTCGATTGCTATCCTGGAAGAGTTTCGTCACAACTGGCTCGAATCGCGTTTCCTGGGATGCTCTGTTGATCGCTGGCTGGAGATCAAGACGTGGGAAGACATGCTCGCGTGGGTCGATGAGAATGAGTCGCAGTACAATTCCGACCTGGGCTTCTTCCTGCGGTTTGGGCTGGAGATCGGGCTGGACCGGTTCGGCGCCGGGTGCGGCAACTACCTGGCGATGGGCACCTATCTGCATCACGAGAAGTACAACCGTCCAACCATCGAAGGACGCAACGCGGCGCTCATCCAGCGTTCCGGCATCTACGCCAACGGGAAGCACTATGAGTTCGACCAGGCGCGAGTGCGCGAGGATCATACGCACTCGTTCTACCAGGGCAGCGGGTTGCTCCACCCCTTCGAGGGGCGCACCGAGCCGATGGACCCGGCAGAAGCCAAGCGCCAGGGCAAATACACCTGGGCGAAAGCGCCACGGTACGAAGTTGATGGTCTTGGCTACGTGCCGCTCGAAGTCGGTCCGCTGGCGCGCCAGGTCGTCGCCGGGAAGCCGGGTGAAGACTGGCAGGATGTCGATCCGCTCTTCTCCGACATTATCGCCCAAAAAGGACCAAGCGTGCTGGTGCGCGTGCTGGCGCGGTTGCACGAGGAAGCCAAACTGTACAAGAAGATCCGCGAGTGGCTTGGTGAGATCGACCTGCACGACCGCTTCTACATCAAACCGGTCGAGCACGAATTTGGCAGAGGCTTCGGCGCTACCGAGGCGGCGCGCGGTGCGCTCGCCGACTGGATTGTGCTGGAGAATGGCAAAATCGCCAATTACCAGGTCGTTACGCCAACCGCCTGGAATATCGGTCCACGCGATAGCCAGGATGTCAATGGTCCAATGGAACAGGCATACGTTGGAACGACCATCCAGGATCCTGGCGATCCGGTCGAACTGGGGCATGTGGCGCGCAGTTTCGACTCCTGTCTGGTCTGCACCGTCCACGCCTATGACGCGAAGACCGGCAAGGAGATCGGCGTCTACCGGATTGGCGAGACGGGATAGATGACGACGCTGATCATCGGATGCGGCAATCTGCTGCGCGGCGACGATGGCGTTGGTCCGATCCTCATTCGTCGATTGTGGGAGATCGGGCTGCCGGAAGGCGTCCGCGTGGCGGATGGCGGAACAGCGGGGATGGATGTGGCATTTCAGATGCGGGGCGCAGACCGGGTGATCATTGTTGACGCCTGCCGCACCGGTGCGACTCCCGGCACGCTCTACCGCGTGCCGGGAGAGCAACTCGAGCAACTGCCACCGCTGGAGGGGATCAATCTCCACGCCTTCCGCTGGGACCACGCACTGGCATTTGGGCGCTGGCTGCTGAAGGATGCCTACCCGCGCGATATTACTGTGTTTCTGATCGAAGGCGAATGCTTCGATCACGGCGCGCCGTTGAGCCCTGCGGTGCAGGCGCGGATGGAGGAACTGGCGCAGTCGCTCGCCACAACCCTCGATACAACCGATGCTGTCTGTTGAACTGACCGAGAAAGGGTATCTTCATCTCTCCGCCGATCTGGCGCAGCGCTACTTTCCAAACGATGCGCTGGTCGCAATGGTGCGTGACGGCGAATTATGGCTGCTGCCGACACGCGGACCGGCGGCGGGAGGATTGATGCTCAAACAGCGCAACCGGCAGGGAGATCGCAGCGTGCTGATCTGGGAAGTGCTACCGCCTGGCACGTCCCCCGGCTGGCGGATGGCGCATTGGGACGAGGAACGTGGCATGTTGCGGGTTATGCTCGAGGGCGGGGGCGCAGGGTCATCCCGATCGGCGACAACGGGAAACATTGAATGTTGAACGTTGCACGTTGAACGTGAGAATCGGCGTGCAGGCGCGCTGTCCGCGCCTCCAGGCGAAGCATGACGAGCGCCGGGCAGTCGCCTCGTCGCTCATCACCCGGCGCTGGCGGACGCGCCGCCCGCGCACCCGGAAGTGGCGAGAAAAGGTAAGCGTTCACGGTCGGCGGAAACAATGCCGCCGGTCGCTCAAAACGGAGGCTCGGGGGCGGACCCCGAAAAGGAGCAGCAGCGGCGGAATGGCTTCAGCAAGCGCCAACGCACGGCGCTCCGCCGCTCCACAGCGCCGCGCATAATGCTGGCGCTCCCAGGAAGAGCGTGAACAGGTACGAGAAAAGTTCCGGAACGGTGCACGACCGTGAGACCTGAAGACCCATCCGCCCATCCAGACACGCCGCTGGGAGTCGCCACGCTCATTGGCTATGAGCAGGGGCAGTGGGTCGTGTATCTAGAGGTCGCCTTTCCCGACGGCGTGCGCCGTCATCGGATCAGCGCCCATCGAACCAGGAGATTGGCGGAGATTGCAGCCGACATGTACCGCCGTGGCGCCATGCGTGATACGCCGTTTCGAGACGAAGGATTGTAGCGCGAGAACGAACATGACCCACCGACTGCTCCATCCGCAACCGCTCGGTATCTTCCCGCTTCCTGCCGGGTATCTGGTCATACCGGCAGCAGACGGCGGCGCCGACCTGTGCGCTGCGCTTCTGACCGGTCGCGTGCCTGAGCACATTCCGGATCATCTGCGCTTTTACGCACAGGCGCTTGCCGGTGATACAGACGGGGCATGGCAGGCGCTGAAGGATGACCCTTCCCCCGAAGCGCGCTACAATTGCTTCGTGCTACGCGGCGAACCGGCAGATTATCCGCGCCTGAGCAATGAACTCGACGGCGAACTCAGCGCGCTGCTCGATCTCGTCGCATACACAACCGGCATCATCGACCAACCGCCACTCTCGGAAGGCTGCCATGGCGAAGTTGCGGCGTGTATTCTTGCCGCGCGCGCTGCGCACGCACTGGAGACCGACCAGCGCGAGGTCGCCAGCGCAATGCTGGAGCGCGCCATTGCCGACGTGCGCGACGTGTCGCCCCTGTTCGCCGCGCAGTTGCTCGGCGATCTGGCGGAAATGCAGGTGCTCGATGATAATCCCGATGCTGCGATCCGGTCGTTGCGCGACGCGCTGACGCTGATCGATCGGTATAGTCTGCCCGATGTGCGCGCGCACCTGGCGTTGCGGTTGGGCATGCTCTATCACGAACGCGCTGAGGGACGGCGTGCCATGCTGCTCGAGGCGAGCAAGTGCTACCAGGAGGCGCTGCGCTTCTATACGCGCGAGACGGCGCCCGAAATCTACGCGCTGGCGCAGAACAATCTGGCGCTCGTCTACCTGGCGATGCCGTTGACCGAAGCCAGCGATCAGTTGCGCAAAGGGATCGCGGTGCAGGCGTTGCGCGAGGCGCTGACGATCTACACCCGTGAGACGCATCCTGATCTCTGGAGCCGCACGCAACTCAACCTGGCGAATGCGCTCCAGTACCTGCCGTCGGCAAACCTGCACGATCACCTGGTCGAAGCAGTCGGACTATACGATGAGTTGCTGGCGACCCGCGATCCGCGCCGCGATCCGGCGGGATATGCGCGCATTCTCGCCAACCAGGGCAACGCGCTAGCGCATCTGGGGGACTTTGCGCGCGCGCGCCGGCAGTTGAGCGAGGCGCGACGTCTGTTTGCCGCGTGCAGCGACCCTGATGCCGTAAGCGGCGTCGATGAGGTTCTGGAAGAGATCGCGCGGCAGGAAGCGAGTCCGGGTGTGAAGAATGGTCAGGCAGCGGCGCCCGCGCTGCGGCGTGCGCAGGCTGACGAATGATGGTGTTTGAGCAAATAATCCGACCGCGGTAGCCTGCGCAGGCGCGTGTCGCAGCCCGTCGCCCGCAGGTGATGAACGTCACGAAATGAGTCCGGTAGACCGGCGCCGCCAGCGTGGCGCGCCTTCTGCGCTGCGGGCGAAAGCCCGCGCTCAAGACGCGCAGGATCCACCAGGGCTTGTGTGAACTCAGCCCGCTGCGTTCCGGCAATACCGGACTATTTTTCATCAACTCCGGGCGGGCGGGTAACCGGGCAGGTTTCGCACCCATCGCCTGCGGTTTCTCAGCCGCCGGGTGGACTGGGCGGACACGAGATAAGTCATGGAAGCGTACCAGCGCCTGCAATTTGATCTGCTGCTCGGCATTGCCGTCGAACGCCTTGTCGAGCGGATCACGCATCGTTGTGGCGGTTATGAGGCGGCGCTTGCGCAGTTGCGCACCGATCCGCAGGGCGAAGGGGTCTGGCTCGACACGTTTGTGCAGGCGTTTCTGCGCGATTTCCTGCTCGACAATCCTGCCGGCGCATGCTTCATCCTCCAGGCGCTCGAACGTCGCCGGATAGCCGCGCCGCAGGCAGGTACGATTGGGAGCATGCTGGAACAGATGGCGCTGCGCGCTTTTGCCGATCTGCTCGTTGCCAAAGCCCAGGAGGCGCTGGAAATGTCCGGCGCAACGTCAGGCAACCTGCCGCAGGTTTAAAGCCTGTGAAGACGTGAGTATCTGCTATGACAATGACACACAATAGTCACGATACCGCTATCGACGCACTGGAGCGGTTGGCTTCGCGGGTCGAGCAGGCAGCGGCTGCGGTGGGCAAACTGGACGTTCAGGCGCGCGAGAGCGCGCTCGAACTGCAACACGCCATAGAAGCCTTCCACAAAGAGGCGCTCACCCGCATCGTGCGCCGACTGAAGGACGATCCGCGCGGCAAGGAACTTCTCTTCGAGATGGTGGACGACCCGCTGATCTACGCGCTTTTCGCCCGTCACGAGATCGTGCGCCCGAATATCATTGTGCGCGTCTCGCGCGTGCTCGACGCGGCGCGCCCCTACATCCGCTCGCACGGCGGCGATGTCGAACTTGTCGAAGTGCGCGAGAATGTGGTCTACGTTCGGCTCCATGGCAGTTGCAACGGCTGCTCGCTCTCAGCGGTGACGCTGCGCAACGAAATCGAAGCAGCGCTGCGCGCCAACGTCCCCGAAATCACCGGCGTGCAGGTCGTCGCTGCCGACGCAGTCCCGGCGCTGATCATGCCCGAAAGCATTGGCGTGCGCGACCATCGCGCCGGATGGGTCGCCGGTCCGATGGCGGACGATGTGCCTCCCGGCGCGATGCGTCGCCTGGAAACCGATCAGGCGGATATTCTGATTATTAATCTCGACGGTCGGTTGAGCGCTTTTCGCAACGCCTGTGCGCACCAGGGGCTGCCGCTCGACGGCGGGTTGCTTGATCCAGAGAGTGGCACGCTTACCTGTCCCTGGCACGGCTTCTGCTACGACGCCGGCAGCGGCGAGTGCCTGACCGCGCCACAGGCGCAACTGGAGCCATTTCCGTTGCGCGTCGAACAGGGGCGCATCTGGGTGCGTCCGACGCAGGGATAGGAGGAAACCGATGGTGCGCCCGCTTGTCTGGATCGGCGCGCACTCGCCGGGTGCGCTGACGCTCCCTCCCGCCGATCCGACGCCGTCGCACCTATATGCGCCGCGCGGCGTCTATCTCGACGATCAGACGCTGATCGTCGCCGACTCCGGCAACCATCGCGTGCTTATCTGGCACGGCGTTCCTGATTGTGACGGACAACCAGCCGACGTTGTGCTGGGGCAACCCGATTTCTACAGCGAAGGACCGCAGGCAGCCGGTCGTGGTCCACAGCACGGGATGTATCTGCCGACCGGCGTGATCGTGGTCGATGGACAATTGTACGTCGCTGATTCATGGAACCACCGCATTCTGGTGTGGAGTCGTATTCCTGAGACATCGAGCGTTCCGCCGGACAGTGTTATCGGACAGGCGAACCTGGACGGATGCGAACCGAACCGTGGCGGCAGCGTCACGGGATGCGGCTTTTACTGGCCCTATGGCATCGGGTGGGTCGCCGGTCGGTTCTACATCGCCGACACCGGCAACCGCCGTGTTCTCGGCTGGAACGGCATTCCCGAAGACCGCCAGCCGCCCGACCTGGTGCTCGGTCAGAACGACGAGTACAGTCATGCCGAGAATCGCGGCGAGGCGCCGTCGGCGTGCTCTTTCCGCTGGCCCCACGCGATTGCCGGCGACAACACAACCCTGTACGTCGCCGATGCCGGCAATCACCGCGTGCTCGGCTGGACGCCAATCCCCGCGCGCGACACACCGGCTTGTCTTGTGCTCGGTCAACGTGACTTTCAGAGTGCCTGGGAGATGCCGCACGCGCCGCCAGGACCATCCGCGCTCCGCTTCCCGTATGCGGTCGTGTGCGAATCGGGCAGGCTGATCGTCGCCGATACCGCCAGCAACCGGGTGCTGGTGTGGCGCGCATTGCCGCGCGAAGGCGCATTTCTGCCCGCCGACGCGGTCATCGGGCAGCCAGATTTCGCCGGTAATGGCGAAAATCGCTGGCAGGCGGTCGAACGCGATACCCTCTGCTGGCCCTATGGCATATCGTGTTGCAACAACCGGCTGGCGATTGCCGATTCGGGCAATAATCGTGTTATTATATGGGATATCAGCATCTGACGCCATTCTCCGCTTGTCGTTCGTCGCTTTTTCTCGGATGTGTCTCTGGCAGTCTGGCACGCCGCCTTTTCGATTCCGGCGCACGGCGGAGAGACCAGGACAGCACGCCCTCCGAAGCGTCCAACCAGCAGCGGAAAGGTATCGGAGAGGTGCGCATCAATAGTGAAGCCGGGTTTATCAACCTGGCAACCTTACATAACATATATGCGACCGCGTAACAGACAGCATGTGAAAGGGTAGCGCCATGTGTCTCGGCATTCCTGGTCAGATCAAAGAAATCTACGACATGAACGGCATCCGCATGGGCAAAGTCGATTTCAACGGCATTATCAAGGATGTCTGCCTGGCGTACCTGCCGGACATCACCGTTGGCGACTATACGATTGTGCATGTCGGGTTTGCCATCACGCGCCTCGATGAGCAATCAGCATTGGAGACACTGGCGCTGTTCCAGAGTATCGGCTTACTCGACGAAGAGTTGCGCTCCGACGTAGCGGAGGAGGAAGCAGCATGAAGTACCTGGACGAGTATCGCGACCCGGATCTGGCGCAGCGGCTCTTTGCCGAAATTCGTCGCATCACCACGCGCCCCTGGGCAATTATGGAAGTGTGCGGCGGGCAGACGCATTCGATCATTCGGAATGGGATCGACCAGTTGCTCCCGGAAGAGATCGAACTCATCCACGGTCCTGGCTGCCCGGTGTGCGTGACGCCGCTGGAAATCATCGACAAGGCGCTGGCGATTGCTGCCCGCCCCAACGTTATCTTCTGCTCGTTCGGCGATATGCTGCGCGTGCCCGGAAGCGCGAAAGACCTGTTCCGCGTTAAGAGCGAAGGGGGTGATGTGCGCGTGGTGTACTCGCCGCTCGACGCGGTGCGTCTGGCACAGCAGCACCCCGACCGTGAGGTGGTCTTCTTTGGCATCGGCTTCGAGACGACAGCGCCTGCCAATGCCATGGCGGTGTTGCAGGCGCATCGCCTGGGGCTGCGCAACTTCTCGATGCTGGTGTCGCACGTCCTGGTGCCGCCCGCCATCTCGGCCATCATGGAGTCGCCAACGAACCGTGTGCAGGGGTTCCTGGCAGCCGGGCATGTGTGCAGCGTGATGGGCACCTGGCAGTACCAGCCGCTGGTCGAACGGTACCGTGTGCCGATTGTGGTCACCGGTTTTGAGCCGCTCGATGTGCTGGAAGGCATCCGCCGCATCATTCTGCAACTGGAAGCGGGGCGCGCCGAACTCGACAATGCCTACGAGCGCGCCGTGCGACCGGAGGGGAACGTCGCCGCGCAACAGGTGCTCTCCGAAGTCTTCGAGGTAACCGACCGGGCATGGCGCGGCATTGGCGTCATTCCGCAGAGCGGCTGGCGCCTGCGCGACGCCTATCGCGCCTACGATGCCGAGGTGCGCTTCGCAGTCGGTGACATTCAGACGCGCGAGTCGCCGATCTGTCGCAGTGGTGAGGTGCTTCAGGGCATGCTCAAGCCCAATCAGTGCCCGGCGTTCGGCAAGGAATGCACCCCGCGCACGCCCCTGGGCGCAACCATGGTGTCGAGCGAGGGCGCCTGCGCAGCCTACTACCAGTACGGGCGGTTCATCAAGGCTGAAGAGGTGGGAGTCGCGCGATGAGCGAAGGGCTGAACTTCGAGGGCTGGTCCTGCCCGCTGCCGTTGCGCGATCACCCGAACATCGTTATGGGGCACGGCGGCGGCGGCAAACTCTCGGCAGAACTGGTCGAGCACTTGTTTCTGCCCGCATTTGCTGAGGCAAGTGCAGTCGATATGGGCGACGCGGCGCTCGTGGCAATCGGCGGGGCGCGGCTGGCGTTCTCGACCGACTCGTTCGTCGTGCGGCCCCTCTTCTTCCCTGGCGGCAACATTGGGGAACTGGCAGTAAATGGCACGATCAACGACATCGCCATGCGCGGCGCGCAGCCGCTCGTCCTCAGCGCCGGGTTCATTCTGGAAGAAGGAATGCCGCTCGATCAACTCGCCGCCATTGCGCGCAGCATGGGCGCGGCTGCGCGCCGCGCCGGAGTCACCCTGGTCGCCGGCGATACCAAAGTCGTTGATCGCGGGCACGGCGATGGGGTCTATATCAACACCAGCGGGTTCGGCATTGTGCCGGAAGGGATCGACATTGGACCGACGCGGGCGCAACCGGGGGACGCGATCATCGTCAGTGGGACGATTGGCGACCACGGCATCGCCATTCTCAGCGTGCGCGAAGGGCTTGAGTTCGGCGCAACGGTCGAATCTGACACGGCGCCGCTCAACGGGCTGGTTGCCGATCTGCTGAGTGAGACACGCGCCATCCACGTTCTGCGCGACCCGACGCGCGGCGGGATGGCATCGACGCTCAACGAAATCGCGCGCGCCTCGCAGGTCGGCATCGTGATCGACGAACGCAAATTGCCGGTCCAGGACGCCGTGCGCGCCGCATGCGAACTGCTCGGCATGGACCCGCTCTATGTGGCGAACGAGGGCAAACTGGTCGCCATCGCGCCGCCGGCTGACGCCGAACGTCTGCTGGCGCGCATGCGCGCGCATTCGCTGGGGCGGCAGGCTGCGATCATCGGTCACGTCACCGCCGATCATCCGGGGCTGGTGGTGGCGCGCACCGGCATCGGCGGCACGCGCATCGTCGATATGATGGTCGGCGAGCAGTTGCCAAGGATTTGCTGAGACTTCACCTCACGGCGTGGTCGTGTCCAGCGCGTCCAGACCGACGCCCCAGACGCGCAGCGGCGCAGTCTCCGGCGGGGTCAGTTGCAGCACGGTCTTGCCTGGACGCACGGAAAGCTCAATGCGCACCGTCTGCATCCCTGGCTGAAGCGTCCATTCCGCGCGCTGCGCGCCCTCCGTCTCGTGGAGCCGCAAGCGCCCTGCGCGCTCCGCCTCCAGACGCAGGTGCAGGCGAATGCGGCGCGCCTCGGCGCTGTACACTGTCAACTGCGCAGACTGGGACATAGTACGGCTGACAGGTTGTTCATCCAGCCAATAAAGCCGCTCGCTCCAGGTTGCCTGCTCGAGCACTGCGGCGACGGAACGCCCGTCCGCCAGCGTAGGCTCACCCCAACCCGCGCCGACGCCGAGGAAGGGAACGGTCGTCGCAGGCGGCGGCAGGCGGTAGACCAGCACACTGCCATACGACTCCTGGTCGCCAAGCCAGAAGGAGCGGCGCAAGCCGGACGCACCGCGATTATCAGATGCTTTCACGAACGCGACATCCCGGTAGAGCGGCGGCCCGCCTGCGGCGACCTCAGCGATCTGGGTGACAGTGGGATAGCGGAATGCTCCACCTGTCGAGTGCAGCATCAAGTAGCGGATATTGAAGTAATCGAACACGCTTGGTGCGATGGCGGTCACATCCTGCTGAATGATGTCTGGTGCAGGTTTGGCATATGCCAATATGCGCAAGACCGGCAATTCATTCAGTATCGCATAGGGAAGGCGCCGAGCCGTGTGACCTCCCACCAGCGGTTTTTGATGCACAGTCTGATAGAGCATATAAAACGGACTGGTTGCGGAGTAGAATGGCGCTTCCATCACCGCGAACGCGCCGGGTTCACGAGCGATCTCCCGGTAGTAGACAGGCAGATGCACCCCCACCAGCGGAAAGGGAAGCGCCAGATTGTCAAGCGTCAGCAGCGCGATGCTGCCCGCAACGACCAATCGCGTCCTGAGACCGGCGGTCGTCCCTGAACGCGAGGGCTGCGCTGCATCGGGCGCTGCGCGCCCTGCCGCCAGCAGCGCCTGCATGCCATATGCCGCCAGGACGGCGAGCGCAATCGTCGCCACGACGATAAACCGCATCGGATAGCGAAAGATGTTGATAAACGGCAGTTCGAACAGCAGCGCAGCGGGCAAGGGAACGCCCGGACGCCAGCCGGCAATCTGGAGTTCCGGTCCCATCGCCAGCAAAATGAACACCCCGACGCTCGCCGCCCAGAACCCGCGTTCGCGCCCCGCGCGCAGTCCCAGCGCTGCCAGTGCGAGTGCAATAACGCCAGGATAGGCTGTCTTCGTCTGGATGTGGGTGCTTGCCTTGTATGATTGCGCTTGCTCCGCCCAGGTTCCCCAGAGCGGGTGCAACTGGCTGGGAATGAGCAGGTCCGCCAGGTCAACCGATTGCTCCTGACGGAAGTTCGGTCCGCCTTCGGTCGCCGCCGTCGGCACGTCCAGCGCCGCGCGCGCCGTCGCAACAATCCACGGCGCCGCCAGCGCGAGCGCGACGCCGAGCGCGCCGAGCACGGGGACGCCCGCGCCGAGGCGCGCGCGCCACGTCGCCTGGGGCGGCGCGTGCGCTGTGCGCGCGGGCGCAGCGACGACCCAGCAACCGTACCAGCCTGCCCAGCTCAGAATGAAGAGAAAATACTGCCAGTCCGCCAGCAAGTTCACCCACAGCGCCAGACCGGCGAGGAGCGTTGCGCGCAGCGACGGTCTGCGGACGGCGCGGCGCAGCGCCAGCATCGCCAGCGGCAGCGGCCAGGCGGCAACCAGATTAGCATTACCCCCCATGACCTGCGCGAGGAGATAACCGCTGCACGCGAACACGGCGCCGGCTGCCAGCGCCGCCGGACGACTGCCGGTCACATCGAGCGCCAGCAGATAGGCGCAGACGCCGCACAGCGTGAGAGCGATCAGGATGGCGGCGTTGTAGGTCGCAGTGAGATTGAGGGCGAGATTGATCGGCAGCGTAATCAGGAAGTTGATCGGATTGAGCGTGTGCAGCAGCAGACTGGCGCCTTGCGGATGATAGAGCAGCGGCGTGAAGTACGGGTTCGCGCCGGTCAGCAGCGCCCGGCGCAGCCACCACAGGTTCCACACGTTCATCCAGGAGTCGTAGGCGTCACCAGGAACGGCGCGCGTCAGATACAGCGCCAGCGGCCAGGTCATCACCAGCGCCAGCGCCAGGTACAGAACGGAGGGGACAAACAGACCTCGGAGATAGTCGATGTACAGGCGTGATGCAAAAAAAGATCTTCGAGAATGCTGCGCTGTGAAATATGTCTGATTGCTGTCAGGACGCTTTTGCATGCGATTCAAGGTCTCAATTTTCTATCTGGCTCTAGAGCGTTTCCCGAAAAGATTGCCGCGAGGACGTAGAGGCGCAAAGCCTCGCAGTCCATACGACAGCCAGTGCACCTTCGTGCATTTGTGTCAGCATTATAGAGTATCAACCTGAACCTGGACGAATTCAGCCTGGCAAGCGGTTGGTGTTGGCTGCGACAGGCTCAGCCAACGCCAACCGTAGAATGGTCAACACGTGCGATAGTATGCAAGGGTGCAGGCACACATTGTCAGACAGCAACCCGGCCCAGCGGGCTCAAGACTTGCTCAGATCAGGCACGCCCATGCAGGGCTGCTATGGGCTCAAGAGCCATCGACTGCACGGGGAGACAGCATGACTCGTCCGCAATCGCGCTATTCTATGGCGTCCGAGCGGCGCCCGGCGCGCAGACCAGCCCCAGAGGGGCTTTCACGTCCTCAGCGAGGGCTTCAGCCCGCAGCGATACGGCGGTTTCGGACAAATCATGCACGCACCCGGTATGCAACCTCTGGTTGATCGCTCTATGAGAAACCCTCCAGACGAGGCATCATTATATCACAGCTGTGCAACGCTCGACGCTTCTAGTGATAAAAGTCACAACTTAGCTGGTCTTCGGTTTGCGACGTTCCGAATAATGTTGCGAGTTCAATTGACAACATCCCCCATTATCATTTAGACTCGAATTGCCCAAAGAACTCTCCGCCATCACGCAATGGAGCAACCCCTATGGACCTGAGCGACTACACGTTCGAGCCTGACCTGGCGCGCGCCACGACTATCCCGGCGCGCTGGTACATCGACCCTGCAATGCTGGCAATCGAAGAGGACCGCATCTTCGGACGCACCTGGCAACTCGTCGGTCGAACCGAACAGGTGCGCAATCCCGGCGACTATTTTACCTGCTCAGTCGTCAATGAGCCGCTGGTCGTCACCCGCGCCGCCGCCGCGAAACTGCACGCCTTCTACAACGTCTGCCGCCATCGCGCCGGTTCGGTCGCCGAGGGATGCGGCAACCGCAAGACGTTGCAGTGCAGTTACCACGCCTGGACGTACAACCTCGACGGAACGCTGCGATCAACGCCGGAGTTCGAGGGGGTGGAAAACTTCGACAAATCGGAGTATGGTTTGCGCCCGGTGCAGGTCGATACCTGGGGTCCGTTCGTGTTTGTGAACCTCGATCTGAACGCGCCGCCGCTCCGCGAGGTGCTCGGCGCCATTCCCGAAGAAACCGCTGGCATGCCGCTGGAACGCATGGGGTTCTACAAACGAGTAGATTATGAGATTAACTGCAACTGGAAAGTATACGTCGATAATTACCTGGAAGGGTACCACATTCCGGTCGCCCATCCCGGTCTGTTCAAGGAGATCGACTACAAGCAGTACCGCGTCGAAACATTCCGTTATTACTCGAAGCAGCACGCGCCGATCCGCGAGAATCCCGACTCGCTCTACCGTCGCCACCTCGAGGAAGACGCGCCGGCGCAGGCGCTCTACTACTGGGTCTTCCCGAACCTGATGCTCAATATCTACCCGGACAACCTGCAGATCAACATCATTCTGCCGCTTGGTCACGAACGCACGCTCACGATCTTCGAGTGGTACGTGCTCGACGTTGATCGCCCCGAGGTCGCGGAGGAGTTCCACCGCTCGTTCAAGTTCAGCGATGGAGTGCAGAAGGAAGACATCGACATCTGCGAGGCAGTGCAGAAGCGCCTGCGGTCGCGCTCCTATAACGTCGGGCGCTTCTCAGTGCTGCGCGAGAACGGTGTGCATCACTTCCACGGGCTACTCGCCGAATACCTGCTACGCCTCTGAATGTGACGTTCACCCGAACAGCAGGTCGGTCGCCACGTTCCAGCCAGGAACGACGAGGCTGGGAATGATCGCCTGCCCGCGGTAGACGTGTTCGGCACGGTACACCGCGCCGTCCAGGGTGAGCAACTCGACGGCGCGGTGCCCCGGATCGGCGATCCAGTACTCGCGCACTCCGGCGGCGGCGTACAGGTCGCGCTTCTCGCGCCGGTCGTAACTGGCGGTGCCAGGGGATACCACTTCCACCACCAGGTCCGGCGGACCGACGATGCGTTGCGCGGTGATCGCCGCTGCGCCGCTGTGCAGCAGCACGACCACATCGGGCTGCACAATCGTAACCGGGCTGAGTTCCACGTCGATCGGCGCCGTGAACACCCGCCCGTGCCCGGCTATCTGGACATGCTGCATCAGGTAGTAGAAGATCAGACCGCTCACATGTTGATGGGCGGGATTGGGAGCAGGCGCCATGCGCAGGTCTCCGTCGATCAATTCATAGCGCTGGCTGTCGTCCGGCAGGCGCTCATAATCCGCCACCGTCCAGCGCCCGCCGGGAGGCGGCGGCAGATGGGAGACCGATCCGGCGACAGGCAGAATATCGACCGTCATGAGCGCCCTCGTGGTTGTGGATGATCCGGCTGTGTCGCTGTGGCATCGCTGCTTCTTGCCATTATTGTAGCACACAGGGCGCAGGCCAGCATATCGGTGCGCGGCGACGCTCAGTGTCGAACGCTTCCCTGGCGCGTTCGGCGGCACGCGCGCAATAGCGCCAGTCGCACTGGGCGCCTTTGTCAATGCTCATTGCTTTGCGCCGACAACGATGATCTGATGATCAATCGTGTAGGGTGGTGCTGTCGAAAGAAGGCGGCTCATCTGCCCGTGAAGCCTCCGGTGCGCCGAACTCGAGGTCGGTCAGCGTCACCAGGGCATCGTAGTCTTCGACGAGATCAGGAGCATGTTGAGCGATGACGGCGCGAATCAGGGCGCGCTCGTCGGAGTTCGCCGTGCGCAGCAGGCGGGTGATGTCCGCCACGTCTTGCGCCCGACCCGCTTGCAACTTCATCATCACGAGGAACCGTATGTAAGGATTTTTGACCTGCGGATGGCTCACCACTGTCCCCCTACGCGCCTGGCGCCGCGTAGCGCACCAGCCTGCCGTCATGGATCGAGTGCTCCACACGAACGCGGCTTTTCAGATCGCACCGGTGGCGTGGAGTGCTCGGGCGCTGGCATATCCGGCAAAGGTTTCCGGTCTGCCAGCGCAACCGCGTGCAAACTTCAATTCGTCTCCACCCATGCGGATCGGTGTTCGATTACACCGTCACTCGTCCTTCGCCTCTCTGCGCATTCGCGGGCTTTCCCATGGCACGTCGGGGACGCCAGCGCTCGCGTTTGCGTAGCGTGCTGCCACAAACAGCAGGTCCGAGAGGCGGTTCAGATAGATAGTAATCTGCGGGTTGACCGATTCACTCCGGCTGAGTGTCACGACCCAGCGTTCGGCGCGGCGGCAGATGGTGCGCGCCAGATGGAGATAGGCGGCAGACGCCACGCCGCCGGGCAGGATGAACTGACGCAACGGTGCGAGTTGCGCTTCCAGTTCATCGATTGCCTGTTCGAGCGCCTGCACCGCATCCGCACCGATGCGCGGGATATTCGCCGCCTCGCCGGGGGTCGCCAGGTCGGCGCCGACGACGAAGAGATCGTTCTGGACCCGCGCCAGCAATGCGTCGAGGTCGGCATCGACCCCTGCCGCGCGCGCGACGCCGATGGCTGCATTGCATTCATCGACGGTGCCGTATGCCTGGACGCGCGGAGCGTCCTTGGCGACGCGCATCCCGCCCCACAGTCCGGTTTCGCCTTCGTCACCCGTCCGAGTATAGATTTTCATCCACATCCTCGCTCTTCAATCGAGACGCAGCGCAATATGCAACTCGCGCAACTGTCGCTCGTCAACCGGCGATGGCGCATTGGTCATGAGATCGACAGCCTGCTGCGTCTTGGGGAAAGCCATGACTTCGCGGATCGTCACCTCATCGGCAAGGATCATGCAGATGCGGTCGATACCGGGAGCGATCCCGCCATGTGGCGGCGCGCCGTACTCGAATGCCTCGAGCATATGCCCGAACTGCCGCATCGCCGTTTCGCGGTCGATCCCGAGCAGATCGAACAGACGCTGCTGCACATCCCGCCGATGGATACGGATCGACCCGCCGCCAGCCTCATACCCGTTCAGAATGAGGTCATACGCTTTTGCGCGCACTTTACCCGGATCGGTGTCCATCAGATGAAGGTCTTCATCTTTCGGCGCTGTGAAGGGGTGGTGTACCGCGTCCCAGCGCTGCTCTGCGTCGTTCCATTCGACGAGCGGAAAATCAAGCACCCATGCCCACGCCAGCGTATGCGGGTCGGCAAGGTTGAGGCGCGCGCCAAATTCGCGCCGCAGGCGATCGAGCGTCTGCGCCACGATCTTCGGCGTATCGGCGACGATCAGCAGCAGATCGCCGGGCGCGCCCTCCATTCGTCTGATGATCGCCGTCATCTCGTCGGGCGAAACCTGCTTGCCGAAACTGGATCGCACCTCACTGCCTTCGTCCGGTACGATTGCCCAGAGTAGCCCTTTTGCGCCTGCCTGCTTCGCAAGTTCGACAATGTCATCGATCTGTTTGCGCGAATAATTTCCCGCCCCCGGCACGCGCAGTCCTTTCACCTGCCCGCCGCTGTCGAGCGTCGCGCGGAACACGCTGAATGAACTGGCAGCGACGACATCTCCCAGATTGACCAGTTCCAGCCCGTAGCGCAGGTCTGGCTTGTCGGATCCGAAGCGTTCCATCGCTTCGGCGAAGGTCAGGCGCGGGAAAGGAGTCAACAGTCGCTTGTGCGGCACGATCTCGCGGCACAACGCTGTAAACAGGCGTTCGATAATGTCGAGCACATCGTCCTGATCCACAAAACTCATTTCCACGTCGAGTTGCGTGAACTCAGGTTGCCGGTCGGCGCGCTGATCTTCGTCGCGGAAGCAGCGCGCAATCTGAAAATAGCGGTCGAACCCGGCGACCATGAGCAGTTGCTTCAACTGCTGCGGCGACTGCGGCAACGCATAGAACTTGCCCGGATGGAGCCGGCTTGGCACCAGATAGTCGCGGGCGCCCTCCGGCGTCGATTTGATCAGGATCGGCGTCTCAACCTCGACAAACCCTTCACGGTCGAGAAAATCGCGGATGAACTTGACGATCCGGTGGCGTAGAATGATATTCCGCTGCATCCGTTCGCGCCGCAGGTCCAGGTACCGATACTTCAAGCGAACGGTCTCGTCCTCGCCGCCTTCCTTGTTGATGTAAAGCGGCGGATTCTTCGCCGGGTTGAGGATCGTCGCTTCGGTCGCGTGGACTTCGATCATGCCGGTGGCAAGATCAGGATTGTATGCCTCTTCTGGTCGCTGCACCACTGTGCCGCGCACCTGCAGCACATACTCGGCGCGCGCATCGCTGGCGATGGCATGCGCCGCAGGAGCAGCCGTCGAGTCGAACACCACCTGCGTAATGCCGTACCGGTCGCGCAGGTCGATAAAGATCAATGGACCATGGTCACGGCGGCGATGCACCCAACCGGCGAGCAGCACCTCCTGTCCGGCGCGCTCGACACGCAATTCGCCGCAGGTGTGGCTGCGGTACATAACGTAACTCCTTTTATAATCGCGTAACAGGATGATCTATCGTGAGTGTGCGTTTTTGACGCTCTCAGGGAACGCCATTATAGCCGCATAAGAAGGGGCTGTCCAGTACTATGCGCAAACGTGTCATCATTCTGGGGGTTGCCATCGACGATGTGCTGATGGACGAAGCCATTGTCGCTGTCACCAGGTTCATCGGCGAAGGAGGACCACACCAGATTGTCACGGTCAACCCGGAATTCGTCATGGAAGCGCGGCGTAACCGCGCCTTTCGCCGAGTGCTGGCAGCCGCCGACCTGGCAACCCCCGACGGTTTTGGCCTGATCGTGGCAGCGCGCTGGTGTGGAATGCCGTTGCGCGGTCGTGTGACCGGCATCGCGCTGACCGAGCGTATTGCCGCCGAAGCCGCACGGCGCGGCTGGTCGCTCTTTCTCCTTGGCGCCGCCCCTGGCGTGGCAGAACGCGCCGCTGCCGCGCTCCAGCAGGCAAACCCCGGGCTGCGCATCGCCGGGTGGTATGCCGGGTCACCGCGCCCCGACGACGAACCGGCAATCCGCAAACGTATTCTCGCGGCAAGACCAGACGTACTGCTGGTGGCATATGGGCACCCGGCGCAGGAACTATGGATTGCGCGCAACCAGCCGCTCCTGCATGTTCCGGTTGCCATCGGCGTTGGCGGAACGTTCGACGAACTGGCTGGCGTCGTGCCGCGCGCGCCAGCCCTGATGCAGCGACTGGGGCTGAAATGGCTCTACCGCCTGCTGGTGCAACCCTGGCGCTGGCGACGGATTATGACGGCAGTGCCGATCTTCTTATGGACGGTGTTGCGCGAAGGACGCGCCTTCGATGCGTTGCACACTGAAGAGTAGCGCGCGCGGCACGTGGAAGAACCCCTTATAATTGCCCCCCTTGCTGCTCAATGCCGGTTCGCCGCGCCGGTCGCAGTAGCCAAACCATTCCCCATACACAGGATCGACGAATGTGCGAAACGCATAGTCATCCACCCGTTCCAGCCAGCGCAACCAGCGTTCCTCGCCGGTCAGCGTATACGCCAGCGTCAGCGCATAGATCGCCTCGGTGTGGGGCCACCACAATTTCATCGTCGACTCGAGCTGGAGCGTCGGCTTCCCTTCGATGTCCATAAAGTAGTACAACCCGCCATACTCGTGATCCCAGCCATACTCCAGCGACCCTTCGAGTGCATCGAACGCCAGGCGTCGATGTTCTTCCGACGGCACAAACTCCAGCATATGCAGCAAAAACCAGGCGACCTCGATCGCGTGACCAGGGCTGAACAGACGACCTTCGGGCCATGCGCGCAGGTCGCGTCCATCGAGCGCCACGTGTTCGACAAGAATGCGGCGCTCTGGATCATAGTGATGTGCCACACCGTCCATGGCGTCGCGGATCACCTGCACATAGCGCGGATCATCAGATACCCGCGCAAGTTCGATCGCCATGCTCGCCAGCACCATTACGTTCGCCAGGTTGCTGACCGGCGGATTGCCAACCAGCGTCGGGCGATCGAGCAGCACCGGGTTGCGGATCCACCGGTCGATCTTCCAGAAAACTTCGACCGCCTCATCGAAACACCCCTGGTCACCGGTGGCGCGTGCATATTCGAGCAACCCGAGCATGTAGAACACGGCCGCATATGGCTTGCGCTGGTAGAAGTACGGCTCGCCCTCGCGCGTCAGACTGAAATAGACGCGCCCCTGCGGATCGCGCCCGTAGCGCCGCATAAACTGGCAGATGAGCGTCGCAGCGTCGAGAAACTCGGGGCGGCGGTCAAATTCGTTGTACAGCCGCGAAAACATCCAGACCGCGCGCCCCTGCAACCACATGTACTTTTTCGTGTCGTAAATCGATCCATCGCGATCAAGACAGGTAAACTGTCCGCCGTACTCGCGATCCAGCGAGTGCTTCAACCAGAAAGGAATGACCGACTCCTCAAGGTTGGCGCGATAGCGCGCCGCATACGACGCGAGCATGGTCCCTTCTCCGTAGTGACGATCCCTTCTGTCGTGCGCATGATACGTTATGCCGGTTTTGGGATCAACCGCCGATGCTCGACGGCCATGCAACGGTTCATCACCACCTTCAACCCTGCTGCTTCGGCGCGCGCTGCGGCTTCCTCATTCACAATCGACAGTTGCATCCACACCGCGCCAGCGCCGGCGGCAATTGCGTCCTCTACCACCGGCATCACCGTTTCGGGACGGCGAAAGATGTCCACAATGTCGATCTTCTCGGGTACGTCGCGCAGTGTGGCATACGCCTTCGCGCCAAGCACCTGAATGTTGAGCGTCGCCAGGCGCGGGTTCACCGGAATCACGCGGTACCCCTGGCGCTGCAAAAACTCAGCGACCATGTACGAGTCGCGTTCAGGGTCGTCGCTGATGCCGACAACCGCAACGGTGCGGGCAGTGGTGAGGAGATCGCGGATCTCCTGATCGGTGGTTAACACGGTATTCTCCTTCATACTGACGTGCGGCAACTCGACTCAACCGTACTCTAACTATTCCTAACCGTGATCGTATGTTGAAAGCAGACTTTGCGCAACCGGAACGATCTGCGCATGTGGTATGATGACTCACCCGGTTCTCATCTTCGTTCTGACCGGAAAGGGCACTTTGGTGAACGTCCTGCGTTACATGCTCATCTTCGTCCCGCTGGCGTTTCTGGCAGAATTCTATTTTCCGAACCCGTTACTCGTTTTTGCGCTCTCCTGTGTGGCGCTCATTCCCCTTGCCGGTCTGCTTGGCGAGGCGACCGAGGAACTCGCCATCCACACCGGTCCGCAAATCGGCGGTTTGCTGAACGCGACCTTGGGGAACGCCGCCGAATTGATCATCACGATTGTTGCGCTGCGCGAAGGCAAGATCGAACTGGTCAAAGCGTCGATCACCGGCTCCATCCTGGGTAATCTGCTCCTCATCCTCGGGCTCAGCCTGTTGCTGGGCGGCATTCGCCACGGCATCCAGAAATTCGACCGCAACCTGACCGGCGTCGCCGCAACGATGATGATGCTTTCGGTTGTTGGTATGATGATCCCGACGCTCTTTGAGTTACTTCGTGAAGTGCAGAGTGGGGTTGTGGATGTCTTCAATACCGATGTGCGCGACCCGGCGCTTGACGCGCTCAGTCTGGGGGTCGCAGCGATCCTGATCGTACTCTATATCCTGAGCCTGATCTTCTCATTTCAGAAACCGGAGCGCGGCATCGGCGCGCCAACCGGCGTTGATGATCCATCCGCCGAAATCGAACACCATCAGGCAAAGTGGAGCGTGCCCGTTGCGCTCGGCATCCTGACGATTTCGACGATTGCCATCGTCTTTCTCAGTGAATTCCTGGTCGGCGCCGTCGAACCGGTCGTGGAGCAACTTGGCGTCAGCGAATTGTTTCTGGGGGTGATTCTGATACCGCTGGTCGGTAATGTGGCTGAGCACATCGTCGGTGTGCAGGTGGCGATGAAAAACAAGATGGACCTGTCGTTGTCGATCTCGCTGGGTTCCAGCATGCAGATTGCGCTGTTTGTTGCGCCGTTGCTGGTCTTTATCAGCCTGCTGTTCGGCAACGAAATGACACTGTATTTCAGTCTGTTCGAGGTTGCGGCGCTGACGCTGGCAGTGCTTTGCGCTGTGCAGGTATCGGTCGATGGCGAGAGCAACTGGCTTGAAGGAGCGCAGTTGCTGGCGGTGTATCTGATCGTTGGCCTTGGGTTCTTTTACGTGGTAACGCCAGGCGCCCACGGCGGCTAAACGAGTCGCACCGGGCGCATGCATCAAACGGGCGAATGTTATGCTCAACACCATTCACCTGCAAACATTCCTTGCCGTGGTGGAAACCGGTAGTTACAGCGCCGCCGCGGAACGCCTCCACCTATCACAACCGGCGGTCAGCAGCCACATCCGGGCGCTCGAAGCCCAACTCGATCAGGTGCGCCTGTTTCGACGGGTCGGACAGCAAATGCTGCCAACGCAGGCTGGCGAAGAACTGATAGGAATGGCGCGTGACATGCTGGAACTGGCAACACAGGCGGAAGAGCGCATTCGCAGTTTGCGCGGTCAGGTGAGTGGTCGGGTGACGCTTGGGTGCACGCCTTCCGGCGCTGAGGTCCTGCTGACCCGGATACTCCAGGCGTTTCGCGACCGCCATCCAGCCGTCTGTCTTTCTATCGGCGTCGCCTTGCCCGACACGTTGCTGGAACAGTTATCGCGCCAGCACATTCATATCGCGTTCGTCGAGGAAAAACAGAGCCCGCGAACCTGGGTGGTACAACTCCTCGGCAGCGAGCCGCTGGTGCTGATTGCGCCGCGAGACTACGAGATGGCGCAGCGCGGTCTCATCACCCCAGACGCGCTGCGCCAGGTTCCTATGATCATGCCGCGCAACGGAGGCGTGACTCGTCGCGTGATCGATGAAGGCTTACGGGCAGGTGGGCTGGCGCCCGCCGATGTGCATGTTGTGCTCGAAACCGATAGCGTCACCGTTGCGCTGGAAGCGGTTCGCAGCGGCATCGGGCTGGCGTTCGTACCGCAATCGTTCGTGGTGCGCTATACGGACGTCAGCATCGTGCCTGTCGCGCTGAGTCTGCACCAGGAATGGTTCGCGCTGCGTTCACGCGAACACACCATGTCGCGCGCCGTCCAGGAGGTCTTCGCATTTCTAACCGGAGAAGATGTTCGCGCCATCCTGCACAACGCCGGCGTCCAGTCTCCGCTGGAAAGCAAGGCGTTGGGAAAGACGCCGAAAATGGAAAGGAAACGATGATGCGCCACGCTGCATTTGTCACGACCAGTCGTGGTCTACGGCGGGATACCGTTCCGATGCGACTGTTCGAGAAAGCCAAACGTCTGGGGGTCTGGAACCCCAGCGACATCGATTTCAGCCAGGACATACGTGACTGGCAAACGTTGACTGATGACGAACGCGATCTGGTGCTGCGTCTGACCTCGCTCTTTCAGGCGGGCGAAGAGGCGGTCACGCTCGATCTGTTGCCCCTGGTTGCTACCATTGCCGCCGAAGGGCGCATCGAAGAAGAACTGTTTCTGACCAGTTTCCTGTGGGAAGAAGCCAAGCACACCGACTTCTTCAACCGCTTCCTCACCGAAGTCGCCGGAGTGACAGGCGATCTGAGCCACTACCATACCGCCAATTACCGCGCCCTCATTCACGAGGCGCTGCCAGCCGCCATGGGTCGCCTGCGTGACGATCCTTCACCAGAGGCGCAGGCAATCGCCTCACTCACCTACAACATGATTGTCGAAGGCGTGCTGGCGGAAACCGGCTACCATGCCTACTTCACCGTGCTCGAGCGGCGCAATCTGATGCCTGGCACACGCAAAGGGATCGGGTTGTTGAAGCAGGATGAATCGCGCCACATCGCCTATGGCGTGTATCTCCTGTCGCGCCTGATCAATGCCGAACCACGCCTGTGGGATGTCGTTGTGGATCGAATGAACGAACTCGTCATCTATGCCGTGGGGGTCATCGACGACGCTTTTGCCTGTTACGAGGTCGTGCCCTTTGGGTTGAGCCACGACGATTTCTTGCATTTTGCGATGGGGCAATTCCAGCGCCGCCTCGATCGTATCGAACGCGCACGTGATCAGACATTGGAAGCGATTGAAGAGGAGGCGTCGGAGGCGCCATAAACACCGCCGCCGCCATCGCCGTCCGTTGCACTGCAACGGCTCCACGGCGATGGCGGCGGGTCAGTATCACCGCCCTTACCCTTTCTCCTCCACATCGCGGCGTTCGAGCACATGCACCAGCGCCTCGAACAGGTCGCTTTCGGTAATAATCCCGACGACCATATTGTTCTCGTCTACCACCGGCAAACCGCCAATCTTGTTTTCGATCATGAGCAGCGCCGCCTCGCGCAGGCTGGTCTCGGGTGCAACCGTGATCGGATCCTCGGTCATCACCTCATACACCTTGATCCGTCGCAGCGCATCAGCGATGTCGAACGGATCCATCCCCGCAATCCGCAGCAGATCGGCGCCGCGAATGTCACCCTGTGTAATAATGCCGCGCAGTTCCCCGGTATCGATGACTACCGGCAGACGGCGGATGGTATGTTCGCGCATCAGCGCCAGCGCTTCGCTGACCGGCGCCGCCAGGTTGACTGTGACTGCCGGAGCGCGCATCCAGAAGCGGATCTCCTCCTCGGCAGGCACGGAGGCGCGTCGCCTGGAAGATGCAGATGTCTTCGCCATCGAAGTTCTCCTTTCTGGACCGGTGCCGCACCGTGCAACCGTCGACGCGGACGGTGCAGGCAGTACAGCAACCTGAACGCACGACTCGGTTGCTTAACAATTGTAGCCCGTCTGATCGCGTGTGTGACGTAACAGGCTATCACCCGTAGTGACAGATTCGCTACCTGGATACACGCTTCGTTGGCGCAATCGTCAGGAGGCGTGTAAACGCATACTCTCCGTATGTAATGGTTTCTTTTCTTTCTAACGCAGTGTGACATGCTACAGTACACTCAGCCGCCTCAGACCCGCCGCGTGCTGGAGGCAGGATATGAAAGATCAACGAGTGGCCGACTGGATGAGCACCCCCGCAATCGTTATCGCGCCGACCACGACGCTCGCCGATGCGCAACGTCTGATGGAACAGCGGCATATTCGCCGGTTGCCGGTGGTGGACAATGGCAAACTGATAGGTGTTATCACGCGCGGTGATCTGCGCGCTGCCCAACCAGCCGATACGACGCTCAGCTACTATGAGTGGCGTGCATTGCTGGATCGGGTGACAGTTGTCGAATGCATGACGCGCCACGTTATTACCATCTCGCCGGATGCATCGACGCTCGATGCCGCCCGGCTGATGTTGACGTATAAAATTGGCGGGCTGCCGGTTGTTGATGACGAGGGACGGGTGGTTGGAATGATCACCGAGAGCGATCTCTTTCGTCTTCAGATCGCATTGGCAACTGGCGGTGAACTGCGCGACGCCGTCCGTCCAAGCCTGATATGCCATCACTGCGGCGCTGTGCTGCGAGGACGGTCGCTCGAGACGATCAGCCGTGACGATCAGTGCTGGCGTTGTCACTACCATCTCCATCGCTGCGACAACTGCCGCTACTTCGATAGTATTGCCTGCATGCTGGATCGACCGGAACGGCATACTGCAATTCCTGGACGGGATTGTCCCTGCTTTGTCTATCTGGTGACGCAGGAGCAGGGTGCGGAACGGTAGCGACGAGCCGATATGCCATTATGAAAACCTTTGTCATCGAGCCGATATACGGAGCGCCGCTCATCGGGTGTGATGATCGTTATGAGGATCGCGCTGCAGCGGGGCGACGGCTCGCGTCGTTTCTGGGGCGTTTCCCGGGCACGCACGCCATTACACTGGCGATCCCGCCGGGAGGTGTGGCAGTTGCAGGCGAACTGGCGCGTTCACTTCGGCTCCAGGTTGATGTCATCGTCACCCGCGAGTTCCGGGTGCGCGTCAATCCTGCCGTCGCCGCCGGCGCCATCAGCGAGTCAGGCGGGTTGTGCCTGAATGGCGCCATCCTGCGATTGCCGGGTGTGACGCCGGCGATGCTCTGGGACCTTGTCAGAGCCGAGCAGGCGCTTCTGCCAGAACTGATCGCGCTCTACCGCCACGGACGTCCCCTGCCGCTCGATATCCGGCGACCGGTCATTCTGGTCGATGACGGGTTGAGCAGCGGTCTGGCGCAACTGGCTGCGCTCCAGGCGCTGCGACGCTACCATCCGGTGGCATGCCTGCTTGCAACGCCGCGCGCCGATGAACATACCCTGCGCATGATCAGGCCGTGGGCGGATGAAGTGATCGTGCTCAATCTCCACGCGCACAGCCCCACCAACACCGTGGATGGCTGGCGGATGCCGCTGAGCGACGAAGACGCCGCCATTTTGCTGGAGCGCTATCGCCTCCACGTCGTGTCGTAGGCGACGAAGATGGCGGTCGCATTGGACGCGCAGGACAGAGGAACGTTGCCAGCGACTCCACCGGCACGAGCGCCGTTGGCGGTGTGCAGGTGTGACTGTCACCGGTTGGCGACCGGCGTTGGCGTGGGTCTCGTTTTCCGAGCGATGTCACCCTCCGAACTGCTCTCCTCGGCGACAGTGCAGCAGCGCGCTGTCGCTGCTGGCATTGGCGCAACGTTGCGGCAAGAGGGCGATGATGCGGTGCAATCAGAGAGGCGTTGCATCGCAACGCCTCTCCAATGTGCAACCGTCTCACGTTCAACCTTCAACCTTCAACGACCTTCCCCCTGCTCACTTGACCCCGGGGCTGTACAACAACAGCGGCAACGATGACCCGCGTAGGACTTTATCGGCGACGCTGCCAACGAGCAGGAGGGAGAACCCACCCCGTCCATGGGTCGCCATTGCAATCAGATCGATGCTGTGCGCCCGTGCATAATCGAGAATACATGCCGACGGTTCTCCCACGGTCACAACGGCATCAACCTGCAAGCCCTGGGTGCGTAATTCCTCCGCCTGCCGATCCAGATACGTCTGCGCTCGATCCTTGAGCGGTTGCACAACTGTAGTAGCGGCGCCGTTTTCATCCTGAACCGACAGACCAAGCACGGTAGGGTCAACGACCCGCAGCAGCGTATACTCCGCATCCATAATACGCCCGATATGGACGCTGTGCTCGATGATCGCTTCAGCCAGGGGAGAACCATCAAGCGGGATCAGAATGCGGCGGAGAGAACGCCTGGCATTTTGCGCATCGATGGTCACAGTTGGTTGATGCGGGCGTACCAGCATTACCGGTACAGGCGAGCGCCGCACGATGACATCGGCGACGCTGCCAAGCCAGAGACGTGAGAGCGCCCCTCGACCGTGGGTCGTGAGTACGATCAGATCGCACCCGATAGCCCGTGCGTGCTCCAGAAGCGTCTCGGCGGCGGGTCCGGTGAGGATCGACGTGATCGGCGCACGCACCGATTGCTTCTCGATCTGCTGCGCCACCCGCTCGAGGTAGGCCGTCCGACTTGTTGCGCTGGCGCGTTCTGACATATCGGCCAGACCGCCACGTCCAGACAGGACGTGGGCAAGGTAAAGTTGCGCGCCTGATCGCCGCGCGACCGAGAGCGCCAGCGGCAACGCATGCTCACTGAACGCCGAGCCATCGAGCGGCACCAGGATGGATCGGCACATGCGCGCCTCCTCACCGAACTGTGCCGGATTGCTATCTGGCAGCGATATTTAGTGCACGACCAACACCGGGCAGTGGGCGCGTTGCACCACCATATTGCTCACACTACCCAACAGCAGACCGACGAGCGTACTGTGCCCCCGCGATCCCATGACGATCAGATCGAAGTTCTCCTCTTCTGCGACACGCAGAATAGCCTGAGCGGGCGGTCCTTCGAGCAATTGTACATCAACATCCGCCTGATCGCCGACCTGAGTGCGCGCAGCCTCGATCAGCGACTGGCCTATCAGCATCCGTGTTTCCAACAGACGCTCGTATTCGGGCGTGCCCAGAAGATCAGAGACATGCGGGAATGCATGGAGCAGGCACAATTTTGCGTTGTAACGCCTTGCGATATCGACTGCTACGTCGATTGCCCGCGACGACGTTGGCGAACCATCAACAGCGACGAGTATTTTGTGAAACATGCTGACCACCTCTCCTTTGAGTGCGATCACAGGCTGACACGTTCACTCCTAACTATAGGTGATCTTGACCGAAAAGAGCAGGAAAGATGCCAGTACAGTGCGTAAAGGTATCACAACGTCGTCTCAGTGCGTTGTGAGGACGCCATCCGTAGTGAACATCTTCTTCCAAAGGGATGGGTGGAGTATGTTATGCTGAAGACAGAACCAGCCTCGATGAGGAGGATGATCATGCAAACGATTGTCGTACCGCTCGATGGTTCCGAACTGTCAGTCCAGGTACTGCCACACGTTCGGGTGCTGGCGCCGCTTTTGGGCGCAAAGGTGCATTTGCTGCGCGTCATTCAGGAGTCGCACCTGAGCGGCAGCGAGTCGTGGGCGCAGGTGCTGATGTCGGTGTATGGCGTTCCAGAGAGTGAGGCGCTTCGGCGCGATCAGGATGATGAGGTAATGGACGCGCTCCGCCAGCGGGTGCAGGCGTACCTCGACGCTCAAGCGCAGGCGCTCAAAGACGCAGGGATCGATGTCACCAGCGACGTGCGCTACGGTTCACCGGCGGAAGTGATCGTCGAAGTCGCCGCTGGATGTTCCCCTGGCGCACTGATTGCAATGGCAACCCACGGCTATAGCGGGTTGCGCCGCTGGGCGCTGGGCAGCGTTGCCGATAAAGTCATCCACGCGACAGAAACACCGGTGCTGCTGGTGCGCGGGCAGGCGCAATCGGTTGTGCGACCGCCGCGCCGCATTCTCACGCCGCTCGACGGCTCCGGGCTGGCACGGCAAGCGCTGCCGCTCGCAAGCGAGATCGCCCGCGCCGCACACGCCGAATTGATCCTGCTCCGTGCGGTCGTGCCCATGATCGAAGCGTATGTCGGTGCGCCAATGCTGGGGCGCCCCATTGCTGAGAATAACGAAGCGCTGGGTGCGCTGCGCGACTACGCGCTGGACGACCTGAAAGCAGAAGCGGCATCACTGCGCGCCGAGGTTCCGCGCGTCCTCACCCATGCCATCATTGGGTATCCTGCCGAAGTCATCGTGGACGAAGCGCGCGAGATGGACGTTGACCTGATTGTGATGGCGACGCACGGATACGGCGGGTTGCGCCGCTGGGCGCTCGGCAGTGTGGCGGATAAAGTGCTGCACGCGACAACGACGCCGCTCATTCTGGTGCGCGTCAGCGAGTAGGCGTCAGATATAGTGCAGTTTTTTCGCCGCTTCGGTCAACTGATCGCGGAAAGCCGGGTGGGCGATGCTGATCAGGGCGCGGGCGCGTTGTGCCAGGGTGCGACCATACAGGTCCGCCACACCATACTCAGTCACCACAAAATGCACGTCGTAGCGGCTGGTGACGACGCCCGCGCCGACATCGAGCGTCGGTACAATGCGTGAAATGGCGCCATCACGCGCGGTCGACGAAATGGCGATGATTGGAATGCCTCCCTCCGAGCGTGACGCGCCGCGAATAAAATCGACCTGCCCGCCAACCCCGCTGTACAGGCGCGCGCCGATGCTGTCGGCGCATACCTGACCCGTCAGATCCACCTGCAACGCCGAATTGACGGCGACCATATGCTTGTGCTGCGCAATGACGAATGGATCGTTGACGTAGTCGGTGGGGTGCATTTCCACCATGGCATTGTTGTGCACCCAGTCGAAGCAGCGCTGGCTGCCAAGGATGAAGCCGGCAACGACCTTTCCCTGATGGATGCTCTTCATTTCCCCATCAATCACCCCGGCTTCGACCAGGTCAATGACGCCATCCGAGAACAACTCGGTATGGATGCCGAGATGCCGCTTACCGTGCAGATTCGAGAGCACCGCGTCTGGAATGGCGCCGATTCCAAGTTGCAGCGTGGCGCCGTCCGGGATAAGCTCGGCGATATAGCGACCAATCGCCTGGGCGACGCTGTTCGTTTCACCCTGCGGCAACTCTAACAGCGGACGGTCGCTCTCCACCAGCGCCGTCAGGCGCGACATATGAATGAAACTGTCGCCAAGGGTGCGCGGCATCCGCGCATTGACCTCGGCAATGACGATCTTTGCTGTGCGCGCCGCCGGCAGGGTGCATCCTACTTCCACCCCCAGCGAGCAGAACCCGTGGCGGTCCGGCGGTGACACCTGAATGATGGCGACATCGAGCGGCAGAATACCCTGCCGAAACAGTTTGGGAATCTCGCCAAGGAATATCGGCGTAAAATCGGCGCGCCCTTCGTTGACCGCGCGCCGGGTGTTGTGCCCGATGAAGAGCGCATTGTGACGGAATGACGCCGCCAGCTCCGGCGCGGTCGTCGGGTCCTCCCCTGCCGTCAGCATATGAATGATCTCGACGTTGCGCAACTCAGGCGCGCGCGCAACGAGCGCATACAGCAGCGGTATCGGCACGCCGCATCCGCCGCCAATATAGACGCGATGGTTCGACTCTATCAGTTCCACCGCTTCTTCAGCGGTCATTTCACGCCTTCCTGCCGTCAGCGAGCGTGGCATAGCACTATCTCCACATACCTGTTCCATCGATATGCTGCTTCGTCCTGTGACGACCCACCCTCCGCACCCGTTCGCATGATAGGCAGGTGAGTTACGCGCCGGGGCGCTGATGACTCTGCACCTGCGGCTTCAAGCGCCAGACGGTTGCACATCCGGGCGCGCGCGTGCATGCGTGCAAGCACACACCTGCCCTCATCGGCGCTGACGATTATTCCCGCACCGCAGACCGAATATCTGATTGTCAGCCGTCATTGTGAGCGAAGCGATGCGATCCCTGCGCGCAACAACAGATCGTTTCGGCGCTGACGCGCCGCGCAATGACCGCAGCGCATGGTCTTGATTGTCACGAACGTTCAAGCGCCTGTTCGACATGCGACGCATACGGTTGCCCACGATACAGACCAATCCCGCGTGCAATGGCGTGATCCTGATCCGCCGCCTGTTCGAGACCCTGTGTGGCAATGCGCAGGACATAGGGCAGGAGCGCGTTATTCAACGCATGGGCTGCGGTGCGCGCTACGGCGCTCGGAATGTTTGGCACCGCGTAGTGCAGCACCCCTGACGCCAGGTACGTCGGGTTGCTGTGCGTTGTTGGGCGGCTGGTTTCGATGCATCCGCCTTCGTCAATCGCAACATCGATGATCACGCTGCGTGGCTTCATCGTGGCGACCATGGCAGCGCTCACCAGTTTGGGCGCCCGGCCATGCGGAACTTTGACTGCTCCGATGACCACGTCGGCAAAGGGGAGAACGTGCGCCAGGGCGCTCTCGGTTGCAAGCCGGGTTGTGACGTGTCCCCGGCAGATCTGTTCCACCGCGCGCAACCGATCCATATCCTGGTCGAGCACGGTCGTCTGCACACCCCAGGAACTGAAACCATACGCCGCATTGCCACCGACCCGACCTGCCCCCAGGATCACGACTTCCGCCGATGGAACGCCGGGAATTGGCGCCAGCAGGGTGCCACGCCCGCCGCTCGGCGTTTCCAGCAGATGCGCTGCCAGTTGCGGCATCAAACGACCACCGATCTCGCTCATCGGCAACAGCACCGGCGCGATCCCGTCGTTGCGCCGGATCGCTTCGTAACTGAGCGTCGATGCGCCTGCCGCCGCCAGCGCATCGATGACACGACGCGGCGTGACTGCAAGGTGCAAAAAACCGGCCACAACCTGACCAGGACGCACCATCGGCAATGCATTGTCCGGCACTCCATCGATGGTCAGCAAGAGATCGCCGCGCGCGTAGATCTCTTCAGGACCATAGGCGATGCTGGCGCCTACTGCGCTATAGGACGCATCGGTAAACCCTGCGCCAGCGCCGGCGCCGCTTTCGACAAACACGGTGTGCCCGGCGACAACCAGGGAATGCACCCCTGCGGGCGTTAGAGCGACCCGGTGCTCGTCGGGCGCGTGGGCTCGCGGAATAGCAATATCCATATGCGCTTTCCTCTGCAACCGTTCCTTCGCCTGGACCTCACCACCATGCGGTGAGCATACCATGTGGTAGTATACTATCGCAGGGAAAGGTGAGTTACATAGAGTAACAATTTGCCAACCGGAGACCGTCATGAGCACACCGCGAATGGTCAAATGCGTCAAACTTGGTCGTGAATTGCCTGGTTTGCCCCGGCCCCCCTACCCTGGCGCCTTGGGGAGGCGCATTTACGAGAATGTATCGCAACAGGCGTGGAATATGTGGATGGATCAGGCGTTATTGATCATCAATCACTATGGGTTGAGCATGGTCGATCCCCGCGCCACCGAGGTGATGATGCAGCAGGCGGAACTCTTCTTCTTTGGCGAGGGCGACGCAAAACCGGAAGGCTGGACGCCAGAAGGCGCCTCAGGGGGATAAGCGCACGGGATGCGCCCGACCATCACGATTCTGGCGAGCGGGACGCTGGGGGATGTGCGCCCGCTGGCGGCGCTTGCCAGAGGATTGCACGCTGCTGGCCACTCTGTCAGGATGGCGACGCATGCCCGCTTCGCGTCTCTGGTCCATTCACAAGGGCTGGCGTTTCACTGTATCGAAGGCAATCCCAGCGATCTGCTCCTTCACGATGACGCTGCGCTGACCCTCGATAGCGGGGTGATGCGCGGCGTGGTCGCCACGCTCCGCTACACGCGCCTGGCGCAGGCGGTCTATGCCCGCCTGCTGGACACAGCAACTGCCGCGTGCCATGGCAGCGCCGCGCTCATTGTGTCGCTGGCAAGTTGCTGGGGGCAACTCATCGCCCATGCGCTCGGAGTGCCATGCCTCTGGGCGCCGCTGCAACCAATAATCCCAACGACCCGCTTTCCATCGCCGTTGCTGCCGGCGACGCTGCGCCTGGGCGCGCGCGCCCGCCGTCTGAGTTATACGGCAGTCGAACTGGCCGCATGGCTGCCATGGCGAACCGTGTTGCGCCGCTGGCGGGCGCGCGCGCCCGGTTCACGCCATGCGCCGCTCGACCCCTTCGCGCTGGCGCGCCAGACGCTTGCCCGCTTCGTCTATGGTTTCAGCCCGCATATTGTGCCCCCGCCCGACGATTGGCCGCCGCATCATACTGTGGCCGGCTACTGGTTCCTCGACGATCCGACGGAACGCCTGGCGCCGGAGATCGAGTCGTTCCTGGCAGCCGGCGATCCGCCAATCGCCATCGGTTTTGGCAGCATGGGCGGGCGGCGGCCGCACGACGATGCGGTTCTGGCGCTGGAAACGCTCCACCTGGCGCAGCGACGCGGCGTGCTGTTCGGTTCCGCGGAAGTTGCGCGCCTGGCGGCGGGTCGCCATGACGTGCTCGTCGTGCCACATGCGCCCCATCGCCTGCTCTTCCCACGACTTGCCGCTGCCGTCCATCACGGTGGCGCGGGAACAACCGCCGCCAGCCTGCGTGCCGGCATCCCAACCATCACGGTTCCGGTCGGAATCGACCAGCCCTTCTGGGGCGCGCGCGTCGCCGCAATTGGCGCAGGACCGCCGCCGGTGCTGCGGCGCCACGCAACGCCGGATCGCCTGGCACACGCTATTGCTACAGCGATGGACGACCTCATCACGGTGCGTGCCGCTGCGATAGGGCGGTTGATTGGCGCCGAGGACGGCATCGAACGCGCCGTGGAGGTGATCACGCGCGTGGTGCGGTGAGGCTGGCATCACACGCATTACCGCACGCTGGTCGTGATCCGCTCCAGATAGGTGAGCGCCATTTCGGGATCGGCTTTCACGGCATAGAGCCGACGGTAGCGTTCGTGGGCGAAGTTCTGGGTAAAGATGTACTCGAACTGTGTCAGGAGCGGATCGAAATAGCCGCCAATGTTGACGATCACGATCGGCTTGTTGTGATAGCCAAGCATGCGGAGCGTCATGATTTCCAGCAATTCTTCGAGTGTGCCGAAGCCGCCCGGCAGCGCAACGAACGCATCGGCGCGATCATCCATGATCTGCTTGCGTTCGCGCAGCGTGCCGGTGACGATCAGTTCGTCCGCTTCCTGGTATCCAACTTCGCGTTCGAGCAGCGTCTGCGGAATGACGCCAATCACCCGACCGCCAGCGCCATGCACCGCGCGCGCGACCGCTCCCATCAGTCCGATGCTGCCCCCGCCGTACACCAGCGTCCATCCGCGCCGCGCCATCCCTTCCCCAAAGGTATGCGCCGCTTCCAGGTAGAGGGCTGGTACATGATCGCTTGAGGCGCAGTAGACGCATACGTGCATCGTTGTGTCTCCTTCATCTGCTATGACGCCAGGTATCCGCCATCAACTCCCAGCACCTGACCGGTGACGAATGACGCAGCCGGTGATGCCAGCCAGAGCACTGCTTCAGCGACTTCCTCCGGCGTACCGAGGCGTCGCAGTGGGATGACCGCAGCAAAACGTTCCGGGTCGCCGCCGCCAGCCTTCGCCAGCATGTCGGTCGCAATCCGTCCCGGCGCCACCGCATTGATGCGTATTCCACGAGCAGCATACTCTATTGCGGCAGAACGGGTCAGAGCGATCACTGCCGCTTTTGCCGCTGCATACAATGCCACGCCAACCGTCGAGTTGCGCACGCCGGTTGTTGATGCGTTGTTAATAATAACGCCCCATCCCTGCTTCTGCATCTGCGCCAGTTCATACTTCATGCACAAAAAAACGCCGCGCACATTCGTGTCAAAAACAGGGTCAAACTCACGCTCGTCCTGTTCCGCCAGCGGCGCGACCGATCCGAACCATCCAGCGTTGTTGAATGCAACATCGAGGCGTCCAAAGGTTGTGATGGCGGTGTCAATCAGGGCGCGCACCGCTGCTGACCGGGTGACATCGGTTGGTACGAAGAGGGCGGTTCCGCCCATCTTCTGGATGATGGCGGCGGTCTCTTCGCCAGCATGAGCATCTCGATTGCCAATGACCACGCACGCGCCGCGCCGTCCGAACGCCAACGCCGTCGCGCGCCCGATTCCTGAACCGCCACCCGTGATAAGCACGACGCTTTTATCCAGCATGATTGGTTTCCTGAGAGATTGCAGCGCGATGTTTGAGATCAGCCCGGTACAGGCGACAGTGCATGATACCACGAGGGATGAAGAGCGATTCGGTCGTTACAGACCCAGGAGCCGCGCCAGTATCGGCGCCAGTAGCGCGGTCAGCGCGCCATTCAACCCCATCGCCAGTCCTGCAAACGCGCCAGCCTCGGCGTGTATCTGCAACGCGCGCGCGGTGCCGATCCCGTGAGACGCAACCCCGATAGCCAGACCACGCGCCGCCTGATCCTTCAACCGCAGGCGGTCGAACAGATCCTGTGCGATGACCGCGCCGATGATGCCGGTGACGATCACCAGCACGGCCGTCAGCGATGGCAGCCCGCCGATCTGCTCGGAAATCCCCATCGCAATCGGGGTTGTAACCGATTTGGGTGCGAGGGAACGCAGGGTGACATCCGATACGCCTGCGAGACGACCAATGGCGACGACCGACAGAATAGAGGTGAGTGAACCGATCAGGAGCGCGCCGGAGAGTGGCAGCAGCATGCGCCGCAATCGACCGGCGTAGCGCCAGAGCGGCAATGCCAGCGCTACGGTTGTCGGACCCAGCAGGAAATGGACGAACTGAGCGCCATCAAAGTAGCGCTGATAAGGCGTGCCGGTCACCGTCAGGAAGAAGACCAGCAGGACAACCGAGAGCAGAACCGGATTTGCCAGAGGCCACTGCCGAACCCGCTGATATGCCAGATCTGCCGCGTAATAGACCAGGAGCGTGGCGGTCAGCCAGAGGAGCGGCGTCTGTGCCAGGTAGACCCAGATATCAGTCATAGTCGGTTGCATGATCATAGGTCTTTCTGCCGCCAATCAGCCGCGAGAAGAGCCACACTGTTCCGGCGGTCGCAATCATGGTGATCACTGTGCTGACGAGCAGGGTGATAGCGATCGCCAGCCACTCGGCGCGCATCAGTTGCACATGGTTCATAATGCCGACGCCTGCCGGCACGAAGAAGAGAGGGAGAAAACGCAAAAGCCCCTGCCCGACCTGATCGAGCCAGTCGGGCGCGCCGCGCCAGAGCAGAACGCCAAAGAGCAGCAGCATGCCCAGCACCGGTCCAGGCATCGGCAGATTGAGCGCACGCGCCGTCACTTCGCCGATTAACTGGCAGACCAGAAGTACAGTCATTCCTCGCACCATGCGAAATCCGCCCCCAGGTTCGTTCATTTTCAGTCAAGGCGTCCTGAAGGCTGAAACGATGTCGCCTGCACTGCCGCATCGTTATCTGTCAGGTTGCGGATCGCACCAGGAAGCCATTTGCCAGAAAAGGAGACGAACAATAAGCACATGCTTCCAGAATCAGGAAAAGAAAGCAGAATATCGCCATAAGAACGGGCAGCGCCCCTAACCCCTAACCACCCGCCAGCCGATCCAGCAACGCCTCCGCCGGGAGATCCGCCAGTGAACGGAGACGCAGCATATGAGGCGGCAACGGGAGCGTGTCGAGGAGCGCCACCGGCACAGCGACACACCGCATGCCCGCCGCCGCTGCCGCGCGGATGCCATTGGGCGAGTCTTCCAGCACGACACATAACTCTGGCGCCACTCCGAGACACGCAGCAGCGCTCAGGAACAGATCAGGGGCGGGTTTGACGCGCAGCCCATCGCTGCGGGTGCGCACGCAGGCGAAGCAGGTGCGCAGAGCGTGACATTCGAGCCACCCCTCGACCCATTCGCGCGATGCGCTTGATGCCACCGCCAGGCGGATGCCGCGTGCATGCGCAGCGGCAATGATTTCCCGCACGCCGGGTTGCAGCGGTTGCTGCTCGCACAATGCGATGTACCGCTCACGGTGTTCACGCCGGAGCGCCTCACTGTCGAGCGCTGCGCCGGTCAGCGCCTCGAGTTCGCTGTAGGGATCATAACCGCCGGTCGTTCCCAACCCATGCACCCAGCGCTCAGGGCGAAGTTCCGCGCCAAAACGACGATACTGCTCACTCAACACAATGAAATCAGGCGTCTCCGTGTCGAGGATCAACCCGTCGAAGTCGAAAATCAAGGCTTGCAGCATTACATCCTTCTTCTCATCATTGCCACGCAACCCCTACCCCCTACCCCCTACCCACGCCAGCAGTTCCTTCCGATCCGGCATCGAAGGCTGTGCGCCAGGTTTTGTGACCGACAGAGCGCCAGCCGCAAGTCCCCACCGGATCGCCTCCTCGAAGGGACGCCCTTCGCTCAACGCCACCGCCAGCCCGCCGTTGAAGGCGTCGCCTGCGGCGACGGTATCGACCGGTGTGACGGCGAAGGCGGGCCACAGGCGTGCGCCGTTTGCATCAGCCACGAGTGCGCCGCGTGCGCCGAGTTTGATGATGACCGTTCGAACGCCGCGCGCGACTAACGCATGCGCTGCCGCCGCTGCACTCTGCTCGTCACAGACGGGTATGCCGGTCAGGGTTGTTGCTTCGCTTTCGTTTGGCGTCAAAATATCCGCCAGCGCATACAGTTCATCGGGCAATGGCAGCGCCGGCGCCGGATCGAGCATGACCGTCACTCCCCGTGCGCGCGCCGCGCGCGCCGCAGCCACAACCGTCGCAAGCGGCGTCTCGAGTTGCAGCAGAAGCATGCGCGCGCCATCGAGCGCCTGCTCCAGCCGTGGTATGTCTGCGCTGCTGACCGCGCCATTGGCGCCCGGAACAATCACAATGGTATTTTCTGCTGTGTCGTCAACGGCGATCAGCGCCACCCCCGACGGACCCGGGGTGGTCAGAACGCCATCTGCCTGCACGCCGGCAGAGCGCAGGCTGATGCGCAACTGTTCGCCAAACAGATCATCGCCGACGCGCCCGACCATACGGGTTGGCGCGCCGAGCCGCGCACAGGCGACTGCCTGGTTGGCGCCTTTGCCCCCCGGCGCCGTGAAGAAGGTATGGCCGGTGAGCGTCTCGCCAGGCGTCGGCAGACGTGGCGTGCGCACCACCAGGTCCATGTTGATGCTGCCGAAGACAACGATGGTCACAGACGATTGCTCCAGGTGAATAGCAGGTCTGGATCACCTCTCGTCTTTCTCGCAATGCTTGCTCCCTGGCAGGCGTTGACTGAGCCTGTCGAAGCCACCGCCGATGACCAGACGATCAGCAGGCGGCTTAAGCATTACGAGAACCGATATATTATACGCGGTATGGAGAGGAATGCTGCGGTTGGGCGATTCGCCTGGCGGATGACCGTGTGCACGTCATGGTCACCTTTGCTTCGCGTTGCTCATCGTGGAGGAGCGATTGCCCCCTCGTCCTGCAGGCAGCGGTACCCTGCTCTCAATGGTGAGAATGGCTTTCTGGCGCGACCCACGTCGCTCTGCCGTACTCTTGCCCCCACGCTGAACTGTCAAGCTGATCTCACGAAGGGCGCAGAAAAATGACAGGATGGTGCGAGAGGTCAACCGAACTCAGGCGACCGTCATCTCACAAATCCCGCTTGCCAAACGAGCGCATCGCCAGGAGCAGCGCGATGGCGGTGTATGCTATCGCGTAGATAACCATGGCTTCACTGGGAACCGAGGCGGTCGAGAAGGGACCGGGGAGGCTGTTGGCGAGCGGCGGCTGCATGAGATAAGCGACGCGCCGCCAGAGCGCCTCGACCGGCAGGAGCAGGCTTGTGACGATGCCGATCCGCACCGCGTCGCTCGATTGCAGCAGTGCGCCGATCTGCTCGACCCACGAGCCAATGAACGCCAGCCCGTAGAGCATAAAGAGCGCCACGCCGTTCGTCAGCGTCGAAAGGCGGGTTCCGCCGAGCAGCGAGAGCGAGAGGAGGGTCAACGCTTCGAGCGCCAGCAAGGGCAACCCAGCGGCAACATTGGGGGGCCAGTACCCGACGATCAGCCACATCGCGGCAACGACGCCCAGGCTCAACAGCCCCAGGTAGACCGTCAGCATCAGCGCGAAGCCGAGCCATTTGCCGAGCAGCGCCTGCCAGCGCCGGATCGGGCGTGTCACCAGCGCCTGAATGGTATGTGTCGAGATTTCACCAGCGACCGTATCGACCGAAGCGAAAATCGCCAGCATCACCGTCAGGAAATGCACGACATACAACCCGGCGATCAGCAGAAAACTGTATGCCTGACTCTGGATGGCAAGCGGCGCGCTGCGTTCCATCTCGCGCGCAATCAGCCAGACCCCGATGCCGAACAGCGTTACAAACAGCGCGCCAATGATCATCGCCGCCAGCGCCATGCGCCGTCGTCGCGCCTCGTGGAAGGTCAACCAGGTGATCGTTACAATGGCGTTCATATGAATGATCGACAGTCTCCACTAACGTTCGGCGTTCAAGATCGAACGTTCCCCGCCCTCGCGATAATACACCTGCGCCGCTTCGGTGCGATTGGTCACGCCGAGTTTCTGGAAGATGTTCTGCAGGTGATACTTCACCGTGCTTTCCTGCACCACCAGGCGTTCGGCGATCTGCGCGTTCGGCATGCCTTCCGCCAGCAACCGCAACACATCGCGTTCGCGTTGCGTCAGGCGCGCGAGCAGGCTCTGCCCCGGCGTCTGCACTGCATCAGCCGCCTGCCGCACCACGCGCGGAAACACGATCTGACCGTGCGCCACGTTGCGGATCGTTGCAATCGTCTGGCGCGGCGGGTCGGTCTTCAGCGCAAATCCATCCGCCTGCATTTCCCACGCCGACTGCAACGCCCCGCCATCGCCGAATGCCGTCAGGATCACCACCTTGACCGGCATGCCGCGCCGCCGGATTTCGCGCAGGCACGACAATCCATCGCGGGTTGGCATTGCCAGGTCCATCACCACCACATCCGGTCGTTCGCGCTCGATGATCGCCAGGAGCGTCTCGCCGTCCGTCGCCGTCGCTACCACCATCATATCGCTCTCACGTTCCAGCAGACCGCGCAATCCCTCGAGCACCAGTTCGTGATCATCGGCGAGGACGACTCGAATGGTACGATTGAGATCGGTCATACCGCCTCCTTCGCCGGCACTCTCACAATGACGCGCGTTCCATGCCCTGGCCGACTCAACACCTGGAGTTGCCCGCCCACCAGGTGAACGCGCTCACGCATGCCGCGCAGCCCGATATGTTCCTGGCGCTCCGTTGCGCCCGGTCCCTCCAGCGGCGGCGGCTCGAACCCGCGCCCTTCATCGATGACGATGAGTTCGATCCACCCTTCCTGCGCCCGCACCTGCACCTCGTGGCGATCCACCCCGGCGTGCCGGTAACTGTTCGAGAGCGCCTCCTGCAGCACACGATAGAGAGCGATCTTCACCGGCAATTCTACCGGCGGCAGTTCACCTTCAATATCCAGCAGCACCTGGTTGCCGGTCAGCGTCTCGTGCTGCATGGCAAGCCCCTGCAGCACGGACGGTAACGGTCGCATCTCGAACTCTGCCAGCCGGAAGCCGCTCAATGTGGCGCGGATCTCCTGGAGCGCGCTCTCCATCAATCCGTTCATGCGCTCAATGAGCGGTGCGATCTGACGGTGCAGTTCCGTGTCGCCATGCTCGCCCAGGCGCGCCTGAACCAGCGTCAGGTGGGATGAAACGGCGAACAATTTCTGCACCGGACCATCATGGATGTCGAGAATAATGCGCTGGAGTTCTTCCTCTGTCACCGCAAGCATGCGTCGCCCGGCTTGCAGTTGCGGACCCCACGTGTGCTGGTGGCGATCCTCGACCAGCAGCGCCGCCAGTTCCACCAGCGCCTGCGCCATGCTCAGTTCGGCGGGTTCGGGAAGCCGCGTCTCAGGGGCAAATGCTATACACAGGCGCCCGACTTCGACGGCGCCTTCGCTGATGGGTATCTCCAGCGTCTGGAGGGCGCCAGCCAGAGCGGCGGTATTGTCGCAACGCGCAACAACCTGCGCCGGAAGCCGTGGATCGATGCGCAGGAGCAGTTCTGCCCGGGCGGCCCCCAGGCGACGACTCAGTTCGCCCAGCAAGCGCTGGTAAGCGTCCGCCAGTGCAAGCGTCGTGTCCATGTCACTCTGATGCGCCTTTCAGACCAGGTGTTTCGCGTCGGGCGCGTCGCCCACAAGCGGTGTGTTGCGTATGTATTCCTACACTGTTCCTATCAGTATAGCACGCTCCGTGAAATGTTGAACAACAGGTGACTGAACGACTTGACGAAGTATGCACAAAGGAGTACTATATGCACACTACACGTCCGGCATGTATCCATCGGCAGCGACGCCCTGTGCATTGGTTGTCAGGGCGATCTTTGTATTAATTGCACAAATCAGTTCCTGGTTCTCATACTGAGATCAACCAGACATCGCACACATTGACCGTCGCGTGACTGACGTTAGCTTCGACAGGCTCAGCCAGCGTCAGTCGCTCCACAGGTGCGATCTTGATTGTTCAGGTTCAGGTCGATCGGTCTCTTTAGTGTTCTCAGTTCCTGGTTCTCGGTTCTCAGTTCTCAGTTCCTGGTTCTATGTTCATCTCCTACGACATCGACAGCGCCTACGACGAAATGTTTACCGCCAGCGGGCAGCCGCGCCCGCAGTATGCGCCGTTGTACGAGCGATTGACCAGCCTGTCGGCTGAGGAGTTGTACCGGCGTCAGCGCGCTGCCGATGCGGCATTTCTGAATCAAGGCATCACCTTTGCAGTCTATGGTCACGGGGACGGTACCGAGAAAATCTTTCCCTACGATCTCATTCCGCGTATTATCACGGCGGCGGAATGGTCGGTCATTGAGCGTGGTCTGACCCAGCGCATTGTGGCGCTCAACATGTTCCTGCGCGATGTGTACCACGAAGGGCGCATCCTTGCTGACGGCGTCGTCCCGCGCGATCTGATCTACAGTTGCCGTCACTATCGCCGCGAGATGCGCGGAGTCCACGTGCCGCGCGATGTCTACATCGCCATCGTTGGAACCGACCTCGTGCGTGATGTTGACGGGCGATTTCTGGTGCTGGAAGACAACCTGCGCGTGCCTAGCGGCGTGTCGTATATGCTCGTGAATCGCCAGGTGATGAAACGCACCTTTCCGACGCTGTTCGACCGCTACAATGTTCGCCCGACCGATCACTACGGTCAGGCATTGCTGGAAACGCTGCGCGCCCTCGATCCGTTCCAGCGACCGGATCCAACTATCGTGCTGCTCACGCCCGGCGTCTACAATTCGGCATATTTCGAGCATACCTTTCTGGCGCGTCAGATGGGGGTGCAACTGGTGGAAGGGCGCGACCTGCTCGTCCATGATAATCAGGTCTATATGCGCACAACAGCGGGCTTGCAGCGCGTCGATGTCATCTACCGCCGGATTGATGACGATTTCATCGATCCGCTTGCGTTTCGTCCCGACTCGGCGCTGGGAGTGGCAGGTCTGTTCAATGCCTATCGGGCGGGGAATGTCGGGCTGGCAAATGCGATTGGCACCGGCGTCGCCGATGACAAAGCGATCTATGCGTTTGTGCCGCGCATTATTCGCTACTATCTGGGTGAAGATCCGATTCTGCCGAACGTCGAGACGTATCTGGCATACGATGAAACGGATCGTCGGTATATTCTCGACAACCTGGACACCCTGGTGGTCAAGGCGGTGGGGGAGTCCGGCGGGTACGGCATGCTGATCGGTCCGCACAGCACCCGCGAGCAGCGCGAGGAGTTCCGCCAGCGCATTCTTGCCGAGCCGCGCAACTACATTGCCCAACCGACGGTCATGATCTCCCGTGCAGCCTGCTTTGTCGATGGAAGAGTAGAACCGCGCCATGTCGATCTGCGCCCATACATTCTGTATGGCGAAGGGATCGTCATCGTGCCCGGCGGCTTGACGCGCGTGGCGCTCCGGCGCGGATCACTGGTGGTCAATTCGTCGCAGGGCGGGGGAAGCAAAGATACCTGGGTGCTCAATGACTAAAACGCCAATGCTCAGCCGCGTCGCCGATAGCCTGTTCTGGATGGCACGGTATCTGGAACGTGCCGAGCATACGGCGCGCCTGCTCGATGTTCATCTGCATAGCGCGCTCGATCTGACGCCTGCCGCCGCCGGGAGACGCTGGCGGCGCCTCCTGACGGCGCTGCACAGCCCTCTGGCTGCTGAAAACGTCGCGCCTTACGCCATCGCTCAGGCGCTTATCTTCGATATAACGAACAGTGACTCGATCACTGCATGTATTACCGCAGCGCGCGAAAATGCGCGACAGGTGCGTGAGCGTATCAGCTCCGAGATGTGGGAGCAGGTCAACCGGCTCTACCTGTACCTGCGCACCACCTCGATGGAGGAGATGTGGTCGGGTGAGCCGCACCTCTTCTTTCGCAACGTCAAGGAGGGCGTCCACCTGTTTCAGGGTATTACCGACGCAACCCTGAGCCACGATGAAGGATGGTGGTTCATTCAGATCGGGCGCTACCTCGAGCGAGCGATGGCGACGGCTGCGCTGATTGATGTGCATTTCTGCACGCTCGACTCACAGGACGCGACGACGCTCGATTACTTTGAGTGGGTGGGTTTGCTGAAAAGCTGCACCGCATTCGAAGCATACTGTAAAGTGTACACGGCCAGCGTGCATCCGGAAGATGTGGCGGAGTTCCTGCTGCTGAACGCCGAATTTCCACGTTCCATTCGCTTCGCCGCTGATATGATCCAGGAAGCGGCGCAGGCGATCAGCCGATCCAGCGTCCCGCACGCCACAGCGCGGGTCGAACGCTTCGCGGGTCGCCTGCGCGCCGCGCTCGATTACGGGCAGGTGGATGAGATTATGATGGATATGCACACCTATCTGATGACCATCCGCCGTATGTGTGCGCAGGTGCACGATGCGCTCTACCAGGCGTGCATCAGTTACTCCGCCGATGAAGCGTTGAGGTGAGAGGCAGGCGGCGAGAGGTTGAAGGTGAGTCGGGTTGTGTTACACGTTGAATGTTGAACGTTGAACGCGGTTGGAAGGTGGAAGGTGACAGATAGAGCCGTCGCATTGCAACGGCTGTAGTACGAAGGTGCGAAAGTGGAAGGTTGCAGGTAGGAAGGTTACAGATGGGAAGGCTCTCTAACCCCTGACCCTTAACCCCTGACCCCTGACCCCTGACCTATGCTTTACCACATCCGACATCTAACTCGTTTTCGTTACAGCGCGCCGGTGAGTGAAAGCGTGATGGAGGTGCGCATGCAACCGCGCAGCGACGGGTGCCAGCGCCTCCATAGCTTTCAGATGACAACCATCCCGCGGACGACCATCTTCAGTTATCGCGACATTCTGGGGAACGCGGTGCATCACTTCACCGTGCCCGGACGCCATAAGTTGCTCACGGTGATATCCGAAGCGCTTGTCGAAGTCGTCGAAACGCCGTCGATCACCACGCTCGACAACGACGCATGGCGCACGCTCGATGCCCTCGCCGCCAGTGGCGAGCAGTGGGATCTGCTCCAGCCCAGTCGCTTTGCGCATCCCAGCGATCTGTTGCACGCCTTTGCCGAAGGGATTGGATTACAACGCGGCAGTGATCCGTTGACAACCCTCTGCTGGCTCAACACGCGCATCTACGATGCCTTCGAATATGCCCCTGGCAGCACTCATGTGCATTCGCCGGTCGATGACGCGCTGCGCGCCCGGCGCGGCGTCTGCCAGGATTTCGCGCACATTATGATAGCGCTGACGCGCATGCTTGGCATCCCCTGCCGCTATGTCAGCGGCTACCTCTTCCATCGCGCTGAAGACCATGATCGCTCGGAGGCGGACGCGACCCATGCGTGGATGGAAGCCTTACTGCCAGGAGTGGGGTGGGTCGGGTTCGACCCGACGAACAACCTGATCGCCGGGTTGCGCCACATTCGCGTCGCCATCGGGCGCGACTACGCCGACGTTCCGCCGTCGCGCGGCGTCTACAAAGGTCAGGCGACGAGCGAACTCGATGTCGCCGTGCGGGTGGCGCCGGTTGAGCCGCCTTCCGAGGCGGCTGAGGAAGCGCCGCCGCTCGAATGGCAGGCGATGGAACGGGCGTTTATCGAGGAGGCTCAGGCGCAACAGGCGCAGATGCAGCAGTAAGAGATCAGGGAGACGTCTCATCCCCAATCGCATAGACGGTCGCCAGGATCGCCTCTTCGAGCGCCGCGAGGTTGTCGCGGTCCTGATCGTCGAGCGCCACTTCGCGTTGCGCCGCGTCGAAGTACCAGCGCACCATCGACTGAATGTGATGCTGCGTGACGCCATGGCGCAGGAGCAACCGCACGCTCCACTCGATTTCGCGTTGCAACACCGACGGCGCCTGAAGTGCGAGCGCAACGAGCAACAGCCGGTGGAGGCGTTGCGGCGTGCGGCTGAACGTCATCTGCTGATACTGGCCGCCATACCGCGACTCAACGTCGGTCAGCAACCCCGAAAAGGTCGACTTGAGGCGATTGGTGACTGCGCTACAGATGGCTTCACGACGTTGATCGAGCGCCTGGGCGACCTCTGGCCCGCGACTGGACAGCCACGTCGTCAATGAGCGCATAATCGCACCTGCTTCCCTCCCCGAACAATCCGTCGTTCGACCCGCCATCGCCGTCAATGGCGAAAGAAGTGCGCCTGGCGCGCCCAGCGTTCCGGGTCGATCTCCTCGCCGAGATCGTCAGCCCGGATCACCGCATCGCGCAGATCATTGCCGAGAAAGATGCCAGGAATGCGCCCACGAAGTTCAGGATGGCGATCGAACACCTGACCGCTGTAGGCGAACATCAACCGATGGCGGCGGCGGTTTTCGGCGATCCGCGCAATTTCCAGCAAGCCGGGGACGTGTTCCGCCATCGAGACCGACATGCAGATGAGCGCCGGCGCCATCCGCACCAGAAAGCCGTCAAGCCCTTCCGCCGATACCGTTTGCCCCAGGTAGAGGAGTTCCCAGCCGCGCTGTTCCATCAGCAGCGAGAACATGATCAACCCGATCTCGTGCTGTTCTTCCGGTGCGCACCCGGCAATCAGGCGCGGACCGGTGGCGAACGGCGCGTGGATCTGCAACAACCCCAGGAGCCGTTGGCGCACGAAGTTGGTCACCACACGCTCTTCCGCCACGCACACATCGCCCTGCGCCCAGCGTTCGCCGATCTCGATCAGCATCGGCTGAAAGAGATCGAGCACCAGCGTCTCGATCGGAAAGAGTGCGACTGCGGTATTGACCAGCAGATGCGCCTGCCGCAGGTTGGCGCTGAGCAATGCCTCGGTCAGTTGGGTGCGCAGGTCGGGCCAGCCGGCGTCGGCGAGCGTTGGCGGAGAAGGTTGCGGGGTGCGGGGTGCGATATCGCCGGTATCGCTGATGTCGCGCAGCAGCGCGACTGCCTGGCTGATCGCCAGTCCTTCCTCCGTACACTGCTTGAGCCACTTGATGATTTCGATGTCGCGCTGCGAGTAGAGCCGATGACCGTGATCGGAGCGAGTCGGGCGCGGAACGCCATAGCGCTGCTCCCATGCGCGTAGCGTCGAAACATTGACCTGAGTCTGCTGGACGACCGCCTTAATGTTGTACCGTGGAACGTCGGACAGCGCCAGCAGGCGATGGACCTGCTCCAACATGGGGTTTCTCCATCTCTAGAACGGTCAAGCGTCGGCATGCGCGCCGCGGCGTTTGCAGAGCAACAGCGCCGGGGAGCAGTGCCACGCACACGGTCAGCGCCGCGTCTTCACCCTGCAGCGTGGCAGTTGCGACAGCAGAGTGAAGCAAGGTTCCTCGCTTCTTCCCCTCCTTTTGGCTAGGACTGTAGGGCTTTATTATAGTATACGTAGAGGGAATGTCAAACGCTGTAGTGCATACTCTGACGCAGCGTTACGACTTCACAACTCTGGCTTCTGCACACGATCTGCATAACCCTTGCATAGTATATGTGTAAGATATTTTGATTGACGTGGTTGCTTTTTCAGCGGTATAATCCCGGTGAAACCCGCGAATACTATTGACACTACGGAGCTTCGACACGCTCGGATGCAAGAAGCGACAGAGTCACTGGCGCGGGCAGAAACCATGACGCAGCGCGTTGCTGCAAGAGCCGGTCAGGCAGACATGAAAGGGGGTGACCCACATGACCGACAAGCCACAGAACGATCTGGTGCCCGATCAGTGGAAGCCGCTGTTCAACAACGCAGAGTGGTTGGTGCACGACATCGTCGTCAAGACGATCTACGGCGGGATGATTATCGCGGTGATTGCTCATGTGCTGTGCTGGGCCTGGACGCCCTGGCTCAGGTAAGATTTTGGAGGCGCTCATATGAAAGATCGACCCTTTGAGTTTCGGACATCGGTGGTGGTCTCCACCCTGCTCGGTCTGGTGATGGCGCTGCTCATCCACTTCGTGGTGCTCAGCTCGGGTGCGTTCAACTGGCTTCGGGCCGCTGGGGGATAATCCGGCTACGCGGTCTTTCGCCGCGCCTGGCTCGGATGGGGTCAACTGGTGGAAAGCCTGAAGACGTTGTTATTCTGCCTGGCGCTCGTAAAGAGATGAGGACAGCGGGCTGACACGTGGCAGCGCATCAGCCCCTGTCCTGTCTTTACGCCGTACGTATATCCAGGTGCTGGCTTTGCCTGTGGAGACGTACAATCTTCGCGTAAGCCAATCCGTACGCTAGAAAGCGAGAGCACACGATGTCCGCTGTGCCACGCGCGCTGCCGCTGCCGAGTGGAGAGACTCTCCCCGCTGAGGCGATTTCCTCCACAGGCTCGCAGGCAGCATCCGCAGAGGTTATCCCATTCTCGATCATCGAGGAGTTTTATAAACGGCCCGGAAAGACCCTCGCGGCGCGATTCTTCGGGGTCGACCCGTTCGACTTCTGGATTGGCCGCTTCTATGTCGGTCTCTTCGGCGCGATTTCGATCATCGGCGTCATTCTTGGAGTGGCGTTCTACCTTTATGAGGGCGTGGTCGTCGAAGGGACGCTCAACATCCTGGCGATGCGCATCGAACCGCCGCCCGTCTCGCAGGGCTTGAACATCGATCCCGCACAACCTGGCTTCTTCTGGTTCCTGACGATGGTTGCGGCAACCATCGCCTTTGTCGGGTGGTTGCTGCGGCAGATCGATATCAGCCTGAAACTCGATATGGGTATGGAGGTGCCGATTGCGTTCGGCGCGGTCGTGTCGTCCTGGATCACGCTCCAGTGGTTGCGCCCGATTGCGATGGGCGCCTGGGGGCATGGCTTCCCGCTCGGCATCACCCACCACCTCGACTGGGTGTCAAATATTGGCTATCAGTATTACAACTTCTTCTATAACCCGTTCCACGCCATCGGCATTACGCTCCTCTTCGCGTCGACGCTGTTCCTGCACATGCACGGTTCGGCGGTGCTGAGCGAGGCGAAGCGCAATATCTCCGATCAGAACATCCATGTCTTCTGGCGCAACATCCTCGGCTATAGCATCGGCGAGATTGGCATCCATCGCGTCGCATTCTGGACGGGCGCGGCATCGGTGCTCTTCTCGAACCTGTGCATCTTCCTGTCCGGTACGTTTGTCAAGGACTGGAACGCGTTCTGGGGCTTCTGGGACAAGATGCCGATCTGGAATGGCATCGGTCAGGGAGCGTTGGTGGCCGGCCTGTCGCTGCTGGGTGTCGGTCTGGTGCTGGGGCGCGGTCGTGAGACGCCGGGTCCGATCGACCTGCACGACGAGGAGTATCGCGACGGTCTGGAAGGGACGATTGCCAAACCGCCGGGGCACGTCGGCTGGATGCAGCGTCTGCTCGGCGAGGGGCAGGTGGGCCCGATCTATGTCGGGTTGTGGGGTGTCATTTCGTTCATCACCTTCTTTGCCAGTGCATTCATCATCCTGGTGGATTATGGCCGCCAGGTAGGCTGGAACCCGATCATCTATCTGCGTGAATTCTGGAACCTGGCCATCTATCCACCGCCGACCGAGTACGGTCTGCGCTGGGATGTGCCGTGGGATAAGGGTGGCGCGTGGCTGGCAGCGACTTTCTTCCTGCACATTTCGGTGCTGACGTGGTGGGCGCGCCTCTACACCCGCGCGAAGGCGACCGGCGTCGGTACGCAACTGGCGTGGGGGTTCGCTTCGGCGCTGTCGCTCTACTTCGTCATCTATCTGTTCCATCCGCTGGCGCTCGGCAACTGGAGCGCCGCACCGGGCCACGGCTTCCGCGCGATCCTGGACTGGACGAACTACGTGAGCATCCACTGGGGCAACTTCTACTACAACCCGTTCCATATGCTCTCGATCTTCTTCCTGCTCGGATCGACGCTGCTGCTGGCGATGCACGGCGCGACGATTGTCGCCACCTCGAAGTGGAAGTCGGAGATGGAGTTCACCGAGATGATGGCGGAAGGTCCCGGCACGCAGCGCGCGCAACTCTTCTGGCGCTGGGTGATGGGCTGGAACGCCAACTCGTACAACATTCACATCTGGGCGTGGTGGTTCGCGGCGTTCACCGCGATTACCGGCGCGATTGGCCTGTTCTTGAGCGGTACGCTCGTGCCCGATTGGTATGCGTGGGGTGAAACGGCCAAGATTGTAGCGCCCTGGCCGAACCCTGATTGGGCGCAGTATGTCTTCCGGTAAGCGCGTGCATGGCGGGTGGATGCGCCGCATTCACCCGCCCGCGCAGCGGAACCCGGCGTTATGCCTCGTCCGCGGCACTGCTAGAGAGGAATAGAAGCGATGATCCAGCAGCCTCCAACGCTCTTTCCGGAAATCACGAATACCGTCCGCGGCAGGTTCTACATCGTGGCCGGAATCATCTCGGCCGTTATGGCCGTGGCGAGTATCGCGATTTTCTGGTGGATCTTTTATACGATTACCCCGGCGCCTGCGCCGCCGCTCCAGAACCCGATCTATGTCAATTACACGCAGGAGCCGACGAATTACATCAGCGCCGAGTCGCTTGCGGCAATGAATGCGTATATTCAGGCGAACCCGCAGCCGCAGGCGGTGCAGGTGCTGAAGGGGATGAATACGGCGCAGATCTCGGCGTATATGGTGGCGCACGTCTCCGGCGGCTTGAAGGTCGATTGCAGCTACTGCCACAATATCGCCAACTTCGCCCAGCAGGATGGCTATCCGAATGCGGCGAAGAAGGTGACGGCGCGCAAGATGATGCTGATGTCGGCTGACCTGAACCAGAACTATACCGCCAAACTGCCGGCTTCGGTCGGCGGCTATCAGATCACCTGCGCGACCTGCCACAATGGGAAGGCGGCAGGGCTGGAGTCGTATCCGATCGAGATCATGAACACCCTGCCGAACGACTGGCGCCTGCCGCTCGATCTCGATTACCCCGGCGGCCTGGTCGTTACGGGCCGGAAGGACGTGTCGAACCACGAGGTGGAGCAGAATCAGTTCGCAATGTATCACATGAACGTCAGTATGGGGCAGGGATGCACCTTCTGCCATAACGCGCGCTACTTCCCCAGCTACGAGATTGAGCAGAAGAACCATTCGATCATCATGCTCCAGATGACGAAGCATATTCAGGAGACGTATGTTGCGCCAGGCGGGCGGATCGCCGATGGCATCATGGCTGGTAAGAGTCCGTCGTGCTGGCTCTGCCACCAGGGCGCCAATATTCCGCCGGGCGCCGCCAAGCCGGGCCAGGTGCCCGCCGTGCTGTCGAGCACGCCATAGTCCTGGCGCTGCGGGGGTGTGATGCGTGCTGTGTGATGTGGGATCGAATGACGCATCACACAGCATTCTTGTTCTTAGAGTGTCGTGGTATCATACCGGTCGCAGCGATCGTCTTCCATACTCGCAGGAGAGTGTGCCAATGCCGGAATCAACTGCTCCGACCACGCCGTCCCGGTTGACGACCAGCCCGACGGTGATTGTGCGGCGCTCCATTGAACTGATGAAACCGGTGACGTGGTTTGCGCCGTCGTGGGCCTTCTTGTGCGGCGCTGTCGCCAGCGGCGCCAGTCAGTGGACGTTGCCCGATGTGGGGCGTATCGCGCTTGGCGTGCTGCTCGCCGGTCCGATTCTCTGTGGTATGTCGCAGGTGGTCAACGATTACTGCGACCGTGATGTGGATGCGATCAATGAGCCGCAGCGCCTGATTCCGTCGGGTCTGGTATCGGCGCGGCAGGTGTTTATTACCGTTGCTGTGCTGGTTGTGCTCGGTTTGAGCATCGCGATGTTCCTGGGACAGTACGTCGCCTTGATGACGGCGATTGGCATGGTGCTGGCAGTGATCTACAGCGCGGGTCCGATCCGCGCCAAACGCAACGGTTGGGCTGGCAACACGATCGTCGCGGTCTCTTACGAAGGATTGCCCTGGATTGCCGGTCACCTGGCGTTTGCGCCGTTGACGGTCGGCAGCGTGCTGATGGCGGCGCTCTTCTCGCTCGGCGCACACGGCATTATGACGATCAACGACTTCAAGAGCATCGAAGGCGATCGCGTCAGCGGCATTCGTTCGATCCCGGTGCTCTACGGTGAAATTGCCGCCGCCTGGACGGCGTTTGTGACGATCAATGTCGCGCAGATTCTGGTGGTGATGTATTTTCTCCACACCAGAAACTGGATCATTGCTGGCATTATCGGCGCGCTGGTGCTTATGCAGATCCCGACGCAGTGGAAGTTCTTCTCGATCGCCGATCCGCGTAAGCGCGCCATTTTCTATAACGCCAGCGGCATCGCCATGTTCGTGTGGGGTATGATGGCAGCGGCAATCGGGGTGCGTGGATGATGCGGGTCGTTGAACGTTGAACGTGGGATGTTCCCCGCAGGCGACGTTGCACCGCAACGTCGCCAGGCGGACAGGCAACGTCGTTGTTATGACAGGTGTTGCAGGCAGGAAGATGGGCGGGCGCGAGGTGCAAGGCAAGAGGGGTCAGGTAGAGGTACGGAGCAACGGGCGCAAGGCAAGAGGGGAGAGGCGCAAGGAGTGAGGCGTGAGGCAAGCGGCAAGAGGGGTGAGAAGCAAGAGGGGTCAGAAGGTGGGAAGGTGGAAGGTCCTAACCCCTAACCCCTAACCCCTGACCGGCTAGAAGGAGCGACTCATGGACCCAGTCCTCGTGGTAGGCGCATCGGTTGGCGGGGCGACAGCCGCCGACACGTTGGCGCGTGCAGGTGTGCCGGTGGTGATGCTCGAACGTGATACGTCGTATGTCAAGCCGTGCGGCGGTGCGGTGCCGCCGGTGGCGTTTACCGAGTTCGACTTGCCCGAAACCCTGATCTCACGCAAGGTGCATCACGCGCTGGTGCATTCGCCAAGCGAGCGGGTCGTCGAAATTGAGGTCGCCGGCATCCATCACTCCGAGCAGGATTACATTGCGATGTGCTGCCGCGAGGAGTTCGACCGGTACATTCGCCAGCGCGCCGTGCAGCGCGGCGCCGCTCTGATCGAAGGTCAATTGGTCGATCTGGCGTTCGATAAGGATGGCGTGACTGCAACCTACCGTGAACGGTTCGGCGGCGCGCGCCAGCAGTTGCGCGCCGTGACGGTGATTGGCGCCGATGGAGCGTACTCGACCACTGCGAAACTGCTGGGGTTGCCCAATCTGCCGCGTTGCATCGCCATCCAGCAGCGTATTCGCCTGCCCGCCAGCAAAATGGCGCGTTGGGAGGATACCGCCGATCTGTATCTCGGTCCTGAGGTCAGCCCCGATCTGTACGCCTGGGCGTTTCCAAAAAGCGACCACGTTGCCGTCGGCATCGGAACCGGACCGATGCACAGCAAACGCGCCCGTGCATTGCTCGCTAATCTCAAGCATCGGATTTCTCACGATCTCGAGGGTGGCGAGGTCATCCTCGAAGAAGCGCACGCGCTGCCGATGGAGCCGCGTGAGCATATGGCGTTCGAGCGCGCCATGCTGGTCGGCGATGCGGCTGGTCTGGTGGTGCATACATCTGGCGAAGGCATCTATTGGGCGATGAAGAGCGGCAAGATGGCGGCGGAGACGCTGATTGCCAGTCTGCCCAATGCGTCGCTCGCTGCCCTGCGTCGCTATGAGCGCCAGTGGTGGAAGACCTACGGTACAATGTATCGCTTCCTCGTCTGGTTGCAGAAATGGGGTTACGGGAATGCGCGGCAGATGGAGGTCTTCACCGATATGTGTCGCAACCTGGATGTGCAGCGCCAGACGTTCGAGTCGTACATGCACAAGAACATGACGCCAGTGCCATGGCTGGCGCAGTTGCGCATGACGGCAGACATCGTTGCCGCGCAGGTGCGCCATTATCTGCCGCGCCGCCGGACGAGTCAACCGGCAGTCGCCTGAGATCCGGTGGTGCAGCCGGCAGGGATGATACGTATGCCAGCATACCTTGCGCTCTCAGTCTATGCCATTCTGGTGCTGGGCGCTGCGGTGACTCTGCCCGCAATCGCCGATCGGCTGTCGTCTGGCGTGTTTTCATGGATGTTCGGTCTGGCGACGGTCGGGGTCGTCGGTGCGCTCGTCGGTCTAGCGCTGACCCGCGATGATCTGTCGCTGCGCGGTGTGTTTGTCGCTCATCTGTACGCAACCGTTGTATGGGTGTGGATGGAAATCGGGTGTCGCGCATCCGCCAGTCCGCGTGGGCGTCGTCTGGGTTTTGCGCGGCAAAGCCCGCTATGGCAGGAGGTGATGTGGCTCGCGCCTGCTGCGGGGGTTGTGGCGCTGACGTGGAATGGCGCTAACCAGTGGGGAGTGTGGACCTTCGTGCTCTACTGGTGGGGACACCTGAGCATGCGCCTGACGGCGTATGCTTCCGCGCACGCGCGTGATGGCGGCCCGCTGATCTGGCCCCCCTGGTTTGCCGCCGGATTGCCGCCAGCGCAGATGTTGAGCGCGATCTTTCCGTTGAGCGTCAGCGTAACGATGGCGGTGTGCGTGTGGCTTGGCGCGGATGCACTGACATATGGACTGGCGACGGCGCAGGGGGTTGGATTGGCGCTGATGGCGGCTCAGACGATGGTGGTGGGCGCGGCGCTCTGGCTCGATGTGCTGGCGGTCGATGTGTGGTTCTGGCGACTTCGATCCTCCCGCAGGCTCGCAACTCTGCGGGAGGATGGGTGGCGCATCAACAGCGCATCGCAATAACAGGAATATTGGCGTGTTTGATGACCCGCGCCGTGGTGGTGCCCTGCCAGATATCTTCGCTATTGCGTGGTCCGTGGGTCGCCATGATTGCTAGGTCGATCTTCTCAGCGTTGCAGTAGCCCAGGATGGCGTTGTGCGCGCGGCCCTCGGCAGTGGTGGTGATGACGTTGACATCGTGCGCGCGGGCGCGCTCGGCGAGCGCCTGGATGTGGTCTTTGTCGATCTGGTACAGTTCACGCGGTGAACGTGCAGCCATGCGCGCCTGCATGTCCGTTTCGGAGGGGGGCAGGCGGTCGTCGCCAAAGACGTGGAGCAGGTGAAGTTCAGCGCCGACCGACTTTGCAAAATCGGCGGCTTGCTCGAGCGAATCGTCGGAACGCGGCGAAAGGTCGAGGGGGAAGAGAATGCGCCCGATCGAGGTTGGAAGCGCGCCGTTGCGTGGGAGCGCAAGGAGTGGCAGTGGACCCTCGATCATGAACTTTTCGTAGTCGCTCATCATCGCCAGCAACCGGTTGATGAAGTTGTGGCGGGTGGGCAGCATCGCCAGAAGACCGCCAGTCGTGGCGGCGATTTCGTCGAAGATGGCGCGATACTGCTTCTTTTCGACTTTGAGCAACTCATAAACCAGACCATTGCCCGAAGGCAATGCTTCCAGCGCCGATGCCATTTGCCGTTCGGCATAACTACGGTAGCGTTGTCCAAGGACATGGATGATGCGTAGCGGCCTGCCAATCGAAGAGGCGAATGCAGCAACGTTCGGCAGCAGCGCAAAACCCTTGTCGATTGCCGTGGTGGGGAATACGATCGGAACATTATTGATGCGCATCGCGTCACTCCTGCTGTCGGTAGAATTCTCAGTCACAATCGCGAACGTCGTTATGTTTACAAATACGCACAACTGCGTGTTTATGGATGTTCTGAGGCGTCTGCTGGCGCATTGTACCGCACGTTCGACATCAACCAACAACCCTGCGCGTTCCAGGACGGACTCAGCGACAGTGCGCGTCAAACTGGCAGCAATTGTGTAGCGGTTGTAGACGTTTTCTTAAGAGGCGATTGTATTATAATCTAATCGCGCGCTTCTCACAAGTCCAAATGTGTTGACATAGCGGGGGAACCAATGTCAACCTACACGCCCGAACAGCTTGCCCGCCGTGATGCGAGCGTCTGGACGAAAGTTCAGGCGGTGCTTGCGCCGATTCAGTTTCTTGCGTTTCTGATCAGTTTTGGACTGGTGATCCGCTACCTGGCGACCGGCGAAGGGTACATGGCAGCGACGGTCAGCGTGTGGATCAAGATCGCGTTGCTGTGGGCGATCACAATCACCGGCATGATCTGGGAAAAGGAGATCTTCGGGCGCTGGTTCCTGGCGCCGGAGTTCTTCTGGGAAGATGCCGGCAATGCGCTGGCAATGGTCATGCACAACCTGTATTTTCTCGCCGTCTGGTTGCACTGGTCGCCCGATGCGATCATGACGCTGATGCTGGTGGCGTACTGCACCTACCTGATCAACTGCGCACAGTTCGTTTACCGCGGTATTCAGGCCGGTCGCCAGCGGCGGCTGGCGCGCAGCGGCAGGCAGACCGAAGTGGCCGTTCGTTAGGATACGCAGCAATGGAGACGACACGCGCCATCGTCATTACCGCTCCGCAGCATCTCGAACTGCGCGACGTTGCGCTGGCGGACGCGGGACCAGAGGACGTTGTGGTGCAGACGGCGTTCACGTCGGTCAGCGCCGGGACAGAGCGCATGTTGCTGGCGGGGCGGATGCCGCACCCGATGCTGCAGTTCCCGGTAGTGCCGGGATACGAAACGGTTGGTCGGGTGGTCGGGTGTGGCGCGGCAGTTCCGGCGGGGTACGAGGGATGCTGGGTGTACGTGGGCGGCGCGCGCTGCTTCCGTGATGTCAATCCGGCGTGGGGCGGCCAGTCGGCGACGCTGCTGGTTGATTACCGCCGGGTGGTTCCGCTCGATGGCGTGCGACCGGATCACGGCGTGCTGCTGGCGCTGGCGGCGACGGCGCTGCACGGTGTCGATCTGGTTGCCGGAACAGACACAGATCTGACCGGTCGGCGGATGCTGGTGCTGGGGCAGGGTCCGGTGGGGCAGTTTGCAGCACGCATCGCGCGGGCGCGCGGCGCGTGGGTGGCGGTCAGCGACCGGATTGCGAGTCGCCTGGAACGCAGCGTGGCAGACCTGCGCATCGACGCGACGACTGATTCAGTCGTGGCAGCGGTGCGGCAACCGGTCGATACGCTTATCGAGGCGACTGGTTCGATGGCGGCGTTGAGCGATGCGCTGCCGTTGCTGGCGAACGATGGCACGATCATCCTGCTCGGATACTATGACGAACTGCGTCTGCCGTATATGCCGCTGTTCCTCAAACAGGCCCGGTTGCTGACCGCGAAGGAGTGGGCGACCGGCGATCTGCCGCGGAGCCGCGATCTGCTGGCGCGTGGCATGCTCGACGCAGATGCGCTGATCACGCACCGCATGCCGGTGGTGCAGTTCGAGGCGGCGTATGCCACGGCGCTCAACGATCCGGAGTGCCTGAAACTGGTGATGGAGTGGGGCGTTTCAGGCTGAAGGCGCGAAGGTTACAGGTTGCAGGTTGCAGGCGCGTAGGGGTAGGCGGCGCCTGGGGCCGATGAAGCAGAGAGGTCTGGAGGGCTGTACGAACATTAAGAATGACATCCGGTAGAGCCTGCGCAGGCGGGCGTCGCAACTGTAGCCCGCAGCTTCAGCCGCCGAGCGGATTCCAGAAGAGCCAGACCGGCGGCGGTACGGAAGAGTGAGATTCCAGAGGTTTTGCACCGCCGGACCGCAGACGCGGATGGCATTGCTAGGCGTTTGTTCGCCGGCATGGGCACTCAATGTTGTGAGATGAGGGATACGCGCGATGTCGTCGCGACAGGGCGAATGAACTGAGAGGGAATGCTATGGCGCCACGCATGATCGCAATCTACGGCAAGGGCGGAATGGGGAAGAGTTTCTTCACCTCCAACCTGACTGCGCGGCTCGCATACGATGGCTATCGGGTATTGCAACTCGGCTGCGACCCGAAGCACGACTCGTGCAACACGATCTTCGGCGGGCATTCGTTGCCGACGCTGGGCGATCAGTGGCGCCTGTTCAGGGAAGCCGGCAAAGAGGATCAACTGGCAATCGGCGACGTGATCTTCCGCAATGAACTGCGCCCTGGCGTGGTCATCTTCGGGTGCGAACTCGGCGGTCCGGAGGTGGGGCGCGGCTGCGGCGGGCAGGGGATTTCGACCGGCTTCAAGGTGCTTGAGAACCTGGGGATGAGCCGCTGGAACCTCGACTTTATCGTGATGGATTTCCTCGGCGATGTAGTGTGCGGTGGGTTCGCCACACCGCTCGCGCGTTCGCTCGCCGAGCAGGTGATCATCCTCGTCGGGCACGACCGGCAGTCGCTCTATGCGGCGAACAATATCGCGCGCGCGGCGCAGTACTTCCGCTCGATGGGAGGCTCAACCCAGATCCTGGGGTTGGTAGTGAACCGTGATGATGGCAGCGACACTGCCGATCAGTATGCTGAGGCGGTCGGGTTGCCGATTCTGGCGCGCGTGCCGCTGAGCCGCAAAGTGCGTGAACTTGCCGATGCCTGCCGCCTGGCGCTGGAGGACGAACAGTTCAACCAGATCTTCGGCGACCTGGCGAAACGAATCGCGCGCCAGGAATTGCAACCGGTCGATACCTACACACCACTGGGTTACGAAGAGTTTCTGCGCGTCTTCGGCGCCGAAGAGCCGCCTGGACGGCCCGACCCGGCGCGCGAGACGGATCTGTTCGGTGAGAAGACGCCGGTCTTCACTGTGCCGATCCTGTCGCTCAAGCCGGTCATTCCGCAGGTGCAGGCGACCGATCCGGTGCAACTCAAGGTGCAGCAGATGATCGAGGCGATCGGCATGTACGTCACCGATATGGTGCGCAGCGAGCGCGACGGGATTACCGTTACATCCGGTTCTGTCGAGATTCGATTGGGAGAGCCGCAAGACCTGGAACACAAAGTGGCGTTCCTGTCGGCGCTGCGGCGCTCAGGTCAGGCGTTCAGTTTCGTCGATCTGAGCTACGCCGACGCGCCGACGTATCGGTGAGGAGGGGCAAGGCAAGAGGAGATGAGGTGCGCCGGGACGAGATGCGCGGCGCGGAACGGTGACCGTGGTCACTGTCAGGACGATCCGGCGGGTCGCTCAGTGGCGAGAGGCAAGCGCAGGCGGGGCAACCCGGTGGGGAGTCTGGCGGCGCGTGGGATAAGGTGAGAGGCGAGAGGCAGGCATGGTGCGGGGCGCGGGATCGGCCATGCGATGCCATTCGCTGACAGCAAGCGGGAAGGCAGCATGCACGCGGAACAAACCGCCGTCGATCTCAAATACCTGAACAGGCTGCTGGTCGAGCGAATGAAAGTCAAACGGCGGCCAGTGGCAGTGACGTATTGTGAAGAGGGTCCGCCGCCGGGGTATGAACCGGCGGATGTCGTGGCGTGTGCAATTATCCGCGAGGCGGAAGCAGGGCGGCGGGTGTATGTCGATGCGCGCCATCACGACTGTTGGGTGGGGCAGTATCATCTTGGCTGGTTGCCGGACGCTGGCTCGCTCATTACCGAGGGGCAGTATCTGACGATGGCGCAGGGGTTCTTTACCGTCGAGGGTGCGCGGCGCAACAAGGCGCAAAGTTCAGTGCTGCCCGCCGGGTCGATTGCTGCGCTTGCCGCCGCTCCGCTCGATGATGTGCCAGAAGGCGTGCCGGTCGATCTGCTGGTCTGCATTACCGATCCCATGCACGCCATGCAGATAGCGGGTGCGGCGTCGGTGCGTGAGGGGACCTTTCCGATCGGCGAGTTGGGTCCGTCGGCGTGTGCGTCGATCTTTGCGACGCCGCGCCTCAAGCGTAATAGCGTGTTTACGACAGGCGACGGCGGCGGTCGAATGCACAACCGGGTAGCGCCAGGCGAAATGTTCATCGCCGTGCCGCAGGAGCATTTCCGATATATCGTCGAGTTGATCGAAAACTTCAGGATCGATCCGGAGGAGATGCGGCGGTTGATCATGCCGTCGCATGCGCGGAACGGCAGCGACGCATCGTGAGGCTGGCATCACAACGGCGCACGATGCGATTGGGTCTGGTCAGATGATCGTATTCACGTCGGCATCTGAATAGTAAGGAGAGGTGGTATGGACTTTCTGATTCTTCTGCAAGCGGCGCCGTCACCCTGGCCCGTCTGGTCGGGGTATGCGCTCTGTTTCGTGCCGCTGGCGGCGGTGATCCTTGGCTTCATCATTGCTGCGCGTTTCACCGACAAGCAGGCGACGTCGACCTATCTGCGGCTCGACCCCGCGAAGGCGAATGAGCCGGAGCAGCAGTGAACTGAGAACTGAGAACCGGGAACCAATCCGTAAAAACCGTTTCAATCCGTCCGTATTCGTGTTCTATCACACGCCAGTGTGACCCCGCGCTTTGGATCGGAAAGGTGCGCACATGCGCAATCTTTCCGTTGACGTTGTAGTAAAGAGTATGTCGTGATTTTTGTGATATTCATCACCTCTCCGCAGTCCTCTCTACTATCTGAAAGGTGCGTCTCATGGAGTCAATCGCGCTGAGCACTGAGCAGCCTCAGGGTCATACATGCAAACTGCACCCGCAGTCGATGTGCCCGGCGTTTGGGTCGTTGCGCATTCTGAGCCGGATCGAGGGGTCGCATCCCGTTATGGCGACCGATACCGGGTGTCTGTACGGGTTGACGTTCGTGACCCATTTCTACGGCGCGCGCAAGTCGATCCTGGCGCCGACGCTTGGCAGCGCCGAGTTGTACTCTGGCGAGATTGTCGAGGGGACGCGCGCGGCGATCGAGGCTGCGGCGCGCGAGCCGGGGTGCCGCCTGGTGCCGGTGGTGTCGCTGTGCGTGGCGGAAACAGCCGGCATGCCCGAGGAGTTGCTGCCGCGCAAGGTTGGCGATGCCGAGGTGGTGCTGGTGCGTGTGCCGGCTTACGCGATCCATTCACACCCGGAAGCCAAGGATGTGGCGCTCGAAGCGTTGCTGCGCCGGTTGGGCGAGCGCGAAGAACCGCGCGAGGAACGCACGGTTGTGGTGGTCGGCGAAGTCTTTCCTGCTGATCAACTGGCAATTGATGCCATCCTGCGGCGCATGGGGGTCGAGGCCACGATCGCGTTGCCGGGGCGCTCGATCGACGATCTGCGGCGCGCCGGTCGTGCGGCGGCGCTGGCGCCGCTCCATCCGTTCTACAAAGGGGTGACGCGCCTGTACCGCGAATGGGGCGCATCGGTGGCCGGCGGCGCGCCGGTGGGCATCAGCGGCGCCTATGCCTGGCTCAAGTCGATTGGCGCGCTGTTGGATCTCGATCCGGCGCTGGTTGATCGGGTGGCGGAAGAGGAACGCGAGAAGGCGCAGGCGGTGCTGGCGGCAAAGTCGCTCAAAGGCGCGCGGGTGCTGGTGACCGGCTACGAAGGCACCGAACTGGCCTATGCGCGGTTGCTGGTCGAGGCGGGCGCTGAGGTTCCGTATGTCTCCACCTCGATTGGCGTCGATCCGCTGTCGCTCCCCGATGAACTGTGGCTGAAAGCGCGCGGCACGCAGGAGATCGTCTATCGTAAGGCGCTGGAAGAGGATATGGCGGCGCTCGACCGGTATGCGCCCGATTTCGTGCTGGGCACGACGCCGTTCGCGGCTGCGGCAAAGGAACGCGGTATTCCGGCGATGTACTTCACCAATCAACTGGCGTCGCGCCCCTTCTTCCTCAGTGGCGGCATGGCGGCGACTATCGGCTTCGTGGCAGAAACCTTGGAGCGCACCAATCGCTATCGCGAGATGGTTGCCTTTTTTGCGGAGTGATTGGCTATGCCCCCTGCACTGATTCGCGATCTTTCCGATACGTCCGGGTACTGGGCAGCGGTGTGGACGATGTGCGCCATGCCGGATGTGCATGTCATCGCCGATGCCCCGGTCGGGTGCTTCAACCTGGTGGCGACGGCGGTGCCCGATTATACCGATGCCGTTCCGCACATCGAAAATATGACCCCGGCGACGATCACCGAGCAGGAAGTCGGCGGGAAAGGCACCAGCGACAAAGTGCGCTGGACGTATGACAACCTCCGCGCCAGCGGCGCGCTCGATGGTCGGCAGGTGATTGTGATTTCGACCGCCGAGAGCGAGATGATCGGCGCCGACCTGTCATCAGTGGTGACGACCCTCGGCGAAGAGACACGCTTCTACTGGAGCAATTCGCTTTCGGAAGACGAATGGTCCGGGCGCGACCGCGTGCTGCGCTGGCTGTGGGAGCAGTTTGGCGCACCGCACGCCGCCAGCGTCCAACCAGCGCCGGGGACGGTCAACATCATCGGTCCGACCTACGGCTGTTTTAACTCGCCGTCGGACCTGGAGGAGGTCAGGCGGCTGATCGTGGGCGCCGGCGGGCGGATCAATCTGGTCTACCCGATGGAGGCGACGCTGGCGGATACGCCGCGCCTGGCAGCCGCACAGGTCAACGTGGTGATGTACCGTGAGTTCGGCGCCGGTCTGGCGGGTATGCTGGGACAACCGATGCTCTATGCACCATTTGGCATGCGCGAAACGACCGGGTTCGTGCGTGAACTGGGGCGACTGCTGGGAACGTCCGAGCAGGCGGAAGCCTTCATTGCCGGCGAAAAACGCACGACGCTGCGCGCCGTGTGGGATCTGTGGCGCGGACCGCAGGGCGACTGGTTTGGCACTACCGATGTCGGTATTGTTGCGGGGCGCTCGTATGCCGAAGGGCTGGCGCGCTATCTGGGAGACGAGTTGGGGATGAAGATCGCCTTCGTGTCTGCCCGTCCCCGTCGCCCCGGCGACCCGGATAACGACGAGATCCGCCAGATGTTGCACCGTCGCGCGCCAGCGTTCGTCTTCGGCTCGATCAACGAAAAAATCTATCTGTCCGAGGCGGGTGCAAAGTTCGCGCGCTTCTTCATGGCGGCATTTCCCGGACCAACTGTGCGCCGCGCGGTCGGCACGCCGTTCATGGGGTACCGTGGCGCCGTCTATGTGGTTCAGGAGATCGTCAACGGGTTGTACGACACCCTGTTCAACTTCCTGCCGGTCGATCAGGCGTACAGCATGATGCGCGGCGGTCCGCCAAAGATCGAGTCGGCGCCGGGGAACCTTCCCTGGACGCTCGAAGCGAAGGCGGTACTCGACGAGGCGCTGGAAAAACTGCCCTACATTCCGCGCATTTCGGCGAGCCGCCAGATGCAGATGCAGGTTGAGGCGCTGGCGCGCGAGCGTTCGCTCAAAGAAATTACGCCTGATCTGGTGCGCGAGGCGCTGGCGAACGCGGGGATGTGACGCTACTTATCAATGCCTCGAATCTGCGCAAGTGAAGCGATGATGGCGTAAGGGCTGACTGCACTGGCTCGATCGATCAGGAGGATCACAACCAAATGCACGCCAGGCTGCTCTGTGCCGATAACAGAATTGAGATCGCATAGTGCGACATCACCGCGCGTCATGGCTACCATGCGATCTCTCCGCGCTCGAGACGGCGCTCATCGTCTTCAAGATGAGCCAGATCGTCGGAGAAACCCGCCTCAGACAGGTCGGTGTCTTCCGAGGATGACTCCAGAGTTGCCAGTGCGCCCTGTCGTGTCGCGTGATGAGAAAATCAACAAAATGCAGAACGTCGATTGCTCATCACACAAGACGTTCAACCCTGACAATATGCTCCAGCAACCCGCGGCAGGCGCGGTCGATCATGTCGTGAACCTCGCGGAAGCGCCCGTTGTAGTAGGGGTCGGGAATATCGCGAAGACCGAGGTCGGGCGCGTGGTCGAGGAGCAGGCTGAGACGCACGAGCGAACTGCCAGCCATGCGGCGTAAGGCGTCCAGGTGGGCGCGCTCGGCAGCGACGATATAATCGAAGCGCGTAAAATCTTCGGGATGGATGACCCGCGCGCGATGGGCATAGCGGATGCCGCGTTCGGCAAGGATGGCGCTGACCCCAGGATGCGGCGGATCACCGACATTCCACGCCCCTGTGCCCGCTGAGTCGGTTGTGATCCGCCCGCTCAACCCCGCCTGCTCGACATAATGCCGAAAGACCCCCTCAGCCATGGGGGAACGGCAAATATTCCCCGTACAGACAAACAGTACACCAATGATTCTGGCGTTCACGCCGCTCACCTGCGCTCCTGGTGTATCATGGCGTCAGAAACGTTGCATCCTTATTGACGGAAAGTATACCATAGTTCATGGAGACGCTCACCGAACGACTGGCTGCCGTGCGCGAGCGGATCGCCGCTGCTGCGCGCCGCGCCAACCGCAATCCCGCCACAATTCGCCTGGTGGGGGTGACGAAGGCCCACCCGGTAGAAGTGATCCGCGCGGCGCTGGACGCAGGGTTATGCGACATTGGCGAAAATCGGGTGCAGGAAGCGGAAGCCAAGATGGCAGCGCTCGAGGCGGAACGCCAGCGCCTGACCTGGCATCTGATCGGGCATCTGCAAACGAACAAGGCGAAGAAAGCCGCCATGCTGTTCGACGTGGTGCATTCAGTTGACAGTCTGCGTCTGGCGCAGATGCTCGACCGTTACGCCGCTGAGGCGCAGGGTCGTTTGCCCGTCCTCTTGCAGGTGAATGTGTCCGGCGAAGCAACGAAGTCCGGGTTCGATCTCTGCCGATGGAGCGAACAACCGAATCTCTACGAGCGTTTTTGCGCCGATGTCGAGCAGATTCTGGCGCTGCCGCACCTCGATGTGCGCGGGTTGATGACCATTGCTCCCTGGAGACCCGACCCGGAACAGGCGCGTCCGGTTTTCCGCGCCGTGCGACGTTTGCGCGACGACCTGGAGCAGCGCTTTCCCGCCGCCGCGTGGCGCGAGTTGTCGATGGGCATGACCGACGATTTTGAAGTCGCCATTGAGGAAGGAGCGACCATTGTGCGCATTGGGCGGGCGATCTTTGGAGAACGATAGATTGATTTGTCATCCGGGCAAGAATGTGCTACCATCGCGCGCACAGCGCGAAAGCCGTAGAGGGTAAGGAGGGGGACCTGTGAGCATTCTGGTCGATAAGAACACCCGTTTGCTTGTGCAGGGCATCACCGGGCGCGAGGGCGAGTTCCATACGCGCCAGATGATAGCGTATGGCACGAATGTGGTGGCAGGTGTTACGCCTGGTCGTGGCGGGCAGACCGCAATCGACGGCAAGGTGCCGGTCTTCAACACGGTGGCGGAAGCCGTGAAACAGACGGGCGCCAATGTCTCGGTCATTTATGTGCCAGCAGCGTTTGCGCCGGATGCGATGCGTGAGGCGGCGGCTGCGGGCATCCCCTTGATCGTGTGCATCACTGAGGGCATTCCAGCAAACGACATGGTGGCGACGTATGCGTTCATTCGTGAGCATGGCGCGCGCCTGATCGGTCCCAACTGCCCGGGGTTGCTCACCCCCGGCCAGGCGAAGGTGGGGATTATTCCGGGCAACATTGCCTCACCCGGACCGGTTGGCGTGGTGTCGAAGAGCGGCACGCTCACCTATGAAGCAGTTGATGCATTGACGCGCATTGGATTGGGGCAGACGACGATCGTCGGCATCGGCGGCGACCCGATCATCGGAACATCATTTGTCGATGTGCTGGAAATGTTTCAGGCTGATCCTGAAACCGCAGCGATTGTGCTGATCGGTGAAATCGGCGGCGCGGCGGAGATCGATGCGGCAAAGTACATTCAGGCACATGTGACGAAGCCGGTCGTCAGTTTCATTGCCGGGCAGACGGCGCCGCCGGGCAAGCGCATGGGGCATGCTGGCGCAATCATCACCGGCGGCGAGGGGACGGCGCAGGAAAAGATTGCCGCGCTCGAAGCCGTTGGCGTGCGCGTGGCGCGGCTGCCGACCGATATTGCGCAATTGGTGAAGGAGAACATGTAGGACGCGCGATGCGTCCGAAGCAGGCTGACTACAGTACAGACGTTGCATTGCAACGTCTGTACGTGGCGGGTATCTTTATTGCAATAGCATCTCGAAGTTCGGTCGATCACCACCGCTCAGGCGCCGGAAGGCGCGCTGGATCAGGCGCACGGTCCCCTCTCCCAGCCAGTAGGTCAGGATCGATCCCAGAACGAGGCCAACCGCGCTGCCGACGGCTGCGCCGAGGCCAAAGATGACGTAGTGGGTGCGTTTGCTGGCATTCATACTCATATCCTATTGTAAAACGACAACCGGGGTCGCTTTGCTCCATAGCCGTTCGAGTCGATACCGGTCGCGCAGTTCGACAGAAAAAATGTGGACGACAACGTCCCCGTAATCGAGGAGCACCCAACCAGTGTCGGCGGTCCCTTCGATGCGCGGCTGAATGTCGTATTCGCGCGCAAGCCCTTCGTCAATCGCCTCGGTGATCGCTTTGAGCTGGCGTTCGCTGCCGCCGGTGCAGATGACGAAATAATCCGCGACGCTGTTCAGCCGGCGCAAGTCCAGCAGCACGATGTTGCTGGCCTGCTTGTCCTCGGCGAGCGCCACTGCCCGCCGCGCAATTTCTGTCGCCTCTACGGCCTGTTCCTGGATCAGAGCAGCCTCCTTTGTCGATTCCAGAACTGATGTGAAACACTCGCCGGATATACCGGCGCTTGCTCTGATTCTACCAGAATCATGGGATGCGTGCAATGTGATTGCCCGGAGGGCCAGGTAAACTCGAATCTCAGTTCTCAGTTCTCAGTTCTCAGTTCCCGGTTCCTGGTTATAATACACTCCCCAACAACGGCGCCAGCGCCCTTCCCGCCGTCTGCATCAGAAACGTCGTCAGCGTCGATTCGCGCAGCGCTGAGTCCCACGGCTCAATGGGATTGGAATGGATCATCAAAGCCAGCGCGGTGATCAGAAGCGCGGCGTGGATGACTCCCAGCGGCGCTCCCAGCCCGTAGTCGGTTTTCCCGAAGACAATCAGCCCGACATATAATTGCAGCAGTGACGCAATCAGGCTGGCGGTTCCGCTGACGAGCGCCAGCATGATGAGGGCGCCGCCAACCCCGGCAATCGCGCGGTTGTCAACGAACGACATCAGCGCGTCGGCAGCCAGTGACCCGTAGCGACCGGCGACGGCAAGCCCGGCAGCAAGCCCGGCGAGCGCCAGCAACTGGCGCACGACGCCCCAGTAGTAGCCGGCGATGCCTGCCAGCGCCAGGATAATAGCGATCAGGATGTCAAGCAGGTTCATGGTCATTGAGCAGCCGCCTGTGCAGCCCGTTGCCGCGTGTCATCTTATGGATGGAAATAATGCTGAAGTCGTCATTCGCGCCCCCTGCCAGTTGTTCCTATTCTACCGCACTGCTCGCTGAACTGGCACATATGGAAGGTCCTGACAGCCCCGGTCGTCTCCAATACCAGCCCGCTCATTATGCTGGCTGATGTCGGGTTGCTGGAGTTGCTGCCTGCCGTGTATGGCGAAATCTGGATTGCCGAGCGGTGGCAACGAGTGTCGGACGAAACGCCTGGCGCCTGAACCGGATTGCGATATGCTTGCCTGGTTCGTGGTCGAGGTTGTCGAACCGGACGGCAGGTGAGCCACGATACAGGGTCCTGGCTGGGGCGAGGCTGCCACAATTGTGTCGGGATCGGCGGTTCAGGTGCGCGCAGTGGTTCTGGACGACCGACTGAGCCGCCGTATTGCGGCAGATCGCGGTCTGCCAGTGATTGGGATCACGACCGTGCTGCTTCGCGCCAGGCAGCGCGGCTTGCTCCCGGCTGGCGATCCGGTCATTGCAGCGATGCCGGTTCAGAGGCGACGCATCAGCCCCTGATTGCGTGCTCACGTTCTCTGCGCGTCGAGACGTACTGTGTGAGAATGGCAGATACATCGACGTGCGGATGCCGCTGTGACTGTCGCCGGAAGGCGGCTGGCGGCGGCGCGGATGGATTGCGCGTCAGGATATCCCGGAAAGCAAAATCTCTGCGCCTCTGTGTGAATGTGAGCGTGGACAAGGCAGGGCGGGTGTGTTTCGCATCAGAATGCGCAGGCGATGTTGAGCCGCCTTCTCGCGCCCCTCAACCCCCGACAATGGGGAGCGTGGGAGAAGGGTGCAGAATCAAACGCCCCGCTCCAGCCACGCTGGAGCGGGGCAGGGGATAAGGAAAAAGATCACTCCACCGTATACTCGCCCTCGACGACCCCTTCGTCCTTGCCTTTGCGCGCGCCGGCGCCGTCGCCGCTGCCGGTATAGGCGCTCTGCGACACCTGATACATCGCCTGCTGCAACTCTGCCGAGAGCGACCGCATACGGCTCTCATTCTCCTGGCTGATCGCCTCGCGCAGGTCCTTAATCAGACCTTCGATGCGGCTCTTGAGCGCCGGATCGACTTTATCGCCGAGTTCGTTCAGCGACTTCTCGCTCTGGTATGCCAGGCTGTCCGATTGGTTCTTGAGTTCGACCAGTTCGCGCCGCCGTTTGTCTTCGGCTGCGTGGAGTTCGGCGTCGCGGACCATCCGCTCGATCTCCTCCTTTGCCAGGTTCGTGCTGGCGGTGATGGTGATCCGCTGCTCCTTGCCGGTTGCCTTGTCGCGCGCCGACACGTTCAGGATGCCGTTGGCGTCGATGTCGAACGTCACTTCGATCTGCGGCACGCCGCGCGGCGCCGGCGGGATGCCTTCGAGCCGGAAGCGCCCCAGCGTCATGTTGTCGGCGGCCATTTCGCGCTCACCCTGCAGGATGTGGATGTCCACCGCCGTCTGCCCGTCGGCAGCTGTCGAGAAGATTTCGCTCTTGCGGGTCGGGATGGTCGTGTTGCGCTCGATGAGTCTGGTCATCACGCCGCCGAGCGTCTCGACGCCGAGCGAGAGCGGCGTTACGTCGAGCAACACCACCAGCGCCCTACGTTCAACGTCCTTCACCTCGCCGCCGAGCACCCCTGCCTGGATCGCGGCGCCAATCGCCACCACCTCGTCCGGGTTGACGCTGCGGTTCGGCTCTTTGCCCGTCAGTTTGCGCACCAGGTCGATGACCACCGGCATACGGGTCGAACCGCCAACCAGCACCACCTCATCGAGGTCGGTCGGCTTCAGACCTGCGTCCTTCAACGCCTGGAAGAACGGACCTTTCAGGCGCTCGGTCAAATCGGCGGTCAGTTGCTCGAACTTTGCGCGGCTGAGGCGCATCTGCAAATGCTTCGGACCACTGGCATCGGCGGTAATGAACGGCAGGTTGATCTCGGTCTCCGACATGCTGGAGAGTTCGATCTTCGCCTTCTCCGCCGCTTCCTTCAGGCGCTGCAACGCCTGGCGATCCTTGCTCAGGTCGATGCCCTGATCCTTGCGGAACTCGTCGATCAGCCAGTTGACAACCCGCTGGTCGTAGTCGTCGCCGCCGAGGTGCGTGTCGCCGTTGGTGGCTTTGACTTCAACCACGCCATCGCCGACTTCGAGCACCGACACGTCGAACGTGCCGCCGCCAAGGTCGAACACCAGGATCGTCTCGTCCTTCTTCTTATCGAGACTATACGCCAGCGCGGCTGCGGTCGGCTCGTTGATGATGCGCAGCACCTCAAGCCCTGCGATCTTGCCGGCGTCCTTCGTCGCCTGGCGCTGGCTGTCGTTGAAGTATGCCGGAACCGTAATGACCGCCCTGGTCACCGGCTCACCCAGGTAGGCTTCGGCGTCGGTCTTGAGTTTCTGCAACACCATCGCCGAAATCTCCTGCAGCGCATACTCCTTGCTGGTGGCTGGCGCATAGACGCGCACATCGTTGCGCGAACCCTTCACGACCTTGAAGGGCACCATTTCGCGCTCGATGGTCGTCTCGTCGAAATTGCGCCCGATGAAGCGCTTGATCGAATAGAATGTATTCTCAGGATTGATCGTCGCCTGGCGCTTCGCTGTCAGACCAACCAGGCGCTCGCCGTTCCTGGTGAACGCGACAACCGACGGCGTGGTGCGGTTGCCTTCGGCATTCGGAATGACAACCGGATCGCCGCCTTCCATCACCGCGACGACCGAGTTGGTCGTGCCCAGGTCGATGCCTACGATCTTCGACATGGTTATCTCACCTTCTTCCCGTGCAATGATGATTGTGAACTATATGGGAACACAGCGAACTATCGCGCCCGCTGCGCCTGTCACTGCTGTTAGTTTACCCGTTTCCTGCTAATTCGCTATATGTGCAGTGTTAGAGGTGTGTTAGATTTCTGGCTGTCGAATTTTAGTACCAACGTCCTACCTCGCCCTCTTGCGTGTCATGATATATTAACCTTGACAAGCCAGACCCGGTACATGGCTATCTGTTGCCTCGCCAGGAGTATTCAATGTCACGTTTCTCTTCCGCCTTCGCGCTGCTCATCGCGCTGATGATCATCGGATCGCCGTTGCTCGTCGGTCCTGCCGCGTCTGTTCGGGTAGCGCAGGCGTCGGGGGTGTTTGTGGTGACGACGGCTGAGGATGTTGAGGGCGCGACGTGCCCCGTTTCGACAAGCGGCAATCCCGCTGCTCCCGATCCGACATGTTCGTTGCGCCAGGCGATCAGGGCGGCGAATACGGCCGGCGGCGGCATCATCAAGTTCAACATTCCGCCTTCCGGTCCCGCGTTTGAAACCAATGGCTCCTACCGGGCGACTCGTATTCGCGTGCGTGACTTCTATGGTCCGTTGCCCGCGCTTGAAGGCAACATTACGATTGATGGAAAATCGCAGGAATTGAATTGGCCTGGGCAGGCCAACCTGATCGGCCCGGAGATTATAATCGACGGTTCAGAATTGCTTGACCGCAGCGGCATCCGTCTGGTTGGGAATGGGAATGTGGTGCGCGAGATCGCGGTGGTTAATTTCAAGTCCAGCAGCGCCACACCGAGTTTTGGTCAGGGGGTTGGCATTGATGTGGTGAGCGGCAGCAACCATCGCATCGAGGGCAACTATGTCGGCATCGATCCCGTCTCGCCGACGCTGACGCTGAGCGGGAACGGTTTTGCCGGCATCTGGGTCGAGCAGAATGCGAGCGATACCGTGATCGGCGGATTGCGCACCGACCTCTCGAAAGCGAATTTCGTGAGCGGCAACAATCTGGACGGGATCGTCGTTCAGGGTCCGCGCGCCAAAATCCAGGGCAACTTTATCGGTGTCGGGCGCCTGCTCAGCGCCGAAACGTTTCAGTTGCGCAACCTCGGCGCCGGGATTATTGTCCGATATGCGGACGGGACAATCATCGGCGCCACGCCAACCGAGCCGGACCCGGCATATGGCAATGTCATCGCCGGCAACAACAATTTCGGTATTGTGATTAATGGCGGAACGAATACGCAGATTGCCGGGAATTATATTGGTCTCGGTTCAAATGCCTCGTCTGCATGGATCGTCCCCATTCCAAATGCAGCCGGCGGCATTGAGGTGCATTCGGAAGAGTTTCCGGTCGGCAATGTCAGTATTGGTCTGCCCTCGCCGGACCTCTCGACGAACCGGCTGCGCAACTTTATTGCCGGCAATACCGGTCCGGGCATTACGCTGCGCGGCGATCGTCTGAGCGATATTCGAATTGTCAATAATTACGTCGGCTTGAACGATCTTGGTAATCCGCTGAGCGGGTTGAACAACACCGGCGGCGGCATCGTTATCGAGCGTGGGGCGCGTAACATCACCGTTGGCGGCGCAACCCTCAGTGAGCGCAACGTTATCTCCGGCAACACCGGCGACGGCATTGTGGTGCGCGGGCGTAATTCGTTTCTGACGACGCAGGACAACACCATCATCGGCAACTACATCGGCACGAACGTCAGCGGGTCGCTGGTTGGTCCTGGCTTTGCCAACCGCTCCGGCATCGTGATCGGCGACCATTCACGCAATACGGTCATCGGGCAGCCGGGGGCGCCAAACCGGATCGGGTTCAACCTCCGGTATGGCGTGGCGATTACCGGCACGAATGCGCTGACGACGACGCTGACGGACAATGCGATCGTCTCGAATGGCTTCGATGGCGTCTATGCCGCCGGTGCGGTCAATCTCAGCATTACCGGCGCCACCACGCCGACGCTGATTGCCGGCAATGGTCAGAATGGCGTGCGGATCGATGGCGGGCAACTGATCACCATCCAGAACGCCACGCTGTCCGGCAATGGCGACGATGGCGCGCGCCTGGCGAATGTGGCGCGGACGACGTTGAGCGCCGTGGTTGCGACGCAGAATGACGACGGCATCGATATCGCTGGCGCAATCGAGACGCTGATCGACAACAGCCAGGCGAACAATAACCGTGAAAACGGGCTGCGCTTCACCAACGGCGTCACCACGACTCTGACCGGTCTGACGTTCCAGCAGAACCAGCAAAACGGTCTCGCGCTCACCGGCGTGCTGACCGCCACGCAGATCGCGTCGACTCAGGCGATCAGCAATACGCTCAACGGCTTCCTGGTCAACGGTGCTACCGATGGCATGAATATATCGAATAATACGATCATCGGCAGCGGCGCGGCGGGCATGGCGCTGACGCTGACGCCAGGACCGGCGCCGGTGCGCGATGTGATCGTGTCCGGCAATACGCTCGATCGCAATGCCTTCGGTTCTCCTGCCTTCGGCATTCAGATCAGCGGCGGCACCGAGGCGGTGACGGTCACCGGCAACCTGGTCGACGGAACGCGCAACGGCGGCGGCGTGCTGCTGCCCGCGGCGAACCGCATGACGCTCAGCGGCAATGTCGTTCGTTACAACAACGGTCCGGGGTTCCGGGTTGAGAATGGCAGCGACCGCGTGATCATCGAGGGGAATGAGGTCGTCTCGAATACCATTGGCGTTGAGGTGCGCAGTTTGACGACGATCAGCACCGCCGTTCGCTTCAATAGCATTACCCTGAGCGGCGCGACCGGGTGGGGTGGAACCGGTCTGGGCACAGGTGTGGCGGTTATCGATGCACAGCGCACGTTGATCGAGACGAACACGATTGTGAATAACCTGGGCGCGGGCGTTCACGTGAGCGACGCGGCAGTGCGGACGCAAGTGGTGGGAAATACGATTGTCAACAATGCGCGTGGCGTCGTGGTCGGAGGGACGAGCGGATCGCTGCACCCGCAGCAGACGCGAATTACCAGCAACAGCATCAGCGGCAACGGCATCCCGCCCGGCGGTCCGTTCCCGGTCGATGAAACCTTGCTGGGGCGTGGCATTGTGCTCAACCCCGAAACACCGACCGGCGGCGTGGCTGGCAACCCGAATAACGACATCGACCCGCCGCTTCAGTCGTCGCTGCGTATGAGCGCCGCCGGGACGCTGACCGGCCAGGTTACAACGAACAACGCGCCCGGCGGATGCCCGGAAAGTGGCGGCGCGCGCTGCCTGGTGCAATTGTTCCGCCCCGACCAAACCACGCTCGATGGACAGGGGCAGGAGTTGGTTGGTGAGACAGTGGTTGATGTCACCGGCGCGTTCACCTTTAATGTCGGCGGCATCCCGCGCCAGTTGACGCTCACGGCGACCGATCCGTTGAGCAATACCTCGCGCTTTGCAATCTTCACGCCGCAACCGGCGCTTAGCATCAGCGCGCCGCAGGCGCAGGCGGCGGACCCGGGTCAGGTGATCACCTACACGCACACGCTTACCAATACCGGCAATATCGAACTGAGCAACGTGCGCATTTCGGTGACTACCTCGCGCGGCTGGGAGAACCTGTCGCCGCCGATTGTCATTCAGCCATCCGACTCCTTCGCGCTGGCGCCGGGGGCGGCGCGCACGATTACGGTCTCGGTGCGCGTGCCGACCGGCGGCATCCCGCAGGCGGCGCCGGGAACCGACCTGATGACGGTGCGCGCCGATGGGACGACGGTCAGCGGCAGCACTACCTACACTGCTACTGCATCGCTGGTGAACACCACCACGGTCAATGCCCGCATCTATCTGGAACTGACGCCAGCATTCGCTGAAGGGCGCGGCAATCCGGGCGTGACGGTTCCCTATTCCTTCCAGGTGCGCAATACCGGCAACATTTCGGCGACGACCAGCATCACTGCGACACTCGACAATCCGGTGTTCGCGGTGAACTGGCAGCCCGCGCTTTCGACGACGAGCCTGACGATCCCGCCAGGAGAGACGCGCGCCTTCCAGTTGACGGTGACTGTGCCGCCGGAGAGCGCCAACCCGATTTCCGACACGTATGCCGATGTGACGGTGAACCTCACGCCGACCAGCCCGGTGGATCCGTCACAAGCCAGAACCGCAACGGTGCGCACTATCGTCGGGCAGTTGTCGCGGGCGCAGATCACGCCAGCGAGCGCCGAGAAAGAAGGCGCGCCAGGCGAGACGGTCACCTTCCTGCATGAAATCACGAACCTCGGCAATGGCACGGACACATTCCAGATCCGCGGCATCCCAGCCCTGGGCAGCCAGGTAGGCTTCACGTCGCTAACGAGCGGGGTGTCGATCAACAGCGAAGGGCGGTTTACCCTGAACCAGGGCGCCACGGCGATCATCCGGGTTGCGGTGACGGTCAATCCGCAGCTTGCCAACGGCAACGTCGAGGATGTCTTCATCGAACTCAGAGACCTGAACGGCAACGTCATCGGCGGCGCATTCGCGCAGGACCGCGTGCGGGTGGTCAGCGCCATTCGCAGCGTCTACCTGCCGCTCGTCGTCCGATAGAAACTGAGGTGCTCCTTGGCGCGCGCATATCGTCTGCTCTTCGTTCTTGCGCTGCTGGCGTTCTTCGTGGTTGCGCCGGCGCCGCCGGCGCTGGCGGCGACCTTCACGGTCAACAGCACTGCCGATGATCCCGATGCCAGTCCTGGCAATGGCGTTTGTCAGACGACCGGGGGGCAGTGTACGTTGCGCGCGGCGATTCAGGAAGCCAATGCGCTGGCGGGACCCCATACGATCGCGTTCAACATCCCGACCGCGTCGCCGGGCTACGATGCAGCCGGGTTCTGGCGCATCCGGCCAGCAAGCGCGCTGCCGGATATCACTGCCGGGAATGTGACCATCGATGGCAGAACGCAACCGACGGGAAATCCATCCTGGACGCATCCGCGCATTGTGATCGACGGCTCGCTCATCACCGGCGGCGCGAATGGTCTGACGATCACCTCGGCGGGGAACACCATCCGCCGCCTGACGATCCAGAACTTTGTGACCTCTGCGTTCGATCTGATGGGAATAAGCGGTAACGGCATTTTCATCCGCGATCCGGGCGCAACGAACAACCGTGTCCACGGGTGCTATCTGGGAACGTCGCCGGACGGCGGCAGCGCGGCGGCGAACCGATTCGCCGGCGTGCAGATCCGCAATGCTGGGAACAATATCATCGGCAACCCGACGGCAGGCGCGGGTCCCGACATTGACACGGCGGGCGATAGTGCGCTCGGCAATCTGATTGCCGGTAACGGTCAGACTTCCCTCACTGCCGCAAATGTCTACCTGACCGCTTCGCCGACCTACGACAACGGGCGCGGCAATGTGATCCGCGGCAACCTGATCGGCACGAACCTGGCGGGCAACGCCAAGATCAGCGGCGATCCGGGCAATCAGCGGTATGGCGTGCTGCTCTATCAGTACCTGGACGACACGATCATCGATGCCAACGTCATTGCGGGGCACGATGCCGGGTCCAACCCCTACGGCATCTACATGTACGGTCTCAGCGTCGATGGTCTGGATAGTCCGCGGGGTACGGTCATCAGCGGGAACGTGATCGGCACAACGAAAGGGGGAACCTCAACTACCCGCGTGCCCAATGGCGTCGGTATTTACATCGCGGGTGCGCACAACACCCTGATTGGCGGCGCAACCCCGGCGGCGCGGAATATCGTTGCAGGCAATGGCGTGACCTCTCCCAACGGTCATGGTATTCAACTGCGCTCGCGTGCAGTGTTCAACACAACCATTCAGGGCAATTTCATCGGTCTGAATGCGAATGGCGCCTCGTTCGGGCGCAGCGGAACCGACTCGCTGGGCAACCTGGGGCATGGCATCTTTGTCGAAACCAATGCGCGCCAGACAACCATCCGCGACAATCTGATCTCGAACAATTTCGGCAATGGCGTTCGCCTGGCGAGCGATGGCGCTGTCGTTGTCGGCAATCGCATTGGCGTCAACACTGCTTCGCCGCCAACCTCTGATGATACCTTCGCCAACGGGCAGGCGAGCATCTGGATCAGCCGCGGCACGACGTCCAGCCCATCGCCGGGGAACCGGATCGGCGGCACGAATCCGGGTGATGCCAATGTCATCGCCTATGGGCTGGGATCGACGCCGGTGGCGGTGCAGATCCGCTCCGATGGAACGCCGAACACCTCGAGCAATGAGATCATCGGCAACTATATCGGTGTAGCGTCAACCGGCCAGGCGCTGCGCAGCAGCCCGTCGGCGAGTTCAATTGGCGTGTACATCATCGGCTCCAGTTCGACGTTACGCACTGACAATAACCGGATTATCGGCAATACCATCGGCGGATTGGGCACAGGCATTCAGATTGATTCATCGTTCACGACAGGCAACGAGGTCAGCGCCAATACGATTGGTCTAGCCGGGGCAGGCAACCGGTATGGCGTCGGGCTGTTCCAGACGAGCGGTCATACGATCGGCGGCGCTGGCGGGGTTGGCGTGAACAACACGCGCAATGTGCTGACCAACAATACGCTGCACGGCATTCTGGTCGGCGTGAACTCAAACGGCAATACGCTGCTGCGCAACCTGGCGCACAACAATGGCGGCGCGTCTGGCGGGCATGGGGTGATGGTCGACTCAACCGTCAGCCAGGTGCGCATCTCCGGGACGGAAACGAGCGAAAATAGCGGGAAGGGGATCAACCGCGGCGGCAGCCCGCCGCAACCGCCGACGATCAGCGGGATTACCGGCGGCAGCCCGCCAACGCTTCAGGTGCAGGTTCCGGCTGGCGCCAACTGCGGCGCCGGCGGGTGTCGCGTTGAGGTGTTTACCAGCCCCACGCGCGACGACGCCGAAGGTCCGCGCTACCTGGCGTTCCTCGATGGCGCCGCCGCCGGCGCGACGGTCAATGTCCCGGTGCCGGACTGTGATCGCTTCTTCTCGGCGACGGTGACCGATCAGACTGGCAATACCTCGGAATTTACTCCGACGATGTTCGAGGCGCCGTTCAGTTGCCAGATCGATTTTACCCTCACGCAGACCGGGCGCAACCCGCCGGGAAGCGGACCGGTCAATCCCGGCACGAATGTTATCTACACCTACACGGTGACGAATACCGGCGCTTCGCCGATTGTGGTCAGTCTCTCGCGCAACGACCCGGCTGGCTGGGCGTCGGCGCCGGCGCCAGCGACCCTCAATCTGAATGCCGGGGCATCGGGAACATTCACGATCTCTGTTGCAGTTCCGCCGAATGCGCTGGCGGGGAACTATACCTTTAGCGTGACGGCGCAGGTGGGCGCGACACAGCGCACCGTCAACACGACGACGACCGTGGCGCAGGTGTATGGCGTGGCGATTGCGCCGACCGGTCAAACCGTCACCTTCGCCCGACCGCAGATCATCACGTTTACCCATACGATCACCAATACTGGCAATGGGACCGACACGATTGTGGTCGCTGCCGCAGTGTCGCCGAACGACGGCGCGACGGTCAGCGTGATAGGCGGCAACTGCGTCAGCCTGGCGGCATTCTCGTCGTGTACGCGGCAGGTTCAGTTGAATATTCCCGCCGGTCCTGGTTCGTCGCTCTACACCGTGACGGTCACGGTGAGTTCGAGCGGCAATCCCGCTGTGCAGGCGACGGCGATCAATACGGCGTCGGCTGGCGCCGCGCCGCAGATCGCGCCCGTTTCGCAATTGAAGGAGGGGTTGCCCGGCGAGACGGTTCCATTCACGCACACAGTAACGAATATCGGTCAGAGTGCGGGAACCTTCACACCATCGCTCACGTTGTCGCAGGGCAGTCCGTGGAGCGGCGGGTTGACCGATCCATCGTCCTTCACTCTGGGTGCGGGCGAGTCGCGGGTGGTCACGCTGACGGTGACGGCGCCGAATGCGCCGATCCCCGATGCCGGCACGCTGGTTACGACAACGCTCACAGTCCAGGCGTCTGGCGGAGCATCGGCGACTGCCACGAGCATTACGCGCGTCGGGCTGGTTCCCGGCTTTACGCTCAGCGCGGCGACCGTGCCAGCACTCAACCTGCCGCCGGGCGCCACGGCAGTTTTTACCCACACGTTGACCAACACCGGCAATGGGTTGGATACATTTGTGGTGACAGCGACGTTGAGCAGCGGTCTGGAGAACCTGGTGGTGACGCCATCCGGTCCGTTCTCGCTGGGGCGCGGCGCATCGCAGCAGGTGGTGGTGCAGGCGCGGGTGCGCGATGGGCAGGGGGTTGGAACCGAACAGATCCAGGTAACCGGCGCGCGCGTCGGCGGCGGCATACCGTCGCAAACGCAGACCGATACGGTGAATGTGCAGGCTGCGCCGGGGGTGCGCCTCTCCCCAGGACAGACGCAGAGCGTGACGCCGCCGGGGAGTGTGACCTTCACCCATGTGCTGACGAACGTCGGCAATATTTCTGGCGACTTTAGCATCACCGCCAGCGGGTTGCCAGTTGACTGGAGCGTCGCCGGTCCGACGAACCTGGTTCCGGCGGGCTGTCTGACGGGGCTGGCGCCTGGTGCGACATGTCGGTTCGATCTGGTTGTGACCACGCCATCGCAGTTGCCGCAGGTTCTGGCGGGCGCGTATCCGTTCCAGGTGCAGGCGAACACAACCGGGGCTTCGGACGCGGTGATCGATACGGTGAATGTTCTGCCCGTGCTTCAATTCCTGTTCACGGCGAATGAGAGCGGCAGCGGCGCGCCCGATACGGTGATTAACTTCACGCATCGCCTGACGAATACCGGCAATGTGACCGACACCTATACCTTCAGTGTGCTAGTGAGCGGCGGCGGATTCAGCGCCGATCCGCCAGCGACGGTTGCCGCCGTGCCGCCGGGGGCGGAGCGGCTCGTGCCGTTTGCAGTGCGTCTGCCGGCTGCAGCGCCTGCCGGAACGACCGGCGTTATCACACTGACCGCAACCTCGGCGCAGGGCGCAACGCCGCGGAGTGTCAGCGACACCGTGACCGTCAGTGAAGCGGACAATGCGCGCCTTGAGGTGGTCGGTCCGGCGCAGCAGACGGTCTTCACGAGCGGCGCTCCGACGGTTGCGATCTACACCCTCAACCTGTTCAACACCGGTAACACGACGATCAGTTACACCCTGCGCCTGAACCCGGCAAGTCTGGCGGGTGGATGGACCGCCAGCGTCACGCCGACGCTCACGATGGCGCTGCCGCCGAGCGCCACAGCGCCGACGCCGCTGACGGTGCAGGTCAGCGTACCCGCCGATGCCGTGGGAACGCAGGGGGTGACGCTCGAGGCGCTGCGTGGCGACGGCGCGGGTCCGGTGCTGGCAGCGACGTCGCTGACGACAACTGCACAGTTGATAGCAACGGGCGATCTGCTGACGCCGGTCGAAAACCAGGGGTCTGGTCTTCCGGGTCAAACAGTGGTTTATACCCATACGCTGCGCAACGTGCGTCCGGTGGCGGATACGTTCGTCTTCAGCGCACTCGTGCCGCTGGGGTATCAGGTGACGCTGCCGCCAGCAACCTTCTTGCTGCCTGGCGAAGAGCGCGAGGTGAGTGTCAGCATCCGCATTCCGAGCGGCGTTTTCTCTAACACCGTCGATGCCATGAGCCTGAGCGTGCAGTCGGTCTCCGATCCGAATGTGGCGGCGGAGGCGCGTGAGTATACGATCATTCGCCAGGTCGTGAGCGCGGTGATGTCGCCAGAGTATGTCCGTGTTGTGCGCGCGGGGGATCAGGTGCAATTGACGCATCAGTTGCTCAACACCGGCAACACGACCGACACGTTCGTGCTGACCTATGCGCAGACGCTGAACTGGAACGTTGTGCTGCAACCATCGCTGCGCACGCTGGGACCGAACCAGCAGGCGCCGTTCATCACGCTGGACGTGAGCGTGCCGGCGAACGCGCCGCCGGGATCGGTCAACCGCATTCGGGTGCGGGCGCAGTCGCAGAGCGACCCGACGAAGGTGTTCGAGGTCGAGAACCTGTTCGTCATTCCGGTGGCGCTGCCGCAGGTGACGTATGAGGTCTATCTGCCGCTGGTGAAGCGATGAAGATTCTGGTGATTCACGGACCAAACCTGAATATGCTGGGGCGGCGCGAGCCGGAGGTGTATGGCAGCGTGACCCTCGATGAGATTAACGCCGCCTTGCAGGAGCGCGCCGCCGCTTCTGGCATCACCCTGATTGCGATGCAGTCGAACCACGAGGGGGCGCTGATCGATTTTCTCCAGGCGGAAGGGTGGGATGCCGACGGGATCATCATTAACCCTGGCGCGCTGACCCACTACGGGCTGGCGCTGCGTGACGCGCTGGCGATGCTCAAGGCGCCGATCGTCGAAGTGCATCTATCGAATGTCTACCGGCGCGAACCGTTCCGTCACACCTCGGTGGTCGCGCCGGTCGCCACCGGGCAGATCGCCGGTTTGGGGTGGCGCGGGTATCTGCTGGCGCTGGAGTGGGTGGTAGGGGTTAGGGGTTAGGGATTGGTTCTCAGTTCTCAGTTCTCAGTTCCTACCCCTATTCCCACAACCGATAGCGCAGCAACGCGAGGATCGCGTAGAAGCCCTGACTGGGCTTCATTTTTTTGCCCTCTTCGTAGGTGCGCCCAAGGTACGAGACCGGCACCTCATAGATGCGGTGCCCGCGCTTCAACACCTTGGCGGTGATCTCCGGCTCGATGCGGAAGTCGTTGCTCTCTAGTTTCAGGTCGCGCATGATCTCGGTGCGCATGGCTTTATAGCAGGTTTCCATGTCCGAGATCCAGCAGTTGAACAGAAAATTGGTCAGAAACGTCAACCCCTTGTTCCCGATCGCGTTCCAGAAGTACATGCCGGTGTGACGGCCAAGGAACCGCGATCCAAACACCACATTGACGCGCCCCTGGGCAATGGGTGTGATCAGTTCGTAGTAATCGTTCGGGTCATACTCCAGGTCGGCGTCCTGCACGATGACGATCTCGCCGCGGGCGCGCGCCAGACCGCTGCGCACGGCAGCGCCCTTGCCGCGGTTGTGCGGGTGGCGAATAACCGTCATCGACGGGTCGCGTGCGGCTTCCTCGCACAGGATGCGATACGTATCATCGCTGGAATGGTCGTCGACAGCAATAATTTCCTTGTCAATATCGACGGTGCGCACCTTTTCCAGAATGGCGCGCAGCGTCGCCGATTCGTTGTAGCACGGGATAATGACAGATAGCAGCATAACCTTTTATGTTAGCGAAATACAAGCAGGAACACCGGCAGAAGCAGCAACCCTAACACCACCAGCATGCCGATGAGCAGTTTCAGTTGCTCGGCGCTGCGGCGTTGCGCGAGTTGTTCGCGCACGTCTCTGGCGTAAGGCACGTTTGGTTGTTCGGTGAACAGGATGTAGCCGAGTTGATGCGGCGCGCGGATGGCGGTCGAGAGAATGGTCGTCACCAGTTCGCGCGCAGTCACGAGCGGCGGCGCCCAGTAGGCTTCGTCCCGGCTGATCGGGCGACCGGTGAGCGAGCAGTAGAGTTGCTCCTCGACAATGATCTGCGTTTTGTCCGATGGAGTGGTGGAAGGCTCCTCGACAGACATTGCAGTTCCTCCGCCAATCATTATGTGTTTGCGCGCACGAAATGCTCGATACGCTCAAGCGCCGCCGCGATCTTTTCGATTGATGCGGCGTAGCAAGCGCGGACGAACCCGGCGCCGCTCGGACCGAAGGTATCGCCGGGGATAACGGCAACCTGTTGCTCGCGCAGCAACCGTTCGGCAAAGACCTCGCTGCTCATGCCAAGATGCGCCACCCTGGGAAAGACGTAAAATGCCCCCTGCGGCTCGAAGGTCGGTAGACCGATGGCATTCAACCCCGCGACGATGAGGCGGCGACGGCGGTCGTACTCGGCGACCATATCGGCAACGAACGGTTCGCCGTTGCGCAGCGCCTCGATCCCGGCGTACTGCGCCACTGTCGGCGCGGACATGATAGCGTATTGGTGGACTTTGCGCGCCGCCGCGATGATGTCCTCCGGCGCTGCCATCCAGCCGAGGCGCCAGCCGGTCATGGCGTACGCTTTCGAGAAGCCGCCAAGCAACACGGTGCGCTCGCGCGCGCCTGGCAGCGCGGCAAAGCAGATATGCTGCACGCCATAGACCAGGCGGTCGTAGATTTCATCGGAGAATACCAGCAGATCGTGGCGTTCGGCGAGTTCAGCGATGGCAGTCAGGCGTTCGCGCGGCATCACAGCGCCGGTCGGGTTGTTGGGATACCCCAGCAGAATGGCGCGGGTGCGGGGTGTGATGGCGGCGGCGATCTGCTCTGGATCGACCTGGAACGAATGCTCGACCGTGGTTGGCACGAAGGCCGGCTCGGCGTCGGCGAAGATGACGGCGGTGGGGTATGCAACGAAACAGGGTTCGGGAACGATGACCTCGTCGCCGGGATTCAGGGTGGCGATTGCAGCAATGTGCAACGCCTCGCTGACGCCGACGGTAATGAGGAGTTCGGTCTCCGGGTCGTAGCGCGCGCCATAGCGCGCGTACAAGTGTTCGGAGAGCGCAACGCGCAACTCCAGCAACCCAGAATTGGAGGTGTAGCCGGTGCGCCCTTCTTCCAACGAACGGATGCCGGCGGTACGGATCGAGGCGGGCGTGACAAAATCGGGTTCGCCGACGCCCAGCGAAATGACATCGGGCATCTGAGCGGCAATGTCGAAAAAACGGCGGATGCCGGACGCCGGAACGCGATCCATGCGCCGGGCGATACGTGGGCGGGTCATACAAGTGTCCTCTTCATCCGATGAGCCGCATGACAGCGCGGGTGGCGCCGGGCAGCGGATAACTGATCAGTGCGAGCAACCGTCCATACCAGGGTATCACGATTTCGCCGTGGGTGCGCTGCGCGATTGCCCGCAGCGTCGCTTCGGCGACCTGGTCGGCGGTGCACGTCGAGAGGCGGGCGATGCGCGGGTACTTCTCGGCGCCTGCGCGGTGCTGGAAACCGGTTTCGGCGACGCCGGGGCAGATCATGGCGCAACGCACGCCCGAGCCTTCGAGTTCGAGCATCAGGGTGCGGCTGAGACCGACGAGCGCATGCTTGGTCGCGGTATAGCCGCCCATATTCGGCGCTGCCACCAATCCGGCCATCGATGCCATCATGACAATCTGCCCGCTGCGCCGGGCGAGCATATGCGGCAGAAACGCCTGGGTGCACGCCAGGGCGCCAAAGACATTCACCTCCATCATCGCGCGGATGTCTTCCAGGCGCGCCTCTGCCAGCCGGTCGAATACGCCAAATCCGGCATTGTTCACCAGCACATCGACATGACCGAAATGGTCGAGCGTGGTCTGCGCCAGGTGCGCGACCTCATCGGGATTGCCGACGTCGGTGGCGACGGCGATGGCGCGCGCGGGACCGCCAAGCGTCTCTGCCAGGTGTTCGAGTTTCGCCGCCGTGCGCGCTGCCAGCGCCACACGCGCCCCGGCAGCGGCACAGCGCCGGGCGATCAACTCACCGAATCCGCCTGATGCCCCGGTGATAACGATAACCTGACCTGCGAGCGACTCCATACAATGGTGCCTCGAAGCGCATCTGGAACGTATCCGGCGTGAGTCTACGCCCTGATCATCAGGATGTCAAGCGAAAACTTACGAAAGTGTTTGCTTGACAAAGCCAGAACGCGGGTGCTATACTGCCGAAGGGGCAATAAAGCGCAGCAAAGCGCCGCGATAATGGTAACCGAACACCGCGAACAAGGTGAAACGCGCCAGCAGATCCTGCTGCTGTTGCGGCGAAAAGGTCCGATGACCGCCGCCGAACTGAGCGAGGATCTTGGCATTGGCGCGGTTGGTGTGCGGCAGCATCTGGCGCTGCTCGAGCGTGACGGGCTGGTGCATGCCAGCGGCGTGCGGCGCGCCGTGGGCCGGCCCAGTCATCTGTACGCGCTTACTGATGCGGCTGAGGCGCTCTTCCCCAAAGCCTATGACCATTTGCTGATCGACGTGCTGGAGTTCGTTCGGGCGCAGGGAGGCGGGAACGCAATCGATCAACTGTTCGAGGCGCGGCGCAAGCGTTTGCACACGGAATATGCGCCACGTCTGGAAGGGCGGTCGTTGCCGGAGCGGGTGGCAGAACTGGCGACGATCCTGAACGAGCATGGCTACATGTGTGACTGGCGTCGCCTGCCGGATGGGGCAATCGAGCTCATCGAGCACAACTGCCCGATTGATTGTGTGGCGCGCTCCTATCCGCAAGCCTGCGCCCACGAACGCGCCCTGTACGAAGACCTGCTCCGCGTGCCGGTTGAGCGGCAGCAAACCATCGCTGCCGATGGTCGCTGCTGTCGCTTTCGAATCGCTGGCGAATTGTAAGACAGACAGATCTGGTGTTTGTTGAGAAGGAGGAAGACTCATGGCTTTCACACTTCCGCCGCTGCCGTATGATTTTGCTGCACTGGAACCGAACATCGACACAATGACCATGCAGATCCACCACGGCAAGCATCATCAGGCGTATGTGACGAATCTGAATGCGGCGCTCGAGGGTCATCCATCGTTGCAGAACGCAACCATTGAAGAGATTCTGACGAACATCAACGATGTGCCCGAAAGCATCCGGCAGGCGGTCATCAACAATGGCGGCGGGCATCACAACCACACGCTCTTGTGGAACATCATGGGACCGAACGGCGGCGGCGAGCCGCGCGGCGAACTGGCAAAGGCGATCAACGACACGTTTGGCGGCTTTGCCGAGTTCAAGGCGAAAATCAAGGATGCTGGCGTCAGGCGCTTCGGCAGCGGCTGGTCATGGCTGGTGAAGGATAAGGAGGGCAAACTCCATATCTATAGCACTGCCAACCAGGATAGCCCCCTCATGCAGGGGCATATTCCGATTCTGGGCATCGATGTGTGGGAGCATGCCTATTACCTGAAGTACCAGAATCGCCGGCCGGACTACATCGATGCCTGGTGGAACACGGTGAACTGGGACGCAGTAGCAGAGCGCTTCGGGCAGTAACGTCGAGCGACAGTGTGATTGTCGGCAAGGGGAGACCAGGAGCGGCGTCGGGCGCTCCTGGTCTCTCGCCTTTCCTGTCCGCGACGATGTACAATCTATGGTACAATAATGTGTGATATCGCTTGCGATCATGGAAGAACGGACCAGACAACGCATGTCGGTCGCTGGACAAGGAGTCGGACCCATGGATAAGTCGACCTGGACGACAAAGGTCGGCCTGGCACAGATGCTCAAAGGCGGCGTCATTATGGACGTGGTCACGCCGGAGCAGGCGCGGATCGCCGAGGAAGCCGGCGCTGTGGCGGTGATGGCGCTGGAGCGTGTTCCTGCTGATATTCGCGCGCAGGGCGGTGTGGCGCGCATGAGCGACCCGGAGCTTATTCTGGCGATCAAAGAAGCGGTCACTATTCCAGTGATGGCGAAGGCGCGCATCGGGCACTTCGTCGAGGCGCAGGTTCTGGAGGCGCTGGGGATCGACTATATCGACGAGAGTGAAGTGCTGACGCCAGCAGACGAAGAGCATCATATCAACAAGCATAAGTTCCGTATCCCGTTTGTGTGCGGCTGCCGCAACCTGGGCGAAGGATTGCGGCGCGTGGCGGAGGGCGCCGCCATGTTGCGCACCAAGGGCGAAGCCGGCACGGGGAACGTCGTTGAGGCAGTGCGCCATGCGCGCGCGGTCTACAGCGAAATTCGCCGTCTGCAAACGATGGACGCGGATGAACTCTTCACGTATGCCAAGACCATCCAGGCGCCCTACGAACTGGTGCGCCAGGTGGCGGAGACCGGGCGGCTGCCGGTGGTGAACTTTGCGGCTGGCGGCATCGCAACGCCTGCCGATGCGGCGCTGCTCATGCAGTTGGGTGTGGATGGCGTGTTTGTCGGCTCGGGAATCTTCAAGTCGGGCGATCCGGCGCGGCGGGCGCGCGCCATCGTTGCCGCGACGACACATTACAAAGAACCGGAGATCATCGCTGAAGTCAGCCGCGGGCTTGGCGAGGCGATGGTGGGCATCGAGATCAACAAGATCCCGCACGGTCAGTTGATGGCAGGGCGTGGCTGGTAGGAGGGTCGCAGGGTGCAGGCGCGCCTGCACCACTGCCAGATAAAATCGTCTATGACGGTAGGAATTCTGGCGCTTCAGGGAGATTTCCGCGAGCACGAAGAGATGCTGCGGCGCATGGGCGCGCCGACCCTCCAGGTGCGATTGCCAAAACACCTCGACCAGGTCGAGCGTCTGATCATTCCCGGCGGTGAAAGTACCACGATTGGCAAGTTGCTGGCAATGTACGGGTTGATCGAGCCGCTGCGCGCGCGTGTGCGCGCGGGGATGCCGGTCTGGGGCACATGCGCCGGCGCGATCCTGATGGCGCAGCGCATTGTGGATGGGCGCGCCGATCAACCGTCGCTCCGCTTGATGGACGTGACGGCTCGACGGAATGCTTTCGGCAGTCAGCTCGAAAGTTTTGAGATCGACCTGCCGGTTGAGGGATTGGATAGCAAGCCGCTGCGGATGGTGTTCATTCGTGCGCCGGTGCTCGAAGACCTGGGAATGGCGGTGACGCCGCTGGCGCGCATCGACGATGGGCGCGTGGTTGCCGCCCGGCAGGCGAACATGCTCGCAACGTGCTTTCATCCGGAATTGACGCCGGATGACCGGATGCACCGCTATTTTCTGGAGATGTGATATGCCGTCTGGCGTCAGGGAACGCCCATGATCCGACCAGTGACGCTGAGCGATATCTGGACCTTGAGACGCAAACCACGCAGCCAGGTGACGCTGTTCAATGAGGCGATGCTGGTGTTGCCGCACCGCCCCTTCTGGTTTGCTCTGCGATGCTGGCTGGAAGGGAGTGCGCAGGATTGCGCAACGTTCGTCTACCGCGAGGGCGCGCTCAGCGCAGTAGTGCAGTCGATCGGGCGGCGTGGCCGCCCTGAGCACGACGTGGCGCTCATGGCGGCGTATGGCGGCGGTAACGGGCATCCAACCGACCCGGATGTGTGGTTTCGCCTGCTCGAGTCGTTGTGCGCGGAGGTCGGCGCGGCGCGGGTGCAGCGGATCTATGCGGCGCTGCCGCACCGCCACGACGAGTTGCGCGAGGTTTTTCGTCAACTGGGATTCACCGGCTACGCCCAGCAGATGGTGCTGCGCCTCGATGGCCCGGATTGGGATCAGGGGACGACACTGGCGCCAATGCGCCCGCAGTCGAACCACGATGTGTGGGCGATCCATAAACTGTATGGCGCCGTCACCCCCCGGCAGGTGCAACTCTTCGAGGCGCGCGATGCGCGTTCGTGGATGTTGCCGCTCGATCGTGCCTGGCGCCGCCCCTATCGGAATGCATGGGCGCTCGGCGCGGGCGACCGCATGATCGCTTACCTGCAGCGCACGACTGGTCCGGCAGGACATGTGTTCTCGCTGTTGATCAGACCGGAAGCGCGTGAGCAGATGACTGACGTGCTGCGGTTCGGGTTAGCGCAGATCCATGACGCGCTGCCGGTCTACCTGATGCTGCGTGATTATCAGCAAGAATTGTTTCTTCCTGCGGGCGATCTCGGTTTTCACCCGGTCGCCGAGCAGACGCTGCTCTGTAAACAAACGACAGTCGCAGCACGGCGATCGATCCTCGCACCAGTACTCGAAAGTCCGGAGACCCACCCGCCGATACCAACCATTTCCTCTCGATGTGAGGATGGACGACTCTATGGCAATACAACGGGATATTACCAGCAATATCGAATTGCTTCTCGCAACGCTTCCGCCGCCTATTCGTCAGGCGATTGAGGCAGGTCCCGACGATCAGGAGGACCTGCTGGAAGTGATCATGGATCTTGGTCGACTCCCCGAAGCGCGCTACCGTCATCATGAACGTTTTCTCAGCGATCGCGAAGTAGCCCAGGAAGATATCGACTATGTCATTGCCCGCATCGGCGCCTTCGGCGAGGATAACCGCGCCGGGATTCCGCGCACGCTGCATCGAATCTCGGCGATTCGCAATCGCACCGGGCGCGTGATCGGGTTGACATGCCGCGTCGGGCGCGCGGTCTTCGGCACGATCACCATTCTGCGCGATCTGGTCGATTCCGGGAAGAGCGTGCTGCTCTTGGGACGCCCGGGCGTCGGCAAAACAACCATGCTGCGCGAGACAGCGCGGGTGCTGGCGGAAGACCTGCGCAAGCGTGTGGTGATCGTCGATACGTCGAACGAGATCGCCGGCGATGGCGATATTCCGCACCCCGGCATCGGGCGGGCGCGTCGCATGCAGGTGCCGCGCCCGTCGGAACAGCACGCGGTGATGATCGAGGCGGTCGAGAACCATATGCCGGAGGTGATCGTCATCGATGAGATCGGCACGGAACTCGAGGCGCTGGCAGCACGCACCATCGCCGAGCGCGGCGTGCAGTTGATCGGCACGGCGCACGGTCAGACCCTCGAGAACCTGCTGTCGAACCCGACCCTTTCGGACCTGATCGGCGGTATTCAGGCGGTGACACTCGGTGACGAGGAGGCGCGGCGTCGTGGAACGCAGAAGACCGTGCTCGAACGCAAGGCGCCGCCAACCTTCGATATTCTGGTCGAAATTCAGAATTGGGATCAGGTGACGGTTTACCCCGACGTTGCGCGCGCCGTCGATAATCTCTTGCGCGCCGAACCGCCGCGCGCCGAGATGCGCCGCCGGACTGCCGAGGGTCAGATTGAGGTCATTCCGATCTCCGCCGGTGAGCAGAATATTCAGACGATTCCGGGCATGCGTCGTGGTGGCGGGCATGAGCGCGGAGAACGGGGAATGCGAACGCCATCGGTGCTCTCGCCAGCGCCGGCGGGGGCAGCGCCGCAGCGCATCTATCCGTTCGGCGTCAGCCGCGATCGCCTGGAACGGGCGATTGCCACGTTGCACGTGCCGGCGACGATTGTGCGCGATATGGGCGAAGCGACCATGGTCATGACGTTGAAGAACTACTATCGTCAGGGAGCGCAGCGCGTGCGTCAGGCTGAGGAGCGCGGCGTGCCGGTCTATGTTTTGCGCAACAATACGCTCGCACAGATGGAGCGTCAGTTGGCTGATGTGTTCAACATCAATCTGAACGATAATGGCGCGCAACGCTCTGCTGACCGCAACGACGATGAGTCGATGACGGAAGCCCTTCTGGAGGTCGAAACGGCCATTACCCAGGTGCTGAATGGTGAGCGCTCGTCGGTCGAACTGCAACCGCAGAGCAGCTACGTTCGCCGGTTGCAGCATCAGATGGCGGAACGGTACAATCTGCAGTCGGAAAGTCGCGGGCGTGAGCCGAATCGTCGAGTGAAAATCTTTCGCTAGGCTGCGCAATGATCGGCGATGATCAATGAGCCTTTTTATTACATTCGAGGGTCCTGAGGGGAGCGGCAAAAGCACGCAGGCGCGTCTGCTCTATGAATCGCTGCACGCACGTCGCTTCCCGGTCATTCTGACGCGGGAGCCGGGCGGGACGCGGATCGGCGACCTGATCCGCCGGATCGTCCTGGATCTCCAGCATACCGAAATGGCGTCAACGACCGAAACATTGCTCTTTTCAGCCGCGCGGGCGCAACTCGTCAGCGAAGTCATTCGCCCGTACCTGGAACAGGGCGGAATTGTGCTGTGCGATCGGTATGCCGATTCGACCTATGCCTATCAGGGGTATGGGCTGGGGCGCGATCTGGCGGAGTTGCGCGTGATTACTGCCGCAGCTACCGGGGGCTTGCGACCTGATATCACCTTTTATCTCGACATAAGCGCCGAGGCGGGGCTGGAACGGAAGCGCCGAAAGCATCCCGGCGCGCGCCTGATGGGTCAACGCGGCGTCGCTCAGGAATGGGACCGCCTCGATGCTCGCGAACTGGAGTATCATCAACGGGTGGGTGGGGGGTACCGCGAGGTGATCGGGTCGGACCCCGAAAGCTGGCGGGTGGGTCATGGGTGGGCAGTGGTCGAGGAGGTGGGGGAGGGGATGGGGGCGGGCGTCGAGCCGTATCTGGCATCGATTCTACAGTTGGAAACCGTGCCGTAGGGTGAAGGGTGATCGTATGAAACTGATCATCGCCGTTGTGCAGCGGCAGGATGCCGGAGACCTGATCGAGGCGCTGACGGCGGACGGCCATCGGGTGACCCGCATCAGCAGCGAGGGCGGATTTCTGCGCGAAGGAAATGTCACCCTCCTGATCGCCGCCGAGGATTATCAGGTAGACCCGATTTTGAAGATTGTGCGGGAGCACTGTTACACGCGGACGCGGTATGTGTCGCCGCTGCCGCCGGTTGCGGAGTCGGGCGAGTTCTATCCGCCAACGCCGGTGGAGGTGCAGGTTGGCGGCGCGACCGTTTTTGTCTTGCGCGCCGCTGATGTGCGCCGCCTGACGCCATAAGAGCCTGTCTGAATGATCGGCGTCAGGCATCATTGCGCGCGCAGCAACGCAGTCTCCCTGCCGGCGAACAGAGTCTGACGGTCAGATCCGAGGAGCAAGGGTATTGGATATTCGTGGCATTATTACCAATTTTGCGCCGGTCGTATCGGTGCTGGCGTGGATGTTGCTCGCCTACCTGATCCTGCTCTGGGCTGCATCGGTGCTGTGGACGTACCGCGATATTCATAGCCGGAGCGAGGATGTGGCGGTGCAGGTGCTGGCGGTTGCACTGGCGCTGGTTCTGCCGTTCGGCGGCGTGGCGCTGCACCTGATCCTGCGACCGCGCCAGACGCTAGCGCAAAAATACGAACGGATGCTCGAAGAAGAGTATCTGCGCCGCAACCTCGAAGACCCCCATGTCTGCCCGACATGCCAGCGATCGGTCGAGCCCGATTTTGTTCTCTGCCCCCATTGCCAGACGGCGTTGCGCCGCCGTTGCGTCGCGTGCAGCCGGGTGATCGACCTTGCCTGGAGTGTCTGCCCCTACTGCGGCGATGATGGCACTGGCGCGTTGCAACGCCCCAGTTATCGCCAGCGTGTCGAAACCGAGCATATGCAGGTGTATGAACGATAATATGCTGCCAAATGATCGTAGCCTGCGCGCAGGCGCGTTGTATGCTGCGCTGGCGCTCATGGCGCTGGCGCTTCTGGTTGCGTGCGGTCCTGAAGCGCCGCAGGCGAACGATCCGCCCGCTGCTACCCGGCAGGCAGTGGTTGCTCTTCCCACGGCAACGCGCCCAACCGAGAGTGAACGCCCGCGTCCATCCGGCGTGACGCCAGCCCCAGCGCCGACGGATGTTCCTGAAAGCGCCCCGACCCCTGACGACGATCCGCGCACGCAGGGCGATCCAGATGCGCCAATTGTCGTGGTGGAGTTCAGCGATTTTCAGTGCCCTTTCTGCGCCTCGTTCTCGCGCGAGGTCCGGCCGCTCATCGAGGAGCAGTATGTCAGCACGGGCAAGGTGCGCTTCGTCTACCGCGATTTTCCGCTCATGAGCATCCATCCGGGTGCGTTGCTCGCGGCGCATATCGCCAACTGCGCCGGAGAGCAGGGCGCGTTCTGGCAGATGCACAACCGGATTTTTGTCGGTATGGAGCAGCGCGAGTGGTCATCGGGAAATGCCAGCGATTTTCGCACCTTCCTGAAGTATGCCGAAGAGTTGAATATCGACGCAGCGCAGATGCAGCAGTGCGTCGAGAGTAACCGCTATGGTCCGCGCATCGAAGCCGACATTCGGGAAGCGCAGCAGGCGGGGGTTCGCAGTACGCCGTCGTTCCTCATCAATGGCCAGTTGCTAGTGGGTGCGCAGCCCTTCGAGGTCTGGGAACGGATCTTCGAGACCATTCTCAACAGTCAATAGCCATGAACCCTTCGATAACCGACGTTCCAGGCGTCCTGGCGGGGCACGCGCAGGACGATGCAGCATTGACCGGGTGTACGGTCATTCTCACGCCCGAAGGGGCGATAGGCGCGGTGGATGTGCGTGGCGGCGCGCCAGGAACGCGCGAGACCGATCTGCTCTCACCGGTTGCAACGGTCGATGTGGTTCACGCCGTGGCGCTGTGTGGCGGAAGTGCGTTTGGTCTGGCGGCAGCCACTGGTGTGGTGCAGTGGCTCGCCGAACGGGGCGCTGGCTTCCCCACCGGGGTTCGCCCCGTGCCGATTGTGCCAGCCGCCGTGATCTTCGACCTGGCGATGGGCAGTACGGACCGTTTCGCCGATGCTGCGATGGGGTATGCCGCGTGTGACGCAGCGGGTGCGACGGTGAGCGAGGGATGCGTTGGCGTGGGCATTGGCGCAACGGTGGGGAAAATCCGCGGTATGCAGCACGCCATGAAATCTGGCGTCGGTACGTGGAGTGAACGCCTGGCGGATGGAACGACCGTGGGTGCGCTGGCGGTCTGCAATGCCTTTGGCGATGTGTACGATGAGCGCAGTGGTCGTCTGCTGGCAGGGGTGCGCGCTGACGACGGTTCACTCGCCGATACGATGGCGCTGCTGCGCGGCGCAGGTCCAGCATTGCCGTGGCGGGCATCATCGGAAGGACAGAACACTACCCTGGCGGTGGTGGCAACCGATGCGCGCCTGACGAAAGCGGAAGCAACGAAGGTGGCGCAGATGGCGCAGGATGCACTGGCGCGCGCGATCCGCCCGGTGCATACGCCGTTCGATGGCGATGCTGTCTTTGTGCTCGCAACCGGGCGACGAATGTCGCCGGGGGTGCTGCTGCTTGGCGCTATCGCCGCCGATGTGCTGGTGCGCGCCATCGAACGGAGCGTGACGCAGGCATGGTCGCTCGGCGGTGTGCCCGGGTTGGGGACGTTGAATGTTGAAGGTTGAACGGTGAACGTGGAGTAGGGGCGCGGTGGCGCCGCGCCCGGCGGTGCGCCCGTTGCGTGGCGCCCGGAGCACGCGGGCAGGCGGCATGTGGT
>ERZ1685332.3-NODE-3-length-95109-cov-16.469365_pt1 | contig 95109 bp, 78 predicted proteins | sample MGYA00580193_ERZ1685332 | MGnify/ENA primary metagenome ERZ1685332 (study PRJEB41501, sample SAMN08275520) | hot springs metagenome | biome: alkaline hot spring; material: microbial mat | place: Russia: Ush-Beldyr | collected 2015-07 | depth 0.5 m m ...
TCGCGCCTGCTGCTCGGCGGCTTCCCGCGCCTCGGCTTCGCGTCGCGCCTGCTGCGCGACCATCGCGTAGTCGCCGAGTGCAGCACCCTGTTCATCGTAGCAAACGACGTGATCCCCCTCGATGCCCAGCCAAAGGTTGGCGATGACCAGGTGCACTCGTCCCGCGGCGTCTGCCGGGTGCGCCATGTAGCGCCCCTCTGTCAGGCGATAATCGAGCAGACGCAACCTCCGTATCCTGCCGTGACCCATATCGTCCACAATCACATACTGCGCCACCCCTGCCCGAGCATAGTGCTCTACCTTGATCTCCAGGTCATTGTCGCGCGTCTCTGGTGAGGTGATTTCAACAATAAGCGCCGGGCGCACGCCTTCGACCGCCACCTCAAATGTGCTCCAGTTCTGTCGTTCGTGGATGCCAGGGATGACCATTACATCCGGTCCGTGCACCCGCAGGTCAGGAATATCCCACGCAATCCGCACATCGCTGAGAACGACGGCAATGCCGGACGTCTCCAGGCGCGCGCGCAGCACGTCGGTCAGGTATATCCGGTCAGTTTCGTGGCGGTCGCTATGCACAATGAAGTCTCCCACTTCGGGGTGCAGCACGTCTTCCAGCGTCAGCGGAACCTGTTCCAGGTAATGGGGGTTGTCAGGGGTTGGGCGCGGCACAAGGCGCCATCCATAACGGAACGGGTCATCGGCGGATGAACCGGAGGCGGGAATTGGTTTTGCGGTTGTCGTTGTCATAGTTCCAGTATATCAGAGACGTTGAGTGTGTGGGAGCATGCGTTGCGCGCCTTGCCCAAATTGGTGGTATGATCGCCAACGTTTTATTTCGGTACACAGGCATATATGCAGACTTTATCCACGTCGACCGCCCCGACGCGGCGCACCGCCTTTTCGTGGAGCGGCATGGGGATTGCGCTGCTGGCGCATACTGGCTGGGGCGCCTACCCGGTGCTGGCGCGCTATCTTCAGACCGTCAGCGATTTGCCGTCGATGGCGCTGCTTGGTCTTGGCAATCTGATTGCGCTCGCCTTCTATCTGCCGTTCGTCTGGCGCCACGTTGATAAGCGTATTCTGCGCTCGACGCTCATCTGGGGATTTGCGTTGGTGGTGGTGCTGCGCGCAATCACCAATCTGCTGGCGGCGCGCTTCACGCTGGCAATCTATATTCAGCCGATCACGCTGATGACGCCGCTGTTTGTGGCGTTGTTGAGCGCCGGGTTGTTCCGTGAGCCGTTGCCGCCGCTGACCTGGAGCGCTATCACGCTATCGCTGTTGGGCGCCCTGCTGATGATGAGCGGCGACGCTGGCGTTGCAGGCGTGACGTTCGCCCTCACGTCGTCGGACTGGATCGGCATCGCGCTGGCGACGGCATCGGCGCTGTGCCTGGCAATCTACATGATCCTGGTGCCGCGCACGGTCAAACACGCTGTGCCGGGGGAGGCGGTGCTCCTCATGCAACTGGTAACGCTGACCATCGTCAGCACGCTCGTCAGCCTGCTGCTCGGTGAGGAGTGGACCCGCTTCGCCGCGCTGACAACAGTAGATTGGGCAGTTTTTGCAGCGTTCGTGTTTGGCGTGCTGCTGGGAGCGAATCTGGGGCAGATCGTCTCGTTGCGACGGCTGGGTGCGCCACTGGTCAGCAGTGTCATGGCGTGGCGCCTGATTGCAACGCTGGCGCTGGCAGCGCTGTTGCTCGGCGAACGCCTCGATTCGTGGTGGCAGGTCCTGGGAGCAGTGATGGTGCTGGCGACGATTACCGGCTACCTGTGGCGGCAGGGGAGGAGAGGGGTTAGGGGTTAGGGATTAGAGAACCTTCCCACCTTTCACCTTCCACCTGTAACTTTCCCACCTTCCTAACCTTCCCACCTTCGCACCTTCCACCTGCCTGCCTGCCCACGTTCAACGTTCAACGTGTAACGTTCCATTACCGTTTGTCAGAACTGGCAGATGGGTGCGCAGATCGCTGCGATCCAGACGCTCCAGCGCTTCTGCCGGACTGCGCACCGTCTCGACAGCGCTCATATCAATGCCCAGATGGGTCAGGGTCATTGCGACCGTGGCAGATATGCCGCTGACGACCACACGACAACCGAGCAGGCGCAACGCCTGAGTCGTCATCATCAACGCCTGCGCCACCGATGTGTCGATCGTTGAGACACCGGTAATATCCAGGATCATCAGTTTCGTGCGGCCAGCATGAACCGCGCCCAGCAGATGAGCCCGCAGCATATCGGCGCGACGCGAGTCAATATGCCCGACGATTGGTGCGAGCAGGATGCCCTCAGCCAGCAAGACGACCGGCGTTTCTAGCGCGCTGACCAGACTCAACAGTTCGCGTTCCGAGGCGAGTTGTTGTTGCAACTGTTCATTGGTGCGGATCAGTTTCGTCTGCTGCGTTTCGAGTTCGCGGTTTGCGGTGCGCAGCGAGGAGAGCATCTCGTTCAAAAGGACGCCAAAGTGCCAGATCAGCATGATCACGAACACAACCGCTGCGCCCGCTCCGCCGATTTGCAGCATCTCCTGGAACCACTCAGGAAGGTTGGATGGAATGCCCCCCTGTGGCAGCACATGTCCGACAATAACAGCGATCAGGCTGCACACTCCGCTGACGGCGATCAGGCGCTTGAGCGACTGTATCGTCAAATATTGCAATCCCAGAACCACTACCAGTAATGGGGTGAGTGTCAATGTCACAAAGAGAAATGGTTGCGCCAGAAGAATGACCAACCCGCCGGCCAGCAAACCCACGCTCGTCGTCACGATAGCGGACTGGACCTTCCCCTGTTGAACGCTGCGCAGCGCATAGAGCAGAATGCCGCCGTTCAATATGATTGCCACACCACTGATGCCGGTTGCAATGTCGCGAAAGATCAATCCCAGGACGAGGAAGACAACCCCGAACAGGAAGGCGACCGGCATATAGGCGGAAAGAAATCGGCGCAGTCGGGTCATCTGCGCCTGCATTGTCGATTCGGGCATGATATCAGTGGTCATTGAGCCAATCCTTTCAACGCAATCCAATCCGCAGCGATCTGCAACATCTCACGGTCTGCTCGTGGATAAGCGCGTGCAGCCAGCAAGCCGTACTGCAGGCGACGGCTCTTTCTGCGCGATGTGTCCGTCAGTAAGCCAAAGGTCTCCGCCTAGGAGAGCGTCGCCTGATCAACCGCCTCGGCATGCGGGCTTATCGCCCCAGAAAATGGGTAAACAACTCGTGCGCTATAGTCTTGATCCACGGGCATGCTCCTTGAAGAGAAAACGACCCTATCGAGGCTTCTGCGCCACCAACACGACATATCCCAGATAATCGCGCTGAAGAGCGGCAAGTTGCGGCCATGCCTGTTCGAGCGTCACCAGAAGATCATCCCCGTACAGCGCGCGAATCTCGTCGCGTTTCTGGATCAGCGCATCACTGACAAACTGAAGCGTTCGTTTGGTGTGAGCACTGATATCGATCACCTCATCGACGACGAATCCTGCCCCGTTCACCAGCGCCGGGTAGCGGTCAATCGTTTCCAGCGAGCGAAGCATAAAACTTCCGTAGAGCAGTGCGCGTTGCTCGTCAGAAAGCGGTCGCTCCTCGGTGACATCGGTCAGCGCGAACTTTCCGCCTGGACGTAGAACCCGCCATATCTCCCGCAGCACTTGTTGACGATCCGGCATGTGAAGCAACGACTCGAACGCTCACGCGGCATCGAATGAAGCATCATCGAAAGGGAGCAGTGTGGCATCGGCGCGTTGAAAGCGAACCCGATCCGCCACGCCGTTCTGTGCAGCAAGCCTGGTTGCGCGCACCACCTGATCGGCACTGACCGTGATGCCTATCACGGATGAGCCGGTGCGCTGACTCAGACGAATCGCCGGACGACCGACGCCGCATCCAACATCGAGGAGTATCTGTCCTGCGGTAAGGCCGACTTTTTCGATCAGCAGATCGGTCAGTCGATCCTGCGCTTCGATGTTCGAACTCGTATCGTCTGGACCTGTCCAGTATCCGACGTGAATGTTGTCTCCCCACAGCGTGGCATAGAATGGACCCATCAGATCGTAGTAGGCGCCGACTTCGTCGGGTGTAGGATGATCTGTCATGATGTGACTCCAAAGGTGTCAGTGTACCAGTGGTTGTGGAACATGCGCGGTACAGTATATAGTCAAAATTGTATTGAGATCGCAAACATTGCCCCGACGCTCTCCGTGTCATCGGGCATATGTTGTTGGAAAGACGCCAAGGCGCCGGCGCTTCATCGGGATGTTATGCACTACGTGGCGGGAATTGGCAAATGGCGGGAACCTGTGGTTATGAAGCGCAGCCTCCTCCTGTCAATGAGGCGACGACCGCTGTGGAGAAGCGTGGCCAGCGCGAGACGTTCCACAGGTCGAAGAGGGTGCGATTCGCCAGCATGACGCATACTAGATCGAGCGCCGGGTCTGCCCAGGCGAAAACGCCGGAGACGCCAGTGTGCCCGAAGGTGGCTGGCGAGGTAAACTCACCGGAGAAATGCGGACGTTTATTGCCGCGCAGGTCAAACCCCAACCCCCAGGCGCAGTCGTCCCAGGTCATAAATCCTTCGATGCCGCCGTGCAGTCCTGCGGTTTGATTAGTGATCATGAGGCGCGCCGCAGCCGGGGAGAGCACCTGCCGTCCGTCAATGACGCCACCATTCAGCACCACCTGAAAGAAGCACGCAACATCCTGCGCTGTGGCAAGCACGCTGCCAGCCGGATGCGCCTGCCGCCGCGCGTGAGCCGAATTGAACCGTTCGGTCGGGCTGCCGGGATCGAGTGTCCCGCTGACGTGAACGATACGAGAAAAGAGATCGTCCGACGGCGCCAGCCACGTGTCGTGCAAACCGGCTGGCGCAAAGACGCGCTCGCGCATGAAGGTCGCAAACGGTTGCGTGCTGACTTCTTCGATGATCAACCCCAGCAATCCATACCCGATGTTGCTGTATTCGACTTTGCTGCCGGGAGATGCAACGGGGCTGGCATGAATATATGTGCGTAGTTCATCGAATGTGCTGGCGTTAGGCGGAAATTGGCTGCGATCAGGGTCTTGCGGGAGACCAGAGGTGTGGGTCAGCAAGTGGCGCACGGTGATCGACTCGCGCGCTACGCCGCTGAAGCCTGGAAGTACGCCGGCGACCGGATCATCGAGCCCAAGGCGCCCGGCTTCCACCAGAAGCATGACGGCAAAGGCGGTCATTGGCTTCCCGATCGAGGCGATATGAAACAGGCTGCTGCCGGTGACCGGCGGAGCGCCAGGCGCTGGCGCAATGCTGCCGCCATAGAACTCGCCAGCAATCTGCCCGCGCTGAACAACCACCGAGGCGACTGCCGTAACGACTCCTTCGTCGAGCCAGTGTTGCAGAATGCCAAATGCGCGCCGCAGGCGCTCCGGATCAATAGCGGGTCTGGCGTCTGTCATAAGCGTTTCTCTCCATCGGGGGCATCACGCGCGTGACCGTCAACGAAAGACCTCAACGTTCCACGGCGTAGACCTTTGAGGTCGCGGCGACGTGCATTCAGTAAAAGAGAGCCTCTCTGCCGGTGATAACCGTGGATATGACTGGATGCATGGCGAAGACCTCAAAGGTCGGGTACGTTTCCACCTGCAACCTTCAATCTCTAACCTCTCTCGCTTCTTGCCTCGCGCCTCCGCCGCATCCGCCACGCCAGCGCCGCTCCCAACGCTACCGTCTCCAACGCCGAGGTGATCGCAAATGCCGCAGGAATCGCAACCACGCCCCAAGGCTCAATCCACACCCAGGTCAACACGCCCCGCCCCGCGATCTGCGCACAATTCGTCACCAGTGGCGTCTGCGTGTCGTGCAATGCAATCAGCCCGCGCGTCAGCACTTCCGTGGCGACGTACACCGGCAGACCTGCCAGATACACCACGAATAGCAGTGTTGTCAGATCCCCCGCAGCAGCATCGAAACGACCGCGTTCAAACAGAATACGAACAAGTGTGCGGCCAATGACTGCCAGCGCAAGCGCAGCCGCGACTGCCAGGATCACGCTGATCGCCAGTGCTGCTACCACCGTGCGACGCATACGCGCCCAGTCGCTGCGCGCCGCACTGGCGGCAATGCGCGGAAATGCCGCCTGCGCCAGCGCAACGCCGATCAACCGGAGCGGCACACCCATCAACAGCCCGGCATTGAAGAGCGCTGGCAGCGCCCCCGCTTCCCGCGCCAGCGATGCAAACGCCGTGTCAACGATGCCGCCCGCATAGTTTATCCCGGACGACAGGCCATTCGGCGTCAGCAGGCGCAACATCCGGCGCAGTCGCGCATCGCGCAGATCCCATGCCAGGCGCACGCGAAAACGGTTGGCGCGCAGTCCGGGCCACAGAATGATCAGTTGCAGAATCGCATCCCCAACAACGCCGAACGTTGGACCGTAGATGCCGACGCCGGGAATGAAACGCGCTGCCAGGATGCCGCCAATCATCGTAACGTTGTGCGTCACTATCGAGATTGCTGTCAATAAGAACTGGTTACGCGCATTCAGTACGGCAATCGCCACACTCGCCAGCACAACCAGCGCCAGTTGCGCCAGCATGATTCGGGTCAGCGCCACGGTCAGCGCAGCAACCCTGGCATCGAAGCCGGGGGCAACAAAGCGCACGAAAAAAGGAGCGAAAATCATGCAGACCAGCACGACCAGCGAAACGGCAATGGTCAGTGTGGTTGCCGCCAGGTTCACCAGTCGCTGCTCGGCGGCATCACCGGATTCGTAGCGCGCGCCGAGCAGCACCGGTATCATCGCATTCGACAACGCGCCGCCGCTGATCAGGCTGGCAATCGTGTCGGGCAAACGGAAGGCGGCATAGTAGGCGCTCGCTTCCATCCCAGCGCCGAATTCGGCGTTGAACAACACCTGGCGGATAATCCCCAGTCCGGCTGACAGAACATACGCGGAGGTGAAGAGAAGTGTTCCCTCCGCAATGCTGAACTCGCGCTGGATCATGGACCCACGACAGTTCGCAGTGCGCGAATGTTCCCCCATGGCGCTGTCGTCGGCATGACGCAACCGGTCGAAAGACACACGCGCCGTCTGTCCAGCGCCGCGATCGCCTGGCGCGCCAGCGATTGCACGGTGGCGGGCGAACCTTCGACAATATCGCGCTGGCTCAACCCGCCGACGACCATGCCCGGAAAGCGGCGCGCGCCTTCGGCCAGGTCGGGTCCGGTGTCGCGGTCGTGCCAGTTGAGCGCCTGCACCGGATACTCTGCTGCAACGTCGAAGAAGGAATGCATGCCGTGCAGGTGGAGCAGAATGAACGGCGATTTTCCGTGTGCTGCGCTGGCTGCGTGCGTCGCTTCGAGAATGCGCAGATCGAGTGGACGGCAGACCTCGCGGTACTCGGCTTCGCTGATGACATCCGCCGTACATCGTTGCATCGCGTAGAAGATGCCGTCGGCGCCGGCCTCCAGCACGGCTTCAACGAAGCGGATGGTCGTTTCGGTGATGGCTTCGAGCGCGTACAACAGATCGGAGCGATAGCGCCGGAGATGCACAATGTCCATCCCGCCGCCAATAAGGTTCTTCGCCTGGCTGATCGGGCTGAAGACCGTCGCCAGCAGCGGAACGTCGGGATCGATCAGGTCGCGCGCACGGCGGACAGCAACCAGATGAGCGCCAAGTGCGCCGGCGCGCGGGTCGAGCGGCTCGATCCGCCGCCAGTCGGCAGGAATGCTGACCGGACGCGCGACATAGTCGCTGGTCCCTTCAGCGTGCCCGCGATACACCACGCGGCATCCCCAATCCTCGACACAAAAACTGCTCGATGGCGTGAATTTGACGAAATCCCAGTCGTACTGCGTCTGAAACGCAGCAACGGACAGCGCCAGTTGCTCAGGATCCTGATCGTCCACCGGGAAATGGCGCCACAGCGCAGCAGGCGGGCGATCAACCGGTTCGCCGCGGATGTCCGCAGCGAGTCGTTCACGTCGGGTCATCGACATTGGGCACCTCTCTCGTTCTGGTCGAATGCCTTGTGCGGAGCGTGCGACGGAGCCTTTTCCAGGGGTGTCGCGCCCGCTCTACGTCATCAGGAGTGAGCGTATATGGGCTATACTGAGCGACGATGAACGCATCCGTCAGCGCCGTAACGTCCGATGCCGACTCAGGCAGCACGTGTTCCAGCCGGGCGGCATACTCATACGGCGTTTGAGCCGGAAGGCGCGCCATGCCGCTGTGAGCCGCTCGCCGCAACGTTGCCAGGTAGAAATAGCGTACCTGATCGCGCGGCGCGAGACGGCGCAGGCCGATGTGGCCGCGCGATCGCTGTGGCGCGGCTGCTGGACGACGCAACGCCTCATTCACGGCGCGAACTGCCAGCGTTGCCCAGGATGCGCTCCACCGCCAGATCGAGCGCAACCAGGCGAGCAGCGTCTCGATCAGCGCCAGAACGCCGATCCGCTGTATCAAGGCGGGATGGCGCCGCACGACTACTGCCACAGCGTACCCGACCAGCAGCAGCATGCAGAACCAGAAGACCAGCGCCGCCAGCAGATTGGGGACGTGTTCAACTTGTGGCGGCGCTGCAGGCGGCGGCGGAGGCGCCGCAGCAACCGGTGTTCCGGCTGGTGCGAAGATCGAGAGCAACCACGCAGGCAGCGACAACAGCAGCGCCAGCAACCACATCAGCGCATACCCGATCATTGCCAGGGCATACCCGAAGATGCCCAGCAGCGCGCGTAGCGTATCGGGCAGACCGAGCGCATAGGAACGCGGAAGCGACGCAGCGCCTGCCGCAATCAGCGCAATGAGCAACCAGCTGCTGCGGATCCAGCGCTGCTCGACCAGCGGCGCAACATGGGCTCCTTCCTGAGTCCACTTTGCCTGCAACACCATTAATCGGGCGCGACTATACAGCACAAACCCGCTCACCACATAAACAAGCGAGGCGACGACGCTGAGCGGAGCCAACGGTTGCGGCGGGCCACCGATCACTGTTGGGTTGACAGTTTCTCCTGCCAGCGCCAGAAGCAGGAGCGCGCCGCCCAGCACGAACCGCGAGCCGATCCGTCCCAGTGCCAGCGAACGATCGATGGCTACCAGCGCCTCAAGGCGGCGATATTCGTCGCCAGATAGACGAGGAAGCGGCGCCAGGGCGCTCAGGTCGCGCATCGCCAGGTGTGCCAGCGCACCGATCAGCAACCCCGCGACCATATGCGCACCGAAAGCGGCATCGAAAACTGCCAGCGGATCGTAGAGCCAGCGGGTCAGGCTCGCAGCAAGCGGTTCTTCTGCAACGCCGAGCGACGCAATCACGCGCATCACAACCGCCATCACGAACAGTTCCGGCGCCAGGTAGCGCATCAACTCGGTGAGGGTCAGACGCTGCGAACGCGCCACGTAGTGCACAATGCCCGCTTCCAGCCCTATCAGAAAGCAGACTGCTACCAGGAAAAGCGGCTGCCATCCGGGAACCATGCGCTGAATTGCACCAGCCGCCGCCGCGACGAGCGCAGCGAGCATCAACGCCACCAAGACTGCACTGCGAAAATTGAAGGTCGTACCGGAAGACACAGATTGATCCTTTGAGATGGTGGACGTTCATTCAGAAGTTGGAGCGAACGATTCTATGCTTGCTATTTCTATCGTACCACGGTTCACTGGCAGGCGTAACGTCCTGGCGACCCTTCGCCGCTCGCCTCTTCGCTCGCCTCGCGCCTTGCGGCGATGAGCCAACGACGAAACGAATTTCCGGTCGCGCTTTCATTCACCGCGCCTCTCTCCTGCCTGCGATCGGGAGCGGTTGCGGTGCAACGGCTCTACTCATTGACACCCGCGCCTCAGCGGACTACAATACCCTCTACGCTATCGAGGAGCACGTCTATGGGACTCTATCCGCCCGACGATCCATTTCTCATCAACACGTCTCTGTTCGGCATGCCCATCATCGTGCGCTGGTACGGCGTCATTATCGTCAGCGGCGCGATGCTGGCGGGCTGGATCGCAGCAAAGCGCGTTCAACGGCGCGGGTACGATCCGGAGCATATCTGGAACCTGCTGCTGGTTGGCATGATCTTCGGCATTATCGGCGCGCGCGCATACTATGTGCTGTTCGAGTGGCCCCGTTTCGCAGGCGCATCGTGGCTGGAGATTATCAACCCGGCGACTGGCGGGCTGGCAATTCACGGAGCGCTGATAGGGGCGCTGATCGCCGCAGCGCTCTACACGCGCTGGCATCGCCTGCCGCTGCGCATCTTTCTCGACATCGCCATGCCGCCGTTTCTCCTGGCGCAGGCGATCGGGCGCTGGGGCAATTTTATGAACCAGGAGGCGTATGGCAGCCCGACCAGCCTGGGGTTTGGGGTGCTGATCGACGAACAGCACCGCATTGGTCCTTACCGTGATATGCAGCAGTTTCCGCCTGACACGCTATTTCACGCAACATTCTTGTATGAATCGGTATGGAACCTGATCGGGTTTGGCATCCTGATCTGGCTGGAGCGCCGACTGCGCGACTGGTTGCGTCCACTTGACATAGCGCTGTTCTACGTCGTCTGGTATGGATTGGGGCGCTTCTGGATCGAGGGGTTCCGCACCGACAGTCTGTGCCTGAGCGGAATCGGCGGCGCATGCGAGGGGTCGCTGCGGGTTGCGCAGGTTGTCAGCCTGCTACTGGTTACAGGTGGGATTATCGGGTTGTTGATCAACCATCGCTATACCGCCAGCCATACGACACAGCCGCAAGGGGTGTGAGAGAGGAGCATGGCGCGAGGGATGGAGGGTGGCAGGCAGGTGGCAGGGGACATGGAGGGGAGCGCTGGTGGCGCGCCCGCCTCGACGATTATCGCAGTGCGTGACGGGTCAGACGAGAGGCGCGAGGCAAGCGGCAGGGGGGAAGGTTGAATGTATGCTCCGCTCTTCGTGTGCCTTTGTGTCCTTCGTGGATGACAACATCCGTACCACTGGCGTATCCCCGCACACGGTCCAGGCGTCCGTGAGGTTGTTGCCGGTTACCCGTGGCGTGCCGGGTAGCGGGCGAGGATGCCTGCGCACCCAGGAGTGGACGGGTTGCGCGTTGCCCGCGCGAAAGTGTCCGGTAGGGGGGCGCACCACTGGCGCACCCCCCGACGGTCATCGCAGTGTGTGACGGGTCAGACGAGAGGTTCGAGGAGTTGCAGGTGGAAGGTAGAAGGCAGGTGATCGCTAACCCTTAACCTCTAACCCCTCTTGCCTAACCCCCCCGCACAATGCTGATAAACAACACCGCCCCTGCGCTCAATAGCGCAACCAGCGCAATGGCGGCGGGAATGAGCACCGGCAACCCGTCCCATCCGGCGACGGCTGCCGCGATCGTCAATCCTGTCAGACCAAGTGTTGCAGCCAGAACAATCAGACCAAGCGCGATGCGCGTGCCCGCCTGCGAAAGCGCCGTCGCGGTTCGCCGCGTTTCGAGATCGCGGATCTGGATGCGCAGTTCCCCGTCGTTCAACCGCTGGAGCAGGACGCTCATCTGCCCCGGCAGCGCGCCGACGATACCGCGCATCTCGTCCAGTTCGCGGAGGACACGCCGCATCTGCACATCGGGGCTGTTCAGTTCTGCCAGGGCGCGCATGGCGTATGGTCGGGCAATGCCGAAAACGTCGAGTTGCGGGTCGATTTGAACGCCGATGCCTTCCATCATAATGATCGACTTCAGCAGCAGCGCCAACGGCGCCGGCAGACGCAGGTGATGACGTTGCAATAGCGCGAGCAATTCTTCGCCCATCTCGCGGGCTGACAGTTCCTCCAGCGAACGGTCAACGACGTGATCAACGAAGCGACGCATGTCACGCCGCAGCGCTGGAGAAAGTTCACGCTGCGTCAGCATACCCAGCCGCTGCAACACTCGCAGCGCGCCGTCGGCGTCACGTTCCAGCAAAGCCACCAGGAGCAGCAACAGATTACCCGTTGTTTCACGGTCGAGGGTGATCGCCTGCCCGAAGTCAACCGCGCCGATGACCTCGCCAGGCAGCGCAAACAGATTACCGGGGTGAGGGTCGCCCTGGAAGAAGCCATCGACAAAGATTTCTTGCAGAATGAGTTCCAGACTATGCCGCGCCAGCCGCTTGCGGTCCATACCTGCGGCGTCCATGCCCGCAATATCGCTGATTTTGATACCGAAGAGACGCTCAGTGGTCAGAACGCGGGTGCTGGTGTGGCGCCAGAACACGCGCGGAATGCAGACATGCGGATTCCCCGCAAAATTGGCGCGGAATCGATCAGCGTTCCGCCCTTCACGGCGATAATCGAGTTCGGCGCGCAGCGTCGTGCCAAACTCCCACGCCAGTTCGATCAGGTCATACTGCTCGCCAAACGATGTGTTCTGCTGCGCCAGCGCCGCCAACTCCGACAGGATCGCCAGGTCGATCGCCACGAGTTGCTGAATGTCGGGACGCTGCACCTTGACGACTACCGGCGTGCCGTCGGGCAGTTCGGCGCCATGCACCTGACCGAGCGACGCAGCCGCCAGCGGTTCGCGCTCGAAGCAGCGAAAGAGGGTCTCAATCGGTTGGTGCAGTTCCGCCTCGATGGTTGCAATGGCAATATCAGCGGGAAAGGGGGGGACCGTATCCTGGAGTTTGTTCAGTTCTTCGATCCAGGCTGGTGGTAACAGGTCGGGGCGGGTGCTCAACGTCTGCCCCAGTTTGACGAACGTCGGACCGAGAGCGGTCAGCGCCAGTCGCAGGCGCTCCGGTCCGCTGATCGGGTCAAGCGCCGGTTGCCGAACGATGCGGCGTGGCAATGAAAGGAGCGCCGTCAGTCCTAACTGGTCCAGCAGGTAGCCGAAACCGTACTGCCAGAAGACATGGGCAATCTGGCGGTAGCGACCAAGATAACGAGCCTGACGAACGAGTGGCCACATGTAAGAACCGAGATATGTGACCGTCACCGTCCGAGCGCTACACCCGGCATTCTCGTCGGCGCGGCACAGGCATTAACTGTCTGATTGTTCCTCAACGGTAACATTCACCTCTGCCGAATCTCCTGCCGCCTGCTGCGATAGCGCCACCCGCGCACCTGCAGGCGCCCACAGAGGGCGCGCCTCTGGTGAACGCCTCCGCTGGTGTAGGGGCAGGTCCCCGTGCCTGCCCACAACGGGCGCCCATAGGGGAGCGCCCCTACGTTGGCGATCCCGCATGCGACACGCGACATTTTGCGACGTTGCGGCGCCCCGTGGCGCGACGTTACAGTGCAACGTCGCTACCTGCCACCTTCAACTCTGAACAACCATTGTACCCGTTCTTCTCCGATCGCTGCGACGACATGCTGCGCCAGATGGTCGAACGGATCGATTGACGGGGTCAATCCTGCCCCTGGATGCCAGCCGAGGCGCTGTAACCACGCGCGCCGAAAGGCATCGTTGGCGAAGATGCCGTGCAGGTAACATCCCCATACGCGCCCGTCTTCGCTGATGTGTCCGTCGTGTTCTTCCACTGCGTCGGCGCCGCGCCGCGTGATGGCAATGAGCGGACGATCCACGCCGATGCTGCGCGTGCGCCCCATGTGGATTTCGTACCCGTGCAGGCGCGCTCCCGGCGCCCACGGCGCGCGCGAGACGGCATCCGCCTGAACAGTGAGTTTCTCGGCGCTGAACATCGTTTCAACCGGCAACAACCCCAGACCCGGTTCGTCGCCTCCCTGCCCTTCGACGCCGAGCGGGTCGCTGATCCGTTCGCCAAGTAACTGGTAGCCGCCACAAATGCCTGCGATGACGCCAGCGAACCGTTGCAGCGCCGCGTCGAACCCCCGCTCGCGCAACCAGCGCCGCGCCGCCAGGGTGTGCTTTGTGCCGGGAAGTATGACCGCAGCCGCGCCGGTCAGTTCGGCAGGATGGGTGATGTAGCGCACCATAACGCCAGGCTCGTGTGCCAGCGGATCAAAATCGTCGAAATTGGCGATTGCGGGCAGGTGAATGACCGCAATGGTCAGACCGCCATCCGTCGCGCGGCTGCCACGCTCCAGCGCAACCGCGTCCTCCTCCGGCAGATGCAAGTCCTCGATCCACGGAATAACCCCCAGTACCGGCAGACCGCTACGCTGCTCCAGGATATGCACCCCTTCCTCAAAGAGCGTCGGGTCGCCACGGAAACGGTTGACGACCAGCCCCTTCACCAGCGCGCGCTCCTCCGGTTCGAGCAGTATCAGGGTGCCGAGCAGTTGCGCAAAAATCCCGCCGGTGTCAATATCGCCGACCAGCACGCAGCGCGCCTGCGCATACCGGGCAACCCGCAGATTGACGATGTCGCCCGCCTTGAGGTTCAGTTCCACCGGGCTTCCCGCTCCCTCGGCAATCACCAGGTCGTAGCGGGCGCGCAGTGCGTCGAGGTTGCGGGTGACAACTTCCCACAGCATCTCTTTGCGCTGCCAGAAATCGAGCGCATCCAGCGTGCGCCACGGTCGCCCTTCGACGACAATCTGGCTGCGGCGCTGTCCTTCCGGCTTGATCAGGATCGGGTTCATCTCGACCGTTGGCTCGATCTGCGCAGCCGCCGCCTGAACTGCGGTGCTGCGCGCAATCTCGCCGCCGCCGGCAGTGACGGCAGCGTTGTTGCTCATATTCTGCGCCTTGAACGGCGCAACCCGTAATCCGCGCCATCGTGCAAGGCGACAGAGCGCTGTCACCAGGACGCTCTTGCCAACCGATGACGCCGTGCCAAGCACCATGATCACCGGTGCGGTCATAGCATCTCCTTCCAGGCGGCAAGCAGTCGCGCGTTCTCCTCCGCGCGACGCGGCGCGACTCGCACCCACTCCGGCAATCCAAAAGAAGCGCAATCGCGCACAACACAGCCGCGTGTGAGTAACTGCGCTCGTGCTGTTGCGCCATCCCCGCAGCGCACGAGCATGAATGGCAGCGTTGCGCGCCAGACGTGCAGCCCCAACCGGCGTAACCCGTCAAAAAGGTCGTCGCTGGCGCGCCAGAGGTCCGGCAATGTGGCAGGAAGGAAGGCGGCATCGGCAAGTGCGGCGAGACCTGCCGCCTGCGCGGCGCTGTTGACGCTCCAGGCTGGCTGAAAGCGCCCGATATGCGCCACGATCTCCGGCTGCGCCATCAGGTAGCCGAGACGTAACCCCGCCAGCGCGTAACTCTTGGTCAGCGAGTAGAACCGGATGAGATTCGCTGCGGGGGTCGTGTCCAGCGGATCGCGCAGCGTGTGCAGGTCACGCTGAAAAGTGTGGTATGCCCGGTCTACAACCAGGAAACCATCGCACGCCGCTGCCAGATTGCCGATGACGGAAGGAGGCAACGACACGCCAGTGGGGTTATTCGGCGCGCACAGCCAGGTCAACCGCGGACGAATACGCTGCACCGCCTCGATCAGCGCCTGATCGTCAAGGCGAAAATCATCGCTCACCTGCGCGCGCACCTCGACGACCTGCATCCGCGCCAGGCGACTGGCATGCGCGTATTCGCCATAGGTGGGAGCGATGATCAGCGCTGTCGCACCTGGCTCGCCAAGCGCCTGCGCGATCAGGTGGATCAATTCATTTGCGCCGTTACCGACGAGCACCTGATCCAGGGTACTTCCGTGCTGCTGTGCCAGCACCATTCGCAAATGCAGGCAACCCCGGTCAGGGTAGGGCGCCGGGTCGAACGCCGCCAGCGCTGCGAGCGCCGCCGACGGTGGACCAAACGGGTTCAGGTTGCTGCTGAAGTCGATCACCTGATCCGGCGCGACGCCAAGCGCCGCGAGTTCGGCGTAGTCGAGCGCGCCATGCGCTACGTGGTCGAGCGCGCCCATGCCGCCTCCAAAGCATACAGTTCGACCGGAATGCCGCATACCACCAGATAGACCTCGTCGGCTGCGGCGGCAATCCGCTGATTGGCGCGCCCCAGCAGATCGCGGTACTGCCGTCCGAGCGGATATTCCGGCACAATTCCCATGCCGACTTCATTCGTCACAACGATCAGAGTCAACCTCTGCGTACCCGCCGCTTCCAGGATCGCCGCCACTTCCTGTTCGACGCACGGCTCCGGGTTATCCTCGTGCGCCAGCAGCAGGTTGCTGACCAGGAGCGAGAGACAGTCGAGCAGCACCACCGAACCAGGCGCGAGCGACGCCAGGACAACCGCGACGTCGAGCGGCGCCTCGATGGTCTGCCAGTCAGCCGGACGACGCCGCCGATGATGGACGATCCGTTCACGCATTTCGTCATCACCTGCTTCGGCGGTTGCCAGGTAGACGATGCGCTCGCTCAGGCGCGCTGCGTACTGTTCGGCGCGCAGGCTCTTGCCGCTCCGCGCGCCGCCGGTGAAGAGCACGATGTGACTCATACCGGCGCTCCTTTTTGCCAGGCTGCGGCTGCGGCGACGAAACGCTGCGCCGCCTGCGGGCACGCCAGGACGATGCGCTCGCTCAGGCGCGCTGCGTACTGTTCGGCGCGCAGGCTCTTGCCGCTCCGCGCGCCGCCGGTGAAGAGCACGATGTGACTCATACCGGCGCTCCTTTTTGCCAGGCTGCGGCTGCGGCGACGAAACGCTGCGCCGCCTGCGGGCACGCCAGGAAGTGGACGTGGATGTACGACGCGAGGGTGTTGTTGAGTACTGCTCCTTCCGAGAACGCTGCCGGACGCATGGCGTCGGGCAGGCAGGTGTAGAGCCACGGTAGACGTTCTGGTCGATCGTTCCATGCGGAATAATGAAACTCATGCCCTCGCAGGGTCTCGCCCTTGCGCCAGAGCCAGGTGTCGCGCTCGGCGCGCGCCGTTCGATATCCGAGCGTCAAACGCGGCGTCATCACCGAGCGTCCGACGAGCGCGCCGACCATCGGAAAAGTTCGTCCTTCCGCATTCGTGATCGCTTCCGTCAGATACATTAATCCGCCGCATTCGGCATACACCGGTGTCCCGGCGTCAATTGCAGCGCGAATGGCGCGTATCAGGGCGCGGTTGGCGCTGAGCGCTTCGGCGTAGAGTTCGGGGAAGCCGCCACACAGATAGATCGCCGCTGTTCCTTCGGGGAGCATTGTGTCGCGTATCGGGCTGAAGAAGGCGATCTCCGCGCCAGCCCTGTGCAGCAGATCGAGATTATCTTCGTAAAGAAAACTAAACGCCGCGTCACGGGCAACGGCGATCACCGGCAGACTACCGCGTGCTGCGCTCTCCGGCAGCGGAAGGGTGATCGCGCTGTCATTGAGCGGCGGCGCGGCGCGCGCCAACGCAATCACCCGTTCCAGATCGACGGTTGCTTCGATCCGCGCGCGTACCTCATTCAGCCACGCTCGCCAGCGTCCCGGTTCCGCTACCGGGATCAGCCCCAGATGGCGCTCCGGCAACGTGAGCGTTTCATCACGCTGGAGAAAGCCGAGCACCGGTATGCCAACGCTCCCTTCGATAGCGTCCTGCACCATCCGCGCGTGGCGCGGACTACCCACCCGGTTGAGAATCACGCCAGCAATCGTCGTCTGCGCGTCGAAATCGCGCAACCCGGCGATGATCGCGGCTGCGGTGCGCGCCATTGCCCGCGCATCGAGCACAATCACGACCGGCGTGGCGGTCAGACGCGCGATATGCGCGCTGCTGCCGGTGTCGTCGTCGCCGGAGTAACCATCGAACAACCCCATCACCCCTTCGATGATCGCCAGGTCTGCCCCTGCGCTGCGCCGTGCCAGAATGCCGGCGATCTGATCCGGCGGCGTCAGCCAGGCGTCGAGGTTGAAACAGGCGCGCCCGGCGGCAAGTGCGTGATACCCCGGATCAATGTAGTCGGGTCCGCATTTGAATGGCACAACCGTCAGACCGCGCGCTGTCAGCGCGGCGATCAATCCGGCAGTGATCGTCGTTTTGCCGCTGCCGCTCATCGGTGCGGCAAGCAACAGACGCGGCAGAGTGGGCATTATTCGTCCTCCCAGAACATGTGCTGCGCTGGCGCTTCTGACGGATCGAACCAGGCAAGGGTGTCGGTCAATGCCGCAACCGCGCCGACGACCAGGACGGCAGGCGGCGGCAGTTCAGCGCGCAATTGCTCGTTGGGAAGAGTTGCCAGCGTTGCGCAAAGAACACGCTGCTGCGCGGTCGTTCCGCGACTGACCAGCGTCGCCGGGGTCTGCGGGTCGCGCCCGGCAGCGATGAGTTTTGCACAGACGACTTCGAGGCGGGTGAGCGCCATGAGCACAACAAGCGTCGGCATAGCCGCGAGCGTGCGCCAATCGATGCCGCTGGCGGTTTCCGACGCTTCGTGCGCAGTGACCACTGCAAATGCCGATGCTACACTGCGCCGGGTCAGCGGGATGCCAGCATACGCGGGCACGCCGATTGCCGAGGAAACGCCAGGCACGATTTCATACGGCAACCCGGCGGCAGCAAGCGCCGCTGCTTCCTCAGCCACATGCCCGAAGACACAGGGGTCGCCGCCTTTCAGCCGAACGACCTGCAACCCATCGCGCACCAACCGCACCAGCAACTCATTGATCCCCTCCTGGCGCAGCGCGTGATGCCCCGGACGCTTGCCGACGAAGATGCGCTCGGCATGCGGCGGCGCCTCATCGAGCAGTTCAGGCGCGATCAGGCGATCATAGATCACTGCATCAGCCTGACGCAGCACAGACAGGCCCCGCACCGTGATCAGATCGGCGCGACCGGGACCGGCGCCGACCAGGTATGCTTTGCCGGTCATAGAATGTCTTTCTTTCTGCGTCACCTCTCAAACCCATGGGCGCCCACGGGGGGGCGCCCCTACAATGACACCCGCAGGCGCGGTCCATCGGGTGCCCACGGGGGGCGCGCCCCTACAATACGCGCCCACGGGGGGCGTTCCATCGGGCGCCCACGCAGGCGCGGTCCATCGGGCGCCCACGGGGGGCGCCCCTACAATGGCCCACGCAGGCGCGGTCCATCAGGCGCCCACGGGGGGGGCGCCCCTACAATGACACCCGCAGGCGCGGTTCAGAACGTTCAACCTTCAACCTTCAACGATTGTCCCAGCCACCGCGCGATTGCATTGCGCAGCGCGACGGCGCGGGCAGGCGCGGCGCCGCTGCTGCTCACGGCAATCGTGACGCCGCCGGAGCGATGGACGGCGGGCACGTGGAACTGCCCTTCCTCTGGCGCGTCGGCGACGTTGCAGAGGACCCCCGCCACCGCAGCGTCGCGCGCGATCTGTGCGTTGACGCTGCGGTCGCCAGTAGCGGCGAACGCGAGCGATGCTCCTGTGAGATCGCCCGATACATATGCGCGTTGCACCCAGGTGACCCGTCCTTCCTCCGCCCACGCTGCCAGTTGTGGCGTGGCGGTCGGGCTGACGAGGCGCACCATTGCGCCTGCTTCCAGCAACCCGCGCACTTTGCGCTCACCAACGGCGCCGCCGCCAACCACCACCGCGGATAGCCTGGCGGTGTCGGTCAGCACAATTGGATACTCGCACGGCACCTGATCCGACCCCAGCAGCACCGCAGGACGGTTCATTTCCGGCTGCGCTCTGGCAGCATATCCGCGCGGCGTCGCCATCCGTTCTCCCAGAACATAACTTTGACTGTTCCCTACCAGCACCACGGTGAACATGTCAGCGCACGACGGGTCTGCCGCTGCGAGTGTCGTCAGGGTCACATGCTCATCGGCGCGCGAGACGTTGCGCCCGAAGGCGACCGGTGTGATCGGCGGACGGTGGGCGCGCAGGATGCGCAGCGCCGCGTCGAGTTGCCAGTCGCGCCCGCGCGACCGCGGGTTGTACAGTGCGATGACGAAATCCGCCTGCGCCGCTGCTCGCAGCCGACGTTCGATCACCTCCCACGGCGTCAGCAGATCGCTCAGGCTGATGACGCAGAAATCGTGGCTGACCGGCGCGCCGAGCCGCGCGGCGAGCGCCTGGAATGCACTGATGCCTGGCAGCACTTCAACCGGCGGATTGTCCCCCGTCCAGCCGTCGTCGCGCAGCGCCTCGAACACCGGCGCTGCCATGGCATAGATGCCGATGTCGCCGCTGCTGATCAGCGCCACCCGTCGACCGGCGCGCGCCAGTTCGATGGCCTGCCGCGCGCGCCTGGCTTCATCACCCATCGCTGGCGTGACCAGCACTTCCTGGTGCGGTTGCAGCAGATCACGGATCAGATCGATATACACCTGATACCCGGCAACAATCTCGGCACGGCGCAGCGCTTCGCGCGCGGCGATGGTGAGATGTTGCGGATCGCCAGGACCGATGCTGACCAGCGTGAGGACTCCTGGCGACCGGTCGAGTCCGGGCGCAATCTGTCTTGAAGAGACCACGGATCCGCGCGGATGCGACGGATTCTCACGGGTCTGTGCGGGATGGGAGGCGATCGATCCGTGTAAGTCCGTCCCGATCTGTGGAAATCCGTGTTCTCCCATACGCCATGTTACCCGGGACCTCCAATGTCCTGCCAATTCATTGCCCCCCAGGGCAACAGCGACAGTACAGCGCGGGAATGCGCGTTTAGGAACAATGAGTGGACCACCGCTGACGATTACGGCACACGGCTCGGCGACGCCTGGCAGGTCGAAATGCGTCGTCGCGGCGCTGCGGCTGAACTGTGCAACATCAAGCCCGGCAAGTTCGGCGGTCGGGACAATGCCTAACGGAATGTCAAGCATGTCGGCGAGGGCGATCAGCCCTGGTTCCTCCGCTTTGATCTCAGCCGTGGCGAGCGCCCCTACGCAGCGCTCATCGAGACAGGCATCGGCAAGCGTCGTGTGAAGCGCGTCGCGCAGTTCGTCAACCGACACGCCGCGCCGACACCCGATGCCAGCGACCAGGACCGACGGCAGGTAACGCACACTCTTCGCGCGCAGCGTTTCCCAGAGGTTGTCAATCCGGCGATAGGTCGCCAGGAGCGCCGCAGCATGCCGGGCATCCGTCAGATCGGCGGCGTTGTCAACGAACTCAACATTTGGGCAGGGTGCCAGGAGGTCTGCCATCAACCGACGGACATCGGGCAGATCGGGGTCAACCCAACATCCGAGCAATTCGCCGTTAACCAAGCACGCCATCGCGTGGGTGAGCGCCGAGTCGCTGGCGATCCGCCACCCCTGGTTGCGCCCGATCAGGTCGAGCGCAGGAAGTCCCTGCGTGTCGCTGGCAGTGGTGATGGCCGCCTGACCGCCGGTGAGCGCGGCGATCCGGCGCGCCAGGTCGTTCGCGCCTGCCTGATGTCCGCCGATCAGCGGGATGACGAACCCGCCGGCTTCATCGAGACAGACGACCGCCGGATCGGTTGTTTTGTGACCTGCGAGTGGCGCAATCGTGCGCACAGCGATGCCGCTCGCCATGATCAGCACCAGCGCACGGCTGCGCCCCCACCAGTGACGCACTTCATCTGCCAACGACGCGGCGTATGGCGTTGCAACGGCTCCTTCGCCGACAAACTTTGCCGGCACGCGCGCAATGGCGTTCAGTTCCTGCGCCAACTGCTCCGCCAGGCGCGCGCCGGCGCGGGTGACGGCAATGATCGTGATGCTCACGCCTGATCTCCGCTCTGCTCTCCACGACGAAAACGATGCGTATACGTGCGATTATACAGGCGACTCGTCGCCCGATCCGTCTGCTTCAGCGTCGGGTCGAGCGTCGGGCTGACCAGGATAAGCGCCTGGCGCGTGAAGCCCGCCGATTTGACTTTCGCCACAATATCACCCAGCGTGCCGTGGACGATCGTCTCATCGGGCCAGCTCACACGATGCAGCACGGCAACCGGCGTTTCGCGGGTGTACGCGCCGCCGGCGAGCAGATCGTCCACCACACGCTGGATGCGGGTGACGCTCAGATAGATTGCCAGCGATGCGCCGTGCGCCGCCAGGCGATGCAGTTCCTCGCCAGAAGGCATCGGCGTGCGTCCGGAAGCGCGGGTGAAAATGACCGTCTGCACCACTTCGGGCACGGTCAACTCGACGCCGAGACGGGCAGCCGCCGCAAATGCCGCTGTCACGCCAGGGACGATCTCGTAGGGAATGCCAAGCGCGTCGAGCGCCGCCATTTGCTCGTGAACGGCGCCATAGAGCGACGGATCACCGCTGTGGAGCCGGGCGACGACTTGCCCGGCGTGTGCGGCGTCGCGCATCAGGGAAACGATCTGCTCCAGATGCATATCCGCAGTGCCGATGATCCGCGCATCGGCGCGCGCCCACAAGGCAGGCAGCCCGTCGTCCACCAGGCTATCGGCGTAGAGGATCAGGTCCGCCTGCGCCAGAATGTCGCGCCCACGCACCGTGATTAGGTCGGGTGCACCGGGTCCCGCACCGATGAAGTACACTGTTCCGGCAGCAACCGGGTAGGTCATAGCCCGCCTCCGCGGCGAACGATCACCAGCGACAGATATGGACGGCGCTGCGGATCGAGTGAGCGCAGGTCGCGCACGATCACCTCTTCCGCCATCCCCACGCGCTCGGCGTAGAGCGCATGGTCGAGCAGATCGAGTTCTTCGAGCGCCGCCACGATCGTCGGCAGCGCCGAACCCGCCTTCATCAGCACCACTGTCTCGAAATCGCGCAGCAACTGGCGCAACGCAGCGGCATCGGTCTCATAACTGGCAGGCACAACAATCAACCGTTCATTGCTCATCGCCAGGGGCATACCGCCAGCCGCAGCCGCAGCCGCAAACGACGTCACGCCAGGAACGATGCGCACCGCCACCGGCGCCTGAATGGCGATCAGTTCGCGCCAGAGGTAGACGAAGGTGCCGTAGAGCAAAGGGTCGCCGAGGAGCAGATAGGCGCCGTGCCGATCCGCGCCCAATTCTGCCACTATCGTTTCAGCGGCAGCGCGCCATGCCGGGCGCAACTGCCCGGCGTCGCGCGTCATTGGCAGCGGCAGCGCCACAATCGTCTGCCGCGCGCGGTCGATCCAGGGTTCGGCGATGCGCAGCGCCAGGCTCTGGTCGCCATCGCGGCTTTGGGGAACGAAAAGCGCATCCGCCGCCTGAAGCGCGCGTAACCCCTTGAGCGTGATCAACTCCGGGTCGCCGGGACCGAGGCCTACGGCGGTTAATGTGGCAGTGTTGGGCATTCTCTTGTTCTTTCCTGGCTCATGCTCGTCCCTGGCGGCTGGCGCTGGCTTCGACAAGATCAGCCAGCGCCGATGTACGAAACAGAGTTCTGGCGCCTTGTGTGCACTAATTTTCTTTCCGCCAGACAACGATAAAAACGGGATTGAGCGCCTCAAGGCGCAGCAGCGACTGGATCGGCATGCTGCGGTTGATCTGTGCCTGGATCACACGTGCATCGGGCAGGAGCGTCGCTGCCTGCTGTACATGGTCGAGCACCACCAGATTCAACACCAGGCGCCCCTGCGGTCGCAGGCGGTGCTGCGCCATGTGAATGATCTCCGCCAGACGTCCGCCGCTGCCGCCAATGAAGATGGCGTGCGGATCGGGACAGTCGTCGCAGGCTTCCGGCGCTTCGCCGTGGATGACGCGCAGGTTCGGCGCCGGGAAGCGCCGCAGGTTTTCGTGGATATGCGCCACGAACTGTTCGCGTCGCTCGATGGCGTACACCCTGGCGGTCGGGCAGGCGCGCGCCGCCTCGATACTGACCGATCCGCTGCCTGCGCCAATGTCCCACAACACATCACCCGGCTGAAGCGCCAGTTCCGCCAGGCTCAGCAAACGCACCTCGCGCTTCGTGATCTGACCGGCGATTGTACTGAACACAGCATCAGGCAGACCAGGAGGCACAGGCTTATGGTTCACGCCATAGTCATTCCAGACAACGAACACATTGAGTGGTGCGAATGTCTGCCCCGCTGCTTCAGTAAGCGTCGTGCGCACGATGCGCTGCGCGTGACCTCCCAGATGTTCACAGACTGCGCAGCGCGTTTTTGGCGGCAACCCGGCTTCCAGCAACGCTGCGGCAATTTGGGCAGGCGTGTTGTGCTGATCGGTCAGAATTGCCGCTTTTGGCGCTGCCAGCACATTCGTAATCACCGCATCGAGCGGACGACCATGGGCGCTGAGCAGCGCGGCGTCTTCCCAGGGTTCTGCCAGCGCCGCGAACGCCAGTTGCGCCGAGGTTGGCGCCGGAAAAACTTCGAGGGCTTCGGGCGGCAGTGCACGGCGCAGCGTGACGCCGACGCCGTACCATAGCGGATCGCCCGACGCGAGAACTGCTGCCGACTCACCGCGTTCCCACGCCAGTTTCAGCCGCTCCAGCGCCGGTTCGACTGAGGCGCCGATCATCAAGCGTTCGCCGGTGAAACCGGGAAATGCCGCAAGATGGCGCCGTCCGCCGACCAGCAGCGAAGCGCCCATAATCCGATCTCGCAGCGCAACCGATATCCCCGCAGCGCCAGCGTCGGTCAACCCCACAACCAGAATGGGGCGTCGCGTCGTCATGGCGCGTCCTCCAGCGGCTCATCATCGCCGTCTGTGTCGAACGGTTCACTGACCAGGCGCTCGATCAGCGGACGCGGATCGCCAATCGGCGCAGCGGCGCGCACCGGTTTGGGCGCAGCAGCGCGCGCCAGCACGTTGCCACCGAAGTCGACCAGAATGGTCTCGAACCCCATGGCGCCTCCCTGTGCTTCGATGAAGCGCAGACAGTGCATGCGCGCCAGATCGACAATCCGCTGCAGCGGCGGCGTCTGTCCGTATTCCTGGCAAAGTTCCAGAAAGTGGCGCCCAGTGTTGGCGCTGGCAACCGCGTCGATCAGCGTCTGCGGCGCGCCGACATCCCGGCAGACCTGCGCCAGGAACGCAAAATCGACCTGATTGCTGGCAACGTGGGTCTGCATGTGTCCCTGCGCAGTCTTGATCATCTTACCGATCATGCCGATGAACACGGCTTCCTCGACGCCGCACGCCACACAGGTTTTCAAGGCGTCGCCGGTGAAGACGCTCAACTCCACAAACGCCAGTTCCGGCAATTCGGGGAAGAGACGCATAGCGAACTTCTCCGAGCGCCCGCCGGTGCAGAGCACTACCTTTGCGACATGATTGCGCGCCGCCATTTCGACTGCCTGGACAACGCTGGCGCGCCACGATGCCGTGCTGTATGGAAAGACCTTGCCGGTCGTGCCAAGGATGCTGATGCCGCCGATAATCCCCAGGCGCGGGTTGAGCGTCTTCTGCGCCAGGCGTTCGCCGTCTGGCACGCTGATAATCACTTCCAGCCCATTGCGCTCGAGGAAGGCTTCGCCATCGGGCGCATACTCGCGCACCGCGTCGCGCACATTGTCGATGATCTGCTGGCGCGGCACAGGATTGATCGCCGGACCGCCGACCGGCAGCCCCAATCCCGGCAGCGTCACCCGCCCCACACCGACACCGCCGTCAAGGGCGATGCCGGCGCCGTCCGTGCGCCGCACCCGCGCACAGATCAATGCGCCGTGAGTGACGTCCGGGTCATCGCCGGCGTCCTTGACCATGCAACAGGAAGCCCAATCCTCATCACACTGCATGTTTACCGGCGTCATAGTCGCCGTTTCGCCGATGGGCAGTGTGATTATAACCTGTTCGGGCCACGCGCCGATCAGGAGCGCGATGGTTGCGGCTTTGGCTGCAGCAGCGGCGTTGCTCCCCGTGGTATAACCGGTGCGGAGACCGCGCTTGTTGCGGGGTGGAACGGAATTGCTCATCAGATCAGTAGACTGCCGTGTTATCAACGCCAGCCGCCAGGCGCAGGAGCGCATTGACGATCGCCACGGCAACCGTCGAGCCGCCCTTCCGCCCGACCGTCACAATCCAGTGCACGTCGGTGCGCGCCATGAGCGCCTCTTTGCTCTCGACGGCATGCACGAACCCGACCGGCACGCCAAGCACCAGCGCCGGACGCGCGCCGCCGTTGATCAGGCGCAGCAGTTCGTACAGCGCGGTCGGCGCATTGCCAATCGCCACGAGTGCACCTTCGAGCAGACCGCTCGTATGCGCCACACGAATACCGGCGGCGCTGCGCGTCAACCCATCGTCATCGGCAATCGCCACCGCCTCGCGCGAGTCGTTCAGGCAGTGCACCGCGCCTCCGAATTCGCGCACCCGGCGCTCGTTGATGCCAGCGCGCACCATCTGAACATCGGCGAGCACGTGGCAGCCGCGACGCAGCGCAGCAATGCCAGCCTCGATGGCGCCAGGGCTGGCGCGAGTGATCGAGGCGAACTCGAAATCCGCCGTGCTGTGAATGATCCGTTCGACCACTGCGTTGAGCGGCGCTTCGAGATGAAAGCCGCGCGCTTCGAGTTCAGCGCGAATGATCGCAAACGAACGCGCTGCGATCTTGGCGGCAGTGAGCGTTTCAGCAGGAAACTCCGCCATCATCCCCCTCCCCTCGTTTCAGGCGCGACGCGACCTGCGCGACGCGACGCCCCAGCGTGCGCGCCTGCGCCAGGTCTTCGTCGGTCAACACGCCGACCGCTGTTGCGCCGTAGTACGAACCGGCGCGTTCCATGACCGGACTCCAGGGCAGCCCCACGACGATCATTCCTGCGCCCAGAAACCAGTGCAGCACGTTCAGCAGGGTAAACTCGGTGCCGGAGTGGCGTCCGGCGCTGCTGGTGAACGCCGCGCCGACCTTCCCCGCCAAGCTGCCCTCTTCCCACAGATCGCCGGTGGTATCGAGCCAGCGCTTCAGCGTTCCCTTGATCCCCGTCCAGTTCGGCGTTCCAATGATAATCGCGTCGGCTGCCAGCAGATCGGATTTTTCGGCTTTGATCGGCTGCTTGATATCAACCGTGACGCCTGGGACGCTGGCGGCGCCCTCGGCGATCGCCTGCGCCAGCGCTGCCACCTGATTCCCGGTGTCGTGCAGAATAAACACGCGGCAGGGTGAGGTCATGTGCGCCTCCCGGAGAGTATGAGTGACTGCGTGCGATACGCGACTAATGATCAGTATTGTAGATCATTTGTGAAAGTCTGGCATGCGTCTCACCCCTGCACGTGCTCCTTCCAGTAGTGATATGTCTTTGCCACTGCCGTCACGACGTTTTTAATCTCCCCGTCAAGGCGGAAATCGGGACCGGCGGGGAGGAAGAGGGTGCATCCCTCGCGGCGCACACTCACGTTTTCGACCACAATCGCTCGCAGCAGCCAGAGCGCCATCGCTTCGCTTTGACACACGAGACCGATCCAACCGGGGGCGCTCTCGGTTACGACCGGCAAGCCGCTCACCATACGCAGACCGCGTGCCAGTTCCGCGATCACGCGCGCATATCCCTCTGGGTCAGCCGCGACTGCCTCCGGCGACACCGGTTCGAGCAGGGTCCCCCGGTGCGGCGGTCCACCCGTCAGCGCCAGTTCACAAAATGGGTTGTTCGGGTCGTCTCCGCCCCAGACCCGATCCCACGCCACCCGTCCATCTTCGCCGTAGACGAGCGGGGCGGCGCTCATCGGCGCGGCGCTGACCGGTTTGCCGTTGCGGTAGCGCGGCGGCAGAATGGCGTCGAGTGCGGAAGTTCCGTGATGACCGACGCCGCGCAGACCGTGGTGATGATCGCTCTCCTGGGGACGACCGTAATCGTCCTCGAACCCCGGCATCACTCGCCGGTACTTGCACAGGTCGCAGTTAACTGCGGCAATGCCGTTCAACGCCTCGTCGTACCGCTGCAGAATGGCAGCGAGCACGCCGTCGTGCAAGCCCAGATGTTCAGCCATCAGGACAGGTGTTCCCGGATGCTCCTGCCGGGCATTCTCCACCTGCGACGCTATACGCCGCAGGATGCGTCCGGTGAAGAGGAGATAGGGCACGACGATGATCTGTTCTGCACCGAGCGCGATGCAATGGCGAATGGTGGTTGCAACATCAGGGCAGGTAATGCTGTAGAAACCATACTCTACCCAGCCGTATCCGCTCCCTTCCCACAGCAGACGCGCCATCCGCGCCACATCGGCGTTACTGTCGGGGTCGCTGCTGCCACGCCCGATGAGCGCGAGCGCGGTTTTGTGGCGGGGAATGCCTGCGGATGCAGCAACATATGCCGACTCGATGCGTTCCGCCAGGGCGCGCACCAGGGCGTATTGAACCCCAAGTGGCGCTCCATAGCGAACGTCGAGATCGGGATGACGCACACGCGCCTCGTTGAGCGCGACCGGAATATCGTTCTTCTGGTGACCGGCGGCGCCAAGGAGCAGCGGCAACGCCACAATGCGCCGATACCCGGCGCGCGTGCAATCGTCGATTGCCTGCATGATCGACGGGTCGGCAAGTTCGAGAAAACAGGGCTGAACGGCGATGTTCAGCCGCTCGCCGACCCGCGCCGCCATCCGGTGATACTCTTCCAGACCGGCAGGATCGTCGGTGCCGTGACCGATCAGCAGCAGTGCGGGTTGGGTGGATGGGTGTGTCATGGTATGGCCTTTCCAGATGCCAGAAATGTCTGCTTCGTCTCACCCGCGTCCTGACCGGATGTGACGACGGGCGCCCACGGGGGGCGCGCCTACCGCATGCGCCGCCTGCCCGCTGCGGGCGCCCACAGGGGGGCGCCCCTACAATGGCGCTCACAGGGGGGCGCGTCTGCCGCGTGCGCCGCCTGCCCGTTGCGGGCGCCCACAGGGGGGCGCCCCTACAATGGCGCTCACAGGGGCGTTCCCATGGGCGCCCACAGGGGGGCGCCCCTACGATGCTGGTTGCCAAGACACTTGCAACGTCGCCTGACAATCACTTGTTCTCCGACCTCACCTCCGCCAGCGCCGCCACTCCTCCTGCCAGCAACGCGAGCACGACGCGCGCAATGCGACGCGCTTCGCCGATCATCGCCGCGTCGGGCGGGCGTGAGCCGTCGCCCAGCACATAGTGCCCGCGTTTTGTCAACGTCGTGTCGAGTGCGCCAGCCATTGCCGCCATGGGCCAGCCTGCGTTTGGCGAGGCAGTGCGACCGGCATCACGGCGCGCAATGCGCCATGCCCTGGCGCCTCGACCACCCACGATCTGCGCAGCGATGATGATCAGCACCGCTGTCAGCCGCGCCGGCAACAGATTGAGCGCGTCATCGAGGCGTGCTGCCGCTTTGCCAAGATGCTCGTAGCGTGCGTTGCGATATCCCCACATTGCATCCGCCGTATTCGAGAGGCGGTAAGCCGCCATTCCCGGTAAACCGCCGACCAGCAACGCCAGCGACGGCGCTACCAGACTGTCGCTCAGATTCTCCGCCAGCGACTCGATCGCAGCGCCTGCCACTTCGTCGGTGCGCAGGTCGTCGGTTGGGCGGCTCACCAGGCGCCAGCCGAGCGTCCGCCGCGCCTCTGCCAGGTCGCCGCGCTCCAGCGCCGCCTGCACGTCGCCGACGGCACGATCCAGCCCTCGATACGCCAGGAGCATCGAGGCAACTCCGCCCTGGGTCAATGCATGCCGTGGCACAAGGGATGCCAGGACACCAGTCAACGCCACACCGCCTGCCAGCCATGCGCCGCCCCACACAAGGCGTTGTATGGCGTCACGCGGGGCCATACACTCTCCCAGATGCATCCAGCGCCCCATGAGCGCCACCGGATGCCAGGCGTTCGGCGGGTCGCCGAGAACGAGATCGATGGCAAGGGCGAGTAGTAGGGCTTGACTTCTTCGTGAGAGCGGCATAACACGGATGAATGGATGTTGAACGTTCAACGTTCCCTCACCAGAAACGTTCAACCTTCAACCTTCAACACCTGTCCGTCCAGAGAGACGTTGCATCGCAACGTCTCTACAGGCAATCTCCCCATTCTCTGCCCGGTCCTAACAATGCCCGCAGTTCAGGATCGCCGAATATCTGCGCGGATGGCGCGGCGGCAATGACGCGCCCTTCGCTCATGATCACAATAGTGTCCGCCCAATGTTGCGCGGCGTCCAGGTCATGGGTGGCGAGCGCCACGGTTGCGCCGCGCTCCACCAGTCGATTGAAGATGCCGAAGACCTGCTGGCGCATCCAGGGGTCCAGCCCGGATGTCGCTTCATCGACCAGCAGGATGTCCGGTCCCATCGCCAGAACCCCCGCGAGCGCTACGCGCGTTTTCTGCCCGCCGCTCAGGGCGTGGGTCGGACGGTCCAGCAGATCGCTGACGCCGCACAGATCCGCCGCTTCCGCCACACGACGACGCGCCTCGTCATTGCTCAGCCCCAGGTTCAGCGGACCAAAACTGATGTCCTGCAGAACGCTGGCGCTGAAAAGCTGATCGTCAGGGTTCTGGAAGACCAGCCCAACCTGACGGCGGACACGCAGCAGACCGCGCCGGGTGTATTCCAGCGGAGCGCCGTTCAACCGCACCTGACCTGCACTGGGGCGCAGGATGGCGTTGCCATGCAGCAGGAGCGTGCTCTTTCCGGCGCCGTTCCGTCCCAACAACACGATTCGGCATCCTGCCTCGAGCCGCAGCGATGCGCCGCACAGCGCAGGCGTCTCGCTTCCGGGAAAGGTGTAGTGCAGGTTGTCGAATTCGAGCACGACGCTCATCCGACCATTCCTGCCAGCATCAGGCTCGCCGTCAGCGCGACGCTCGCCTGCCAGATGCGCGGACTGCGCTGATAGGTCAGCGGCAGCACCCGCAGTGTTCCATCGAATCCACGGCTTTCCAGCGCGACCTGCATGCGTTGATTGCGCCGGTAGGCATCGAGAAACAACTGACCGGCAAGCAACGCAGCGCTGCGCATCGCTGTGCGCGCCGTCGCGTACCCCAGACGCGCATCCTGGGCGGTCGTCATGCGCTCCAGGCTGTCCAGCAACACGAAAATCGCTCGATACGTCAGCGCCATCACATCAATCACCCCTTCTGGCAACCACACGCGACGCATCAGTTCGATCAGGTCGATCAGCGGCGTGGTCAGGATCAGAAAGTTCAGCGCTGCTGCACATCCCAGCGAACGGGTCAGCGTCAGCGTCGCAAGCGCCAGCGACTCCGGCGCCACGCTTATCCAGAGCGCGCCAATCTTCCAGCCGACAATCATCGTTCCCGGCGCCTCGCCTCCAATACTGAGGGCGATGCTGGCGACCGAGAGACAGAGAAACAACCCCTCTGTCAGCAACACACGCCCGAACACCCGCAGCGGTATTCCTGCCCACCACGTTGTGAGCGCCAGCATCCACAAGAGCGTTGCCACACCAACGGCAGGGCGATCCAGCGCCAGGCAGAGGATGATTGCCAGGAATGCCAGCCCGCCTTTCTGCGCCGGATCGATCGGACGCAATGCATTCCCAAACGCACACCGGTCAATAACACGCATCACGGCTGGCGCTCACCGATCGCCGCGCTGGCGCTGACCGTGTTTGAAACCGAAAAAGTACCCGATCAACCCGGCGCCCAGCCCTGCCTGGACAGCGAACAGCAGGCTTTCGGTCTCGCCGCCGGGCGGCTCGAAGAGTGGCGCAAACCACGGTTCGTAATCAGGCGCCACTTCTGTGATCGCCGTTTCCGCGATGGCATCCGCCCCTTCGAACTCTGAGTCGCGGATCATCCACAGCGGCATAATTGCCAGCACTACGACGATCAGCGCCAGAATGAGCGAGGTGGTCCATCCGAAGGGTTTGTTGTTCATGCCTGCGCCCCTTTCAGCACGCCGAGCAACTGCAACTCCGCCTGCGCGTTCGCCTGCAATGCGTTGAACACCAGCACAGTCAGAATACCCTCGCTGATTGCCAGCGGAATCTGAGTGACCGCAAAGATCGTGCCGAATTTGGCGAATGATGCTGCAAATCCGCCAACCGCATCGGGATATGCCAGCGCCAGTTGCACGGATGTAACGACATAGGTGGACAGATCGGCCATCGCTGCGGCAAGAAAAACCGCCAGCCAGATCGGCGCGCGATTGTTCAGCCCTTTCCAGATGAACCACGCCACGAACGGACCAACGACCGCCATGCTGAACGCATTCGCGCCCAGCGTCGTCAGACCGCCGTGGGCGATCAGCAGCGCCTGAAACAGGAGCACGATGGTTCCCAGCACGCTCATCACCAGCGGACCGAAGAGGATCGTCCCCAAACCGGTGCCGGTTGGATGGCTGCTCGAACCGGTGACACTTGGTATCTTCAGTGCGCTCAGCACAAAGGCGAAGGCGGCAGCGAACCCCAGCAACAGGCGCGTCTCCGGCTTTTCAGCGATCAGCCGATTGACCCGGCGAATGCCGAGCACCCAGAATGGCAGAGCGACGATGAACCAGAACCCTGCCCAGAGCGGCGGAAGAAACCCTTCCATGATGTGCATCGCATACACTGCGCGTGACTCAAAGAGCACGAGCAGCGTAGCGCCGAGAACGACCAGCAGCCAGCGATGAGCCGATTTCATACGGTGCGCCTCCTCATCAACCTCACGAGCGATACGCCTGAATGAGCCGTTCAACGTACTTCGCAATAATGTCCACCTCAATGTTGACGACAGCGCCCGCGTCCTGACGCCCCATAATGACGGCTTCCTGCGTGTAGGCGACGAGCGCAACCCCAAACGTGCTCTCATCCACGTCGGTCACAGTCAGGCTGACGCCATCGACCGCGATGTACCCTTTCTCGACGATATAGGGCAACAGCCGCGCTGGCGGACGAATGCGCACGCGCTTTGAGTCGCCTTCGGGGGTCACGGCGACGATTTCGCCAACGCCGTCGATGTGTCCCTGCACATAGTGCCCGCCCATGCGACCGCCAAAGGCGAGTGAACGCTCCAGATTGACCGGATCATTGACGCGCAGGCGACCAAGGTTGGTGCGCTGCAACGTTTCAGGACTCAAGCCAAAGCGAAACCAGCCGTCGCCGAGTTCGGTAATCGTCAGGCAGGCGCCATTGACAGCGATACTGTCGCCAATGCGCGCTCCCTCTCGCGCAACACGGCTCGTCACCTGCACGAAATTGCCCTGCGGCAGATCGCTGGCAATGTCGATCACGTGGCCAATCTCTTCGACAATCCCGGTAAACATGTCAGTGCTCACCTCATCCAATGCCGCGATTCCCTGCCTCAAGCGCAGAAGAGCGTCTCCTGAAGCAGGCTCGTTTCCGGGTTCTTGCGGGCGTCCGATCAGCGATGGTCGGTGTCATTGCGAGCCGCTATACTTCCCCAACCCCACCACACAGGCGATTGCGGGGATTGTTGAAAACGTAAGTGTCATTGCGAGCCGCCACACTTCCCCAACCCCACGCTTCGCTCGAGGCAAGCGCTCCGCTCAGGGCGGGCGCGTCAGGCTTCACGACACAATCGCCCTGGCGCCAGCCGTTCTTGTGTGGAGCAGCACAAGTCCCCTGATTTCGCCAGAAAATTGCGTCGGCGCTTACGCTCTTCGCAATGATGACCGACCACCATTCAGACAGGTTCTCAGTTCTCAGTTCTCAGTTCTCAGTTCTCAGTTCTCAGTTCTCACCCCTCCCCGACACCCCCGCCTCGCCGAATGTCGCCATCTCGTCAAGGATCTTGCAGGCCGCCTGGCAGAGTGACATGCCGAGCACTGCGCCGGTTCCTTCGCCGAGACGCATGCTCAGATCGAAGAGCGGCGTCAGATCGAGATGGGCGAAGACGGCGTCATGCCCCCGTTCCACCGAGCGGTGCGCGGCGATCAGATAGGATTGCGCCGAGGGCGCCAGGGTGCAGGCGATCAGTGCAGCCGCGCCGGAGATGAACCCATCGATCACGACCGGCACGCGCCGCGCCGCAGCACCCAGGATGACACCCGCCAGCCCGCCGATCTCGAAGCCGCCGACCTTTGCCAGCACATCCAATCCGTCGCGCCGATCAGGACGGTGCAGCGCCAGCGCCTGCTCGATCACCGCAATCTTGCGCGCCAACCCGGTATCGTCGATGCCCGAGCCACGCCCGGTCACTTCAGCGACAGAACGGCCTGTAATGGCAGCAACAACCGCGCTCGATGCCGTCGTATTGCCGATGCCCATGTCGCCGGTCGCCAGCAGATCGACGCCCGAGTCGATGGCATCGTTGGCGCACGCCATGCCGACTTCAACCGCCTGTTGCGCCTGTGCACGGCTCATTGCCGGTTCAGCCGAAAAATCCGCCGTCCCCATGCCGATTTTGCGGTCGATCAGGTCGGGGTGCGCTGGGAGGTTTGCCGCCACACCGATATCGACGACGATCACACGCGCGCCGACGTGACGGGCAAGCACATTGATCGCCGCGCCGCCGTTGAGGAAGTTCAGCACCATCTGCGGCGTGACTTCCGCAGGATAGGCGCTGACGCCGCGACGGGCAACGCCATGATCGGCAGCCATGACGATGACTGCCGGGTTGGTCAGCCGGGGACGCGGTTGCCCGGTGATCCCCGCAATCTGAATCGATAACGCTTCCAGACGCCCCAACGCGCCCTGCGGCTTGGTCAGCACATCCTGACGCGCCTGTGCTGCGGCAGCCGCAGCATTGTCGAGCGAACCAATGCGTGCGATGGTGTCGGTTATCAGACTCATGTGATTGCCTCCTTGCTTATGGTTTATGGGTTAGGGGTTAAGGGTTAGAGAACCTTTCCCGCCTCGAACCTTCAACCCTCTCGCCGCTCGCGTCTTGCCCTCGCCTACCACGCTTGCCCCGTGCCTCTTGCCCCGTGCCTCGCGCCTCTTGTCTTGCTCACCTTATCCACCAACGTTCCCACCTGCAACGTTCAACGTTCAACGGCGAATCCCCTCCCGCCACAGATCGCCCTGCTCCAGCAGCGCCTCCAGCGCCTCGCGCGACTCGGGCGATGGGTTAGACCACATGCCACGACCAATCGCTTCATACAGGCGTTCCGCCATTGCCTGCAACGCCCACGGGTTGACCTGTTCCAGCCATTGCCGCACTTCTAGATCGCGTAGATAGCGCTCGGTCACCCGCTCGTACATCCAGTCGTCGAGCACCTCGGCAGTTGCGTCGTAGCCGAAGAGATAATCGACGGTCGCCGCCAGTTCGAGACCGCCCTTGTAGCCATGCCGCTGCATACTGGCGATCCATTTCGGGTTGACCACCCGCGCCCGGAACACGCGCCGCGCCTCCTCGCGCAGATCGCGGGTGCGCGGACGCGCCGGGTCACTGCTGTCGCCAAAGTAGCGCGCCGGATTTTTGCCGGTCAAGGCGCGAATGGTTGCGATCATGCCGCCGTGAAACTGAAGATAATCATCGCTGTCGAAAATGTCGTGCTCGCGGGTGTCCTGGTTTTTGGTTGCGACCTGCACCTGACTCAGCGCAGCGGCAAACGCCTTCTCGGCAGGAACACCCTGTTCGGCGGCAGTGTAGGCGTACCCGCCCCAGGTGAGATAGACGCGGGCAAAGTCGGCGTCACGCTTCCAGTTCTGTGCGTCGATGAGCGGCAGAATGCCTGCGCCGTAACTCCCCGGTTTGCTGCCGAAGATGCGGTAAGTCGCCTCCCGGCGCGCCTCTTCTTCGGACTTGCCGACCGACCGCAACACCCGCGCCGTTTCCAGCGCGTGTTTGCGCGGGAAGTTCTTCTCCGGCGGCTCATCGAGCGCCACGACCGCCTGCACCGCCTGGTCGATCAACGCGATGAGATGCGGGAAAGCGTCGCGGAAGAACCCCGAGATGCGGCATACCACGTCGATTCGCGGACGCCCCAGTTCCTCCAGCGGCACGACCTCCATCCCGGTCACGCGCCGGTTCTCGCGCTGCCAGCGCGGACGCACGCCAAGCAACGCCAGCACCTGCGCAATATCGTCGCCAGCCGTGCGGATCGCGCTCGTTCCCCAGATACTGATGCCGACGCTCTCGGGCGTATGCCCGTGCTCACGTTGATAGCGGGCAATCAGGTCACGCGCCAACCCCTCGCCGGTTTGCCATGCGGCAGGACTCGGCAGCGCGCGCGGGTCCGCGCTGTAGAAGTTGCGCCCGGTTGGAAGGACGTGCGCCATGCCACGGGTCGGAGCGCCGCTCGGTCCCGGCGGAACGAATCGCCCGTTCAGCGCCGCCAGCAGATGGGCAATCTCATTGTGCGCACTCTGTCGCAGGTTCGGCACAAGAGTGTCGCAGGCGTACCGCAACGCAGCCGCAATGCTTGCATCCTGCGGGACGGGCAGCACATCGGCGATCACCCGCGCAACATCCTGGGCGCGCCAATCGCGCGCTTCCAGACGCCACAGCAACTCCTTGCTCAACGTCTCGATATGCTCAATCACATCGGCGTTGGTCTGAAATCGTCTTGGAGAAACCAGCCCGGTATCACCCGTTCTGGACCGCGAAGGCAGGCTTTGCATTCCATAATCTGCGGCTTCAACCGCCAGGCGACGAGGCGGGGTTGCGTCAAAGCCCTGCGCCACCCGACGCAACCCCGGTCGCTCGCGCAGCGCCGTCCAGTCTTCGCCCAGAACAGCCGCCACTGCCTCCGGTAGACTGGGAGCATCCAGGTTTGGCAACCGCAGCAGATGGTAGACCAGTTCCACTGACTGCTCACCGGTCGGCATTACGCCGAGCGTGTGCAAACCATCGCGGATCTGCGCGCCGGTCAGTTCACAGAGATACCCTTCAATATCTTCCAACAAATGCGCCACTTCCCGACCTTCCAGTTCCGCCAGCGCGGCTGGTGTGCCGTCCTCAAGAAAACTGCCATCCCACTCGTGGCGATGGTCGCCGTGGTCGGCTTGCAGAATGTAGCGCAAGTCGTCATCGAGATGGGAGCGTCGCAGCACCTCCCAGATCTGGCGCTGGAGCAACGGCAGTTTGCCGGGGTCGAGATACTCGGTGCGGTAGTATTCATCCACCAGTTGAGCAAGTTCTGCCAGATCGCCGTATGCCCCGGCGCTGGTCATCGGCGGCGTCAGGTGATCGACGATCACCGCGTGGGCGCGACGCTTTGCCTGAGTCCCCTCGCCGGGATCGTTGATGATGAAGGGGTAGATGAGCGGCAGATCGCCGAGAAACTGATCGGGGAAACAGGTTGCGCCTGATCCCACGCCTTTGCCTGGCAGCCACTCGAGCGTTCCGTGCTTCCCCAGGTGTACGATCGCGTCGGCCTTCCACGCATCCCGCAACCAGCGGTAGAGCGCATAGTAGTTGTGCGGCGGCGGCAGATCGGGACGATGGTAGATGGCGTTGGGGTCCATATCGTAGCCGCGCGGCGGTTGGAGCGCCACGAAGATATTGCCGAACTCCATTCCCGCCAGCGCCAGATCACCGTTGTGGACATACGCCCCACCCGGCGGCGGACCCCACTGGCGGATCATCGTTTCCTGGAGCGCAGGCGGCAGGTCGGCGAACCAGCGGGCATACGTCGCGCCAGAAACGTGATACGCCTGCGTCAGTTGTTCGGTCGTCAGCCAGGTTTCGTCGTAGGAGCAGCGCGCAATCAGATCGGCGATCAGGCGGTCGCCGCTTTCGGGCAGATCACCAACCTGATACCCTGCTTCCTGCATCGCACGAAGCACACGCAGCAGCGACGCTGGCGCATCGAGACCAACCGCATTCCCGATCCGCTGCGCCTTGGCGCTGCTGTTGGTCAACACGAAGGCGATCCGCTTCTCCGCGTTCGGTTGATGACGCAACGCTGCCAGCCGGCGGGCGAGTCCTGCGAGGCGTTCCATCCGCTCCTCATCGGGAACCGAACGCGCTGGCGCTTCGCCCTGCTGTTCCTTGAACGCAACCGGTACGCCAATGATTCGTCCGTCGAACTCCGGGATCGCTACATTCATCGCCGTATCGAGCGGACCAAGACCGCGACCGCTGCGCAACCACTCATCGCGCGACGTGCTGCACACCAGCGCCTGAATGACCGGCGCATCGAGCAGGCTGAACGGATGCGGATCACTTTCCCCAAGCGCAAAACTCAATGTGCTGATCACAACATCTACTGCTCCGGCGCCGGTCAGCACGCGCAGCGCTTCAGGTTCCTGCCCGTTCCCGGCATCCTTGAGCGACTGTGTATAGACGGCGCGAACGCGCAGTCCCTGCGCCCGAAGCGCTGCAATCAACGCATCAACAAACATGGTATTGCCGCTGAGCAGATGGGCGCGATAGAAGAGCAGTCCGGCAGTCGGGCTGGATTCGTCGGGCGTATCGGCATAACGCAACGACGTGGGCGTATAGATGCCGTGCATCGGCAGTTCGACCGGCGGATCGTATCCCCAACCGCTGAGCAACAGATGATCACTGAGGCATTGCAGACCGTTGGCGAGGTTCGACGGACCGCCACACTGGAAATAGGCGCCGACCAGCAACGCCAGCGGCACGCCAACCGTCGAGCGCGCCATGAGGTCCGGGTCGAGGGTTTCGACGGCTGGCAGGCAGAGCAGAAAGCCTCCAGCGGTATGCGCCCATTCGTGCAGGCGGTCCAGTCCAAAGGCGAACGCGGCGGCGCTATGGAGACGCACGACCACTACCGCCATGCCGGGGAGCATGGCGTGCAGCAGATGATCGACGGCGGCATCGTCCGGCAGACGCCCGATATGCGCCACGCGCAGCGACGCAAATCCTTCCGGCAGAAGCGCACGCGCCTGTTCGAGCGCCAGCAGATCGGTGTCCGCCTGGCTGAGCACCAGAATTCCATCGCCAATCATGGCGGGCAACGGTTCGCGGCGCTGCTCGCCAGGCGAACTGCCATCCCATGCAAACCCATTGAAGAGGAGCGGCGCCAGCGCTGGCGGTGGCGGCAGGTCGCGGTCAGTCGCCAGCAGCGCTTCAATATAATCGTACAGAACAGGAATGAGCGCCTCATCGTTGAGCGAGTGAAACCAGTACGGTCGTCCATCGATGAGAAGGAGCGCAACATTGGCGAGCGGGCAGGGACCCAGACACCCGCCCTGGCTCAAATGCACCCGGTTGCGCAGTTTGCGTCGCTCCCATTCTTCGTGGTAAATGTCGGTGCGAACCGGCGCAAAACCTCGCTCCGTGTGACCACAGCAACACCCGGTCGCACAGACAATCAGCATTCCCCGACGCGCCCCGGCATTGACCATACGACCGTCGCTGCGCTGAACCATGTTGCGTTTCAGACGTTCCGCCATGCGCGCTCCTTCAACAGACGCCGCTTGCCGGAGTTCTCAGCGGATCGCTCATGCAACGGCGCAAACGGCAAGAGGTTGTGGTGCGCCATTGCACCGGCGTATACGCGCCAATCCGTGTTCCATCACAAGCCGTGATCAAGCGACCAACAAGACATTTTGCCCCTTTGGGCCGCATCCCTCAGTACTCGATGCCCTTTTGCGCTCGAATGCCCTGATCGCGGAAGGGATGCTTCACCTCGCGCATTTCGGTCACGAGGTCGGCGAAGTCGATCAGTGCCTGGGGCGCGTTGCGCCCGGTGATGATCAGGTGAAGCATGGGCGGCTTATGCTGGCGCAGCCACTCGATCACCTCCGCCGTATCGACCCAACCGTAGGTCAGGACATACGTGAACTCATCTAGCAGAAAAACATCGTACTGACCGCTGACAATCCGCGCTTTTGCCGTTTCCCAGCCATGGACCGCCTTTGCCTGCGTTTCATCGAGGTCACGGCTTGTCCAGGTAAACCCATCACCCATCGGCGTCAGTTCAACCCCCATGCGCTGAAGGGCGCGCAGTTCGCCATAGTTCGCATTTTCGTGTTTCAGGAACTGAATGCCGCCGACCCGCATATCGCGCCCCCAGGCGCGCAGCAAGACGCCTAATGCTGCGGTGGTCTTGCCCTTGCCATTGCCGGTGTTGACGATCACCAGCCCCTTCTTGACCCGATTGGCGCGCGCCGCTCTGCGCCGCTCTCCGGCTTCCGCCGTCGAACCGGGGCGCAGCGGCGTGCTGGTTGATACATCGCTGTCTGGGGCGTTGGTTGGGGTTTCAGACTTCTGCTGATCCGGAGATTCTTCAAGAGTCATCGCGCAAGCCTCTCAGTGCGTCAGCGAATAAGCGAATATGGCGGCACAAAAGCGAAATCTGATATCGGTGTCTTTCACATGCGTCTCATCACTCATCACCTGCCACTCGTCGCTATGCAAAACAAGAACCCCGGCCTCTTTCGAGAACCGGGGCGACAGAGCGTGCGGCGATTCCTGACGGAACGCCAATTCTGTTCACCCTCCCTGGCTCGAGAAGGGCTGAACAACAGACATCGCGGCAGGCGTCCTGGCTTCCGGCTGACGATCGCCGGTTACAGTTGCGGCACAGCGCTGGACTTGCACCAGCTTCCACCTTTACGCCCTGGCATCCGGGCCTGCGGGTCACCGCGACGGTCGTTGCATTGAACAGGTGCAGTCTCACGCCATCCGGCACACACGAACGCAGGTATGGGTGAAGAGACAGACAAAGAGATTATAGCACAACAGCGACGTGAGCGGCAAGGGCGAGAGGATGCGACGGTTCCACGAGGGTGCGAATTTCATCCTTCTGCCGCGTGCCACGACCAGACCCCTCCAAGCGCAAACGCGCCAAATCGCTCGCTGCCCCCTTCGGTGTGCACCGTCAAACGATAGAGCCGGTCGTGATGATCATACGCATGCAACATCGTGTCGTCGTAAACGGCTGCGCTGAGAAGGTACCGCCCTGCCAGCAGTGGCAGCGCCGCAATCCGCATCTCAACCGTGCCTTCCCCCTGTACGGCGGGAATGTCGAGACCAGCGAACAGTGTATTTGGTCCGGCAAGCAGGATGCCGCTTTCGTGGTGAATTGCCAGACCGAATACGGGACGCAATATGGTGCGATGGGCATGGTAGCGAATCCGGATCGTCAGAGGTGCACCGGTGTATGCCACCACCCGCGCAACGCCGCTCGCATCGCACAATTCCACGCCGGTAATCTCGACGTCGCGTGTGCCGAATCGTCGGTTTGGGTCGGCAGTCAACACCTCCTGCTGCATCAGCGCCTCACGTTCACGGCGGTTCACCTCGGCAAGATAGGCGTCAATCACCTCACCGGTTGCTCCAAGCGCACGAACCGCACCGTGGTCGAGCCATACGGCGCGATCGCACAAGGTGCGTACGGTATCGAGCGCATGCGACACAAAAATGATCGTCTTCCCCATGTGACGAAATGTCAGAATGCGATCCATGCATTTGCGCTGAAACGCCTCGTCGCCAACCGCCAGCACTTCGTCGGTAATCAGAATATCGGGGTCTACAGCCGTTGCGACCGCAAACGCCAGGCGCGTGTACATGCCAGAAGAATAGTACTTGACCTGCAGATCGAGAAAGTCGGCCATGTCGGCGAACGCCACGATCTCCTCCAACCGCGCTGCCATCTCGCGCTGGTTGAGCCCCATAAGCGAACCATAGAGAAACACATTATCACGACCGCTCAACTCAGGATGAAATCCGCTGCCAAGCTCAAGGAGCGCTGCCACACGCCCCCGCAAACGCACCCGCCCCGAGGTCGGTTCGAGGATGCGGGTCATCAACTTGAGCGCCGTGCTCTTCCCGGCGCCATTGTGCCCGATCAGCCCAAAACTTTCGCCACGCGCAACACTGAAGCTAACGTTGCGCAGCGCCCAGAACTCATCAGCAGCCTTCCCCGGGCGAAACAATCCCGCTAGACGCTCCCGGATGGTCACAGGACGATCCCGTTGCAGCATAAACCGCTTGGAAACATCCTCGAATTCGATCACCGCGCTCATCGCGCCTCTCCTGTATTCCCTTTCGAGCGCCATGGCCGGAACGACTTATCTCCCGCCAGACGGCGCATAGTATAGCGAAGATCTTCGTCTGTCAACGTCACTGTTCGCTGCGGGTGCGGTCATGAATTGACAGGAAACACCGCGTCTCGCCTGCTGCTCCTCGCCGCCGACTCCGACAGGCGGCATACGCGCGGATGTGAACGCCTGTGCTGAACGAAGCCCCACGCCAGCCGGACCAGTGCAGGACACCGCATACATCGGCAGGGCGCTGCCGCACCCTTCGTGCAATAAGCCTGACGGTTCAGAGTCGGGCGGTGCGGCGGGCTGCCGCCTGACCATTCATGCCCGGACCCGTTGGCTGCTCCTGGAAGTGCGGGCATTGCATCTGGCAGTGACGAGTATCTGCCTGTCACTATGCACGCTGCTCGTGGAAGCGTGGGCGTCTCGCCCGTATAAGGAAACGCTTTGTGCAAGCGAGGATCCACAAGATTGGAACAGAACGAGTTGAGGCGTTTTACACGAGGTATGGTACGATGTGTGCGAATGGTTTCGTCGTTGGATCAGAATGAGACGCACGTGGCTCTTCTCGACAAAAGGCGACCGGTTCTTTTCGCCGGAGAAAATCACCTGATCACCCTGTATCGACCGGGAAGCGACGCAGCGATGGTCTGGACCAGTTGCTGGCGTTGCGCGTATTCGGATCATGGAGAGGGAACCGTTCTGGTTATGCGAGTCGATCAGGAGGCGACCAGTTGCCACGATCTTCCGTCGCTGGCGGTCTATGCCGACAATCCATCGCTGGGACGCATGATAACTGAACGATTCAACCAGTACTTCGATGGATTTCGCGATCTCGGCCTGGCGGCGTGCGCGCCGCAATCCGCGCAGTTCGTTCAGTACCCCAATGGCAGGCAGAGCCACCGGATCGTATGTGCGACTGGTACGCAGGTGATCGAACTGGTGTGGGAAGACACGTTCGATGCGGCGCTGGAATTGTTCTACAACACCAGCGGTCCCATCGCCTACGACGTATCGGCAGTTATCTGCCCGTGCGCCAGAGGGATCATTCTGGTCAATGGCGTGCCGCTCCCTGGTGAAATCAGGGTTCCTGCGGGCGCCTCAGCCAGCTCTGCCTTTCTGGCATTCTCCGAAACGTGGGTCGGAACGCAGGACGAACCCGCAGCACCATCGGGTTGCTGAAAACACCGATGGTTGACACAACCGCGCGCTGTGTGCTACATTCACGTCTGCGCCAGTGTCAAGGAATAGGTCAATGACTCGGAACCGTCAGTTCGACAGGCTGCTCCCTGCGCACGCAGACGATGAACCGCTCTTCTCCAAACATGGACAGATCGTTGCCGCTCTGGCGCGCTCACTGCTCGAACGAAAGCCAGGCGACCGGATTACTCGTGTTCATGAGTACGCTGCGCGCCTGGATGCCAGCGTGGGGACAGTGCAGTCTGGGCTACAGTACCTGATGGCAGTTGGCGCCGTGCACCTCGAGGCGCGTGGACGGCTCGGCACGTACGTCGTTGCGATCAGTTATCCTCTTTTGTGGGGAATTGCAATGCGCCGGCCACTGGTCGGCGCATTGCCGCTCACCTACTCGCGTCGCCTGATCGGGCTGGCCACTGGACTGCGCACACAGTTCGACCGCCTCCCAATTGATCTGGAACTGCGCTTCATTCGCGGCGCCGGTCAGCGTGTGCAGGCGCTGGCGTCACAGCAGTGCGATTGGGCGTTGCTCTCACGCCATGCGGCGATGCAATATCCGGAGATCGATGTTGTGGCAGAACTTGGTCCCGACACGTTTATGGCGCAGCACGTGCTGATCCTGAGCGATGCGGCTGCATCCGGCATGCAGGACGGCATGCGGATCGGTGTGGATCCCTCGTCCGCCGATCATACGTGTATCGTGTACGCAACCTGCCACGGGCAGTGTGTGGAATTCGTCGAGATCGATTATGCTGAGGGATTGCACCTGGTGATGAGCGGCGTTATCGATGGAACCGTCTGGAGTCGTGAGGATGTGCCATCCGAAATCACCGATCTGCGAGTCATCCCATTGAGCACGAACGATTACCCGGAACTTGAGGCGCTTGGCACAGCGGTGATGGTCGTCAACAAGGGAAATCGGTCGGTTGCTGCGGTGCTCGGCGCTGCCATCGAGATGAATGAACTGCGCATGATCCAGAACGAGGTGCTGGAGCGACGCCGCACTCCAGCCTACTGAATGTGACCCTGCGATGACAGAATTGACAATCGCCAGCGCCGCCGACGCCTGGTCCGCAGCACAACACTCACGCCGCAAGCCGCTGGCAACCTCCACGATTGCTACATACTGTGATGCATGGCGCTCGTTTGCAGCCTGGGCGCAACGCGAAGGGAAACACGCCGTTGCCGACATCACTGCCTCCGATCTGGGGGCGTGGATCGATTCGCTGAACGGCATGGCGGATGGCACCGTGCTGACGTATGGTCACGGCGCACTGGCGATCTGCAAGTTCCTCGCTGATCGCGGTCACCTGCGCTGCGATCTGGCGCTGGTTCGCCTGCACCTGCGCGATGCACTGCCGCGCGCCTATGCTAGCCGCGCGCCTGACGTTCCCGATCTGCGCAGACTGGTGACGTACTACGACAGCGAATTGCCGCCTGGCGAACCAGGCAGCCGGGCTGAACGCGACCGCCTGAACATGCTGCGCAACGCCGCACTGCTCCACACCCTCTTTTCTACCGGCGCGCGGATCTCCGAAGTGTTGAGCCTGAATGCCAATGACGTTCGCGCCGATGATGGCAGTGTTCTTCCGCGCGCTTTCGTGGTTGGCAAAGGGCAGCGCCGGCGTGCCGTCTTTCTGCGCGGGCACGCACAACGGGCGATCTTGCGCTACCTCCACGCACGGCACGCCTCCTTTCCGCGCGCCGATGCGCTCTTCATTTCCCATGGTCCGCGCGGCGCTGGCGGACGATTGGGGCGCATTGCAGCGTGGGAGGTTGTGACCGGCGCCGCCCATCGTGTGGCGGATCAGATTGAGCGTGAAGGGCGCGCCCGCGAAGCGCGCGCGCTACGGGCCGTCACCCCGCACACCTTCCGCCACTTCGTCGCCACCTGGCTGCTCAACGAAGGCGCCCAACTCTCCGAGGTCTCGGCGATTCTGGGGCACGCCAACACCCGCATTACCGAGCAGTACTATGCGCGCCACACCGATGAACGGCTACAGGAACTGCACGACCAGTTCGCCCCCGATCCGGAATCGTAATGATTTTACCTGCCCTTAATACGTTCTTGACACTCCTGCGTTATGATTGCGTATCGCCTGTGGTATACTCAGGAGAAGTCACCCGCTCACCCGAAATCTAAGGAGAGTTTTCCGTATGCGCATTCTCGTCCTTGGCGGCGACGGCTACCTGGGCTGGCCGACCGCATTGCACCTCTCGCAGCGCGGCCACGAGGTCGCCGTCCTCGACAACTTCTCACGGCGACTCTGGGATCACGAACTCGGCGCCGAAAGCCTGACCCCCATCGAGACGCTTCAGCAGCGCGTCGCAGTCTGGCGTCAGATCACCGGTAAAATCATCACCCCTTTCATTGGCGATCTATGCGATTACACGTTCTTCGAGCCGGTGATCCGTGATTTCCAGCCGGAGGCGGTTGTCCATTTCGGTGAGCAGCGTAGCGCCCCCTACTCGATGATCGACCGCCAGCACGCTGTGTTCACCCATGTCAACAATGTCGTCGGCACGCTGAACCTGCTCTATGCGCTCGCTGACCACGCACCGGATTGCCATCTGGTCAAACTGGGAACCATGGGAGAGTATGGCACCCCGAATATCGATATCGAAGAAGGGTACATCACTATTACCCACAAGGGACGCACCGATACCCTCCCCTATCCAAAACAACCCGGCAGCTGGTACCACGCCACCAAAGTGCACGATAGCACCAACATCCTGTTTGCCTGCCGCATCTGGGGTTTGCGCGCAACCGACCTGAATCAGGGGGTGGTCTATGGCGTGGAAACGCCTGAAACAATAATGGACCCGCGCCTGGCGACGCGCTTCGACTACGATGGCGTCTTTGGAACGGCGCTCAATCGCTTCCTGGTGCAGGCGGTCGTCGGTCTGCCGCTGACCGTCTATGGCAAGGGCGGGCAGACACGCGGCTTCCTCGATATTCGCGACACCCTGACGTGCGTCGAACTCGCCATCCTTAACCCGGCATCGCGCGGTGAGCTGCGCGTGTTCAATCAGTTTACCGAACAGTTCAACGTCGCCGGTCTCGCCGAAGCGGTGCGCGAAGCAGCACAGGAGTTCGGTCTCGATGTCGCCATCCATCACCTGCCCAATCCGCGCGTCGAGAAAGAAGAGCACTACTACAATGCCGCAAATACGCGCCTGCTCGATCTGGGGCTGAAGCCGCATTACCTGAGCGAGACGCTGCTCGAGTCGGTGATGCGCGTGGTGATGCACCACCGCGACCGGGTGCGGCCTGAACTGATCATGCCCGCCGTCAACTGGCGCCGTACGCACAATCCAGTGGTTCCAGCCGAGGAACCGGCTATCCGGCAGCCGTAAACGCGATAGGCATGGGTGACGGTCTGAATGGGTGTGAATAAGGGCAGGCGCCATGCGATTGACACCTGCGTATCGTCAATTCCCTGCCCTACATGGGTAGGGGCAGGTCCCTGTCGCGGGCGCCCACCCGGCGCCGTGTCGTGGATGCGCCCGTCGTGGGCGCCCACGGGGGTCGCCCCTACCCTGCACGCCCACGGGGGTCCTGCATGCGGGTGTCGACGGGGGGGCGCCCCTACCACCCCTGTCCCACATGGGTAGGGGCAGGTCCCTGTACCTGCCCCACCCGGCGCCGTGTCGTGGATGCGCCCGTCGTGGGCGCCCACGGGGGTCGCCCCTACCCTGCACGCCCACGGGGGTCCTGCATGCGGGTGTCGACGGGGGGGCGCCCCTACCACCCCTGTCCCACATGGGTAGGGGCAGGTCCCTGTACCTGCCCCACCCGGCGCCGTGTCGTGGATGCGCCCGTCGTGAGCGCCCACGGGGGTCGCCCCTACCTCTGCCCCACGGGGGTCCTGCGTGCGGGCGCCGACGGGGGGGCGCCCCTACCTCTGCCCCCACCGGGGTCCTGCGTGCGGGCGCCGACAGGTGGGTGCCTCTACCACCCTTGCCCCACATGGGTAGGGGCAGGTCCCTGTACCTGCCCCACCCGACGCCGTGTCGTGGATGCGCCCGTCGCGGGCGCTGCTATGATGATCGGCTCACATATGCCCGGACTTCGGATGCCGGAATGCGCACCTGTTGCATTGTGTCACGGTCGCGCACGGTCACCGTCCCATCGTCGAGCGACTGAAAATCAACTGTGACGCAGTACGGCGTGCCGATTTCGTCCTGACGGCGGTAGAGTCTGCCGATCGCGCCGGTGTCGTCGTACACGGTGCGGAAGAAACCGCCAGTCTGGATCGAGCGGCGAATGTCCTGCGCCATGGCGACCAGCCCTTCATGGTTGCGTTTGAGCGGGAAGACCGCGACGCGGATGGGCGCCAGGTGTGGTTTCAGGTGCAGCACTGTGCGGAAGTATTCATCGATTGGTCCCTGCGCCTGCCCGCGTAGTTTTTTCCCCAACTCGATCTGATCGGCGCCAGGCATTGCCAGGAGCGTCTCGATCTGCGGCATCGTTTCAGGCGCACCCGCCAGAATCGCCTGCCCGCGCTCGAGAAGCGCGTCGCGTGTTTCGGGCGCCAGTTTATCGCTTCTGCCGACTGACTTAAGGAACGCTTCGAGCGCGTCGGTCACTGCGCCAATCCGTTCCGGTGGCGGCGCCTTGACCATCTGCTCGTCGTAGGCTTCGGCGAGCACTGCCAGGAAGCAGCGCCCCACCCCCGCCGATGGCTCGATGACGAAGGGCACAACGTGCCGCTTGCTCTCTGGATCGTAGAACGTCAGCCTCGCGGTGCTGTCGCGGTTCGGGTTTGTGCGCGCCGTCAGGTTGAGCATCTCCTGGTCACGGCTATGCGAGCCAAGGTCGTAGTCGGTGCGACTGGCAATCCCTTCGACCTCCTCATACCCCAACGTGGGGTAGTCGTACATGAGATCGAAGGTGCGCTTCGAGTAGTGCGCCAGTTCGTCGGGAGGCACATCGTAAATCCTGATCCGTTCGCGGGGAACGCCGATGCTCTCCCACCAGGCGAGCCGGTCTTCCAGCCAGCGCTGATGCCATTCGTCCTCTGTGCCGGGCATGACGAAATACTCGATCTCCATCTGCTCGAATTCGCGCACGCGGAAGAGGAAGTTGCGCGGGTTGATCTCGTTGCGGAACGCTTTGCCAACCTGCGCAATTCCGAAGGGCAGTTTCCGACTGCTGGTCGCAAGCACATTGCCGAAATTCACGAAAATGCCCTGGGCAGTTTCCGGGCGCAGGTACGCAAACGAGTCGGCATCCGCCACCGGACCGACAGCGGTTTTGAACATCATGTTGAACGGTCGCGGCTCCGTCAGATTGGTCGATCCACAGTTCGGGCAGCGCCCCTTGATATGATCGGCGCGCCAGCGACTCTTGCAATCGCGGCAATCGACCAGCGGGTCGTTGAACGTCTCTTCATGCCCGGAGTAGCGCCAGGTCAGGCGATTCATCAGAATAGCGGCATCCAGCCCCTCCATATCGTCGCGTTCATACACATTCGTGCGCCACCAGGAGGCGATGATATTGTTCTTCAGTTCGACGCCGAGCGGTCCCCAATCGAAGACGCCCTGCAGTCCGCCATAGATTTCGGAGCTGGGGAACACAAAGCCGCGCCGTTTACAGAGCGATACCAACTGATCGAGCGTGGTTGCTGGCATAGGACAACTCCTGTTCAACAAAAAACCCAGGCGAACGTGTTCGCCTGGGGACGCATTGCAGTGCAACACGCGGTTCCACCCCAGTTACCGCATGCGGTTGATGCCCGATGCGGTCACTCGAAGAAAGAGCGGCTCCCCAGCGCCGTTCCTCGCCGTACTGCCGCCGGGCTTGCACCTTCCCCGGCTCGCTGAGCGCAGCGTGTACGAGTACTCCTCTGGTTCAACGCCACGTTCTTTACTTTTCTTCCCGGACGAACGCCCGCTCGTCAATGACGCCGTTGACTTCGCTAACGCGCGGCGCCGCACGCTCGCGCTGCCGCGCCGGCGCTGCGTGATTGATATGCGTGTAGATTTGCGTCGTCGAAATCGATGTATGCCCCAACAATTCCTGTACTGCGCGCAGATCGGCGCCAGCATTGAGCAGGTGCACCGCAAACGAATGCCGCAGCATATGGGGCGTCAGATCGCTCAGCCCCAGTTCCTCGGCGTACTGTTTGAGAATCAACCAGAAGCCCTGCCGCGTGAGGCGTTTGCCGCGATGATTGAGGAACAGCGCCTCGGTTGACGATCCGCTGCTGCGGGCAAGCTGACTGCGACTGATATCGAAGTACTCCTCTAACGCTGTTGCCGTCGCGTTGTTGATCTGCAGGACGCGCACCCGACCATTCTTGCCAACGCAACGAATTTTGTTTTCCTCGAGATCGACATCGTCCACGTTCAATGCCACAAGCTCGCTGACGCGCACCCCGGTGGCGTAGAGCAATTCAAGCATCGCCTTATCGCGGATGCGTTCTGGCGTTGGCGAGCGTAATGGCAATTCCAGCAATTCGTCGACCTGGCGTGGTGTCAGCGCTCGCGGCAGATCCTGATCCACCTTGGGCGAGTCGATTCGCTCGGTTGGATCGTGGTGCACGACCGCGCTCTTTTTCAGAAAAGTGAAGAATGATTTGACTGCGGCGACTCTGCGCGCGACGGTTGATCTGGCATACCGACGCTCGCGAAGATCGATCATAAACGCCAGTACATCATCGTGTGTCACATCACGCCACGCGAATTGGCGCCTGCTGTGCAGAAACTCGCAAAACTGTTCCAGATCGGTGCGATACGCTGCTATCGTATTGGCGGAAAGATTGCGTTCATCCGCAAGATGGCGCAAAAACGCTTCAACCTGTTCGTTCATGAATGTCTCCAGCGCACATCACGCCTGCGCCTGAACTGTTCCAGACGCACGTTTGCTTTGATATCGCCTTCAGCGGTAGACAGCGTACGACAGTGTAGCAGGACGCTCAGCGCCAGGGTATGGTACCGCAAGGCTTCCTGCGTGTCAACCGGTTATTGCCGCTTCGACATACTGAGCGAAGAAGCGCTCCAGATGATCACGCGCTTCAGCAACACCAGACGAATGGTGTATGGCGCTGCGCAATGCTGCGGCGCCGGGCAACTCGATGCCAAACTGCCCGATGAGTTGTTTCAGTTTGTTCAGCGCCAGCCGCTCCGGCAGATCGTCACAGCACATCTCCACGTAGCGCATCAGAAACTCGTATTTGTCGAAAGGTGTAATGACCATCGGCGTCATTCCAGCGCGCAATTGAGCGATCTGGCGAAAGATCCATGGATTGTGCATCGCCGCCCGGCCAATCATCACGCCATCGGCGGCGCTCTCGCGCAGGCGACGCAGTGCATCGGCGGCATCACGCACATCACCCGATCCGATGACCGGGATGCTCACAGCACGCTTGACTTCAGCAACGCGACGCCAGTCGGCGACGCCACTGTACCCTTGCGCGCGCGTGCGTGGGTGCAGCGCCAGCGCCGCAACGCCAGCCTGCTCCGCCATTTTTGCGGTGTCCAGATAATTCAGACTCTCTTCATCCCAGCCAGCGCGAAACTTGAGCGTGACCGGAATCTGCACCGCATGACACACTGCTTTGAGCAACCGTTCCATTTTCGGCAGGTCGCGCAGAAGCGCCGAGCCATGCCCGCCACCCGTCACTTTGGGCGAAGGGCAACCGCAATTGATATCGAGAATGTCGGCGCCCAACGCTTCGACCACGCGCGCAGCCGCCGCAACCAGGTCCGGCTCGTTGCCGCTCAACTGCATCGCAATCGGGCGCTCTTCCGGCAGATAATCGAGCTGGCGGTGGCGGCTGCGCGCACGTGGGCTGACGGCTGAGGCATTGGTCATTTCGCTGCACACCAGGCCACACCCGCCCAGGCTGAGGATCAGGCGGCGAAAGATGCTATCGGTGACGCCAACCATTGGCGCAAGCACGATGTTGGGCTGAATCGTAATAGCCCCAATGTGATAACGTGTCGGAAGGTCGTCGTACATACGTCTGTGCAATACTTTTTCGTGGCGCTCTTTTGAATTATACCAGAGTTGTGCTGGTCGGGATGTGGTGTGTCAGCGCGTCGGCGCTGGTCTGGCGTTCCTCTCAAACTCGCCAACTTGACAATTTTCCGATATCGGCTACAATCGCGCACTATATCGAAGGCAATACGACACTCTTGCGTGCACGATATCGTATCACGCCAAGGTTTGCGCATCATGCGCTGCGCCAGCAATCGCCTGCGCAGCCTTTTCGCGTGCAGTTGCACCCAACGGTATGCATTGCGTAAAGCCGTTTGAACGTCAGGAGTATGGATGTTATCAGCTCAACGCCTGTCGATAGTTGCCGCCCTCGTAGCTATCTTCGCGTCATTTCCGCCTATTCATGACGCTCACGCTGAAGAGACGTCGCCGTCTCCCCCTTCAGATGCTTCGTTTGCAACCTCACCCGTCGCTCCGACATATCGGGTATTTGCCACGCGCCAGGGGCGCGTCGGTCGCCGCACTGCCAATGGGCATATCATTCAGCCACGCGACCGGTTCGTGGCGCTCCCGTCGTGGAGTGCGCTTTCGAGCCGCGGCGGCTCGGAATATCAGGTTCGCGTCACCTATCGTAATCGGAGCGTGGTGCTGCCGGTATGGGATGTTGGCCCCTGGAACACCCGCGACGATTACTGGTCGCCAAACCGGCGGTACGGCGATCTTCCCGTCGGTTTGCCCATGGCCCAGGCGGCGCGCCAGTTGGGGTACAATAACGGCCGTGACGAGTTTGGGCGTCGCATTCGCCAACCTAACGGCATCGACATTGCCGATGGCGCGTTCTGGGATGATCTCGGCATGGCTGATAACGATTGGGTCGAGGTGACGTTTTTGTGGCTTGGCGCCGACCCGATGGTCGCAGCAAGCGGTGATGCAGCCACAATGAATGATCGCACAGCGATCGAACCGGAGGCGATTGTTGTGGATGATGGCGCTCCAGGGTATGCTGCAACCGATGGAAGAACCTGGCAACGCGCCGATTGCGGTCTCGGCGGTAGTCATGCCTGGAGTTACGATACGCTGCACGCGACAGCGCGCTTGCGGCATCGCGCTGTCTGGTCGCCCGATCTGCCGGGGGAAGGCTTCTACGAAGTCATGGCATTCATTCCGACGTGCGGTCCAACCCCGACGAACCAGGCCCGCTACTCGGTCGCGCACAGCGGTGCTGTGTCCGAAGTTGTTGTCGATCAGGCTGCGGCATCTGGCGGATGGGTCTCGCTGGGAGTTTTCCACATGGGACCAGGCAGTTCGGTGACGCTGACCAATCAAACCGTCGTCGATGGCCGCGCTGTGCACTTTGATGCACTCAAATGGGCTCCGCGCATCGATCAGACGCCGCCAGATGCTTCGGTGACTGAGGCGGCGCTCCTGCCCCAAGGCGGCATCCTGGTGCGCTGGGATGGCCAGGACGACATCAGCGGCATTGCGTCGTTCGATGTGCAGGTACGTCGTGTTCCCGACGGCGAATGGATAGATTGGCGTAGCCAGGCAGCAGAACGTGAAGCGATCTTTGTTCCCCCCGCCCCTGGCGCCTACGCCTTCCGCGCTCGCGCCCGCGACTGGACTGGCAAAGAACAATCCTGGCCCGATCTGGATGATGTTCAGATCGTTGTGCCATGATTACTGACGGATCCGGATGTCTCCGCTTGTCGTTGCGATGTCGAGCGCATAGGCGCCATCCCCAATTGTCGTGCGCCATTCACGTGGCGCGTCTTTCTCACGCACGCCAGGCGCCTTGACGTCGCCCCTCACGGTTCTGACGAACAGGCGATAGCCTGTTCGCGCGGGGAGTTCCACACTGACATCGCCAGATGCGCTGGTGATTTCCAGATCGCCCGAGAGCGCGCCATCCGCGCTGATATCTCCGCTCGCGGTTTGCAGGCGAACCGGACCTTCTACAACGTCGCGCACCTTAATCTTGCCAGACATGGTCGTTACTGCAAGTGAGCCGTTGACGCCGCTGAGATCGACGTCGCCGCTGGCGGTTCCGACTTCGGCGCTTGAGACCCGTCCATCACGCAGGGTGACCTTGCCGCTGATGGTATTGACGGTCAGCGCGCCGCCGATGCCGTCGAGACGCACATTGCCGCTGATCGTGTTGACCGTCGCATCGCCGTCGATCGCCTCTATCCGCACATCGCCGCTGATGGTCGTCACACGCACCTCCGCCGCAGCAGGCGCAGCAATCTCGTAGCGCAACCCGCCGCAGAACAGCCAGCAATTGGACTGGTGAGCAACCCGCACGGCGTCGCCATCGGTGTGTACTGCGACGTCGAAGTTGCCCATCGACCACCCGACCTGTTGCGCCTGAACGCGAAACTCAGGGCGATCCCAGCGTATAATGGTGACATCAGCGCTCCCTGCGTCGATCTCGATCCGCCGTCCGCCGACCGTCTGATCGACCAGGGCTCGACTGCCAGGAGACAGGAGATCACCTGCGAATCGAACCAGGAGCCATGCCAGCCCAAGCGTCAACAATGTCAGTCCCACGATCAGCGCGCTGTTGCGCCGCTGATCGTAGGGTTCGTTCAGCAGATGCGACGATGGCGGCGAGTCATCTGGTGAGGACGAAAGATTTCTGGTGGTGTATTGTTCGTGGTTTGGAGCATCCATCGCATCCTCCAGGTCGTGCAAGAGCCAGAACGTGCGGCTCTCCCTGCTACGACGTTCACGAGGAGGCGCAGGTTGCGTTCCACGCAACACGCCGGTTTGATGAGGCGCGCCAATGCCGTTGCTGATCGACGGACACAACCTGATCGCACAGATGCCCGGCATGCGCCTGTCCGACGCCGATGACGAAGCGCAACTCGTTCTCCTCTTGAGGAGATATGTGGCGTTGCGGCGTGGGCGCACGATCGTTGTGGTGTTCGATCGCGGCGTCTACGGGCATCCCCAGCGCCTCGACGGATACGGCGTCACCTGCTGCTTTGCTCGTTCACCGCAGGATGCCGACGCACACCTGATCCGGCGGATCAGAGCCATATCTCGCCCGCGTGAATGGACGGTCGTCACTGCGGATCGTCAGATAGCGCAGGTGGCCACTGCGCATGGCATCAGAGTCGTCGACTCACGCACCTTTGCTCAGGCATTGCTCCGGGGTGCGAGTTTGCCCCGGCGCCAGCAGCGCGCAGATGCCGAAAAACCGGAACAGGCGGAGCGCTCAGAAATCGACGAGTGGCTGCGCCTGTTCGGGGGAGAGGAAGGAGACCATCCTCAATAGGCAGGCGAGTCGGTTATTGCTGACACCGAACCACTGTCTGCACCGTATCGGTATGATAGACGTAGAGGTCGTTTCCGGTGAAGAGTGTAATTCGATATCCTGGCGTGATGACCTGCTGGTATGTCATACCAGGTTGCGGGCATCCAAGGCTTGCATCACTCCAGTACACCGGATCGGCGCTCACAACCTTGATCTGGTCGACAGCGATCTCCAGTTCCTCTGCCAGCTTCTGGCGCGCCAGATCGCTCATGGCTCGCATCGTCGCCTCGTTGATCTCACTGGTCGGCTCTGGCGTCAGTTGCTCTGGCGACGGATAGGCGCCATTTCCTGGAGCAGGATACGGTGTGTCAGCAGGCGCCGTTGGCATATCTATAATCACAATCGTCGGTTCCTGGGTTGCTGGTGCGGTCGGCTGCGTCGCAGCGGGTGCGCTGCATGCAACCAGGGTGATCGCTGATGCGATCACCCATGCCATTATCGACTTGCGCATTGCTTCCTCCCTGATACAATGACAACGACAGGCATTGCCTTTCGTTCTGATGATAGAACCGGAAGACAACTCTCGCGCGCCGGTATTCGAGCGACTCCGGCGCTGTAGAACAGACGCTGCCGTCACGCCGTCTGTTCCATCGATAGCGTATTGACATGCTCCACGACTATGCCCATGCTTTCTTTTGCCATCGAAACCGCACGACGCGCCGGCGAACTGCTGCTCGACGGGCTTGCCCGCCGCCGCACCATGGAATTGAAGAGCGCCTACGAAGTGGTGACCGAAATGGACCGGGCCAGTGAGGAATTGATCGTCGCTGCCATCCGCCGCACCTTCCCCGATCATGCCATTCTTGCCGAGGAAGGGGGCGGTGTGGAGCGGGCATCCCCCTTCCTCTGGGTGATCGATCCACTCGACGGCACGAACAATTACGCGCATGGATTTCCCTTCTTCTCGGTTTCTATCGCCCTCATGGAGAACGATACGTTGATCCTTGGCGTCGTATTCGACCCCTTGCGAGACGAACTGTTCTCTACCGAACGCGGCGCAGGGGCATGGTGCAACGAGCAGCGCCTGCGCGTCTCGGAAACGCCAACCCTCGCGGCATCACTGGTATCGACCGGCTTCCCCTACGATTATGCGACAACCGCCGACAATAACACCCGGCAGTTCACCCGCATCCAGGCACGAACGCAGGGAGTCCGGCGAGCAGGCTCTGCTGCGCTCGACCTGGCGTATGTGGCATCGGGACGGCTCGATGCGCACTGGGAGCTGCGCCTGAAACCATGGGATACGGCGGCTGGTGCGTTACTCGTGCTGGAAGCCGGCGGGCGCCTGTCCGACTGGCGCGGGGCGCCCTGGAATCCATGGAACGACCGGTTGGTCGCATCCAATGGCCGCATCCACGATGAGCTGGTCGCAGCGCTCGCCGAATAACAGACATGGCCTATGGCTTATTATATCGAAGAGCAAATCGCACGAACAGTCATCGGTCCACGACGCCCCGTCATCAACGAGTACTTTCTGTCGTCGTACACGATGGCGATCTATGGCGGCTGTGAGTTTGGCTGTCCATACTGCGACGGATGGGCTGTTCAACAGCGTCCGCTGAACGAGCGGGTGCGCGTGCCTATCGACCTGCCCGAGCGCGTTCAGCGCGACCTCGATGGGCTGGACGGCGGTGATCTGGTCGGGATAACTGCTCTGAGTGATCCGTACCAGCCCGCCGAACTCACGTACCGCCTGACGCGCCAGACACTACGCGCATTCGCGGAATACAGACAACCGGTGTTGATCCTGACCAAAAGCCCGACGGTCGTGGAAGATCTTGCGATCCTGGAACGCATCCATGCGACCAGTCTGGCGATTGTGATGTTCACCCTGCTCACCACCGACCTGCATCTGGCGGAAAAGATCGAGGATCGGGCGCCAGCCCCTGCCTTGCGGATCGAGGCCATCACAACCCTCAAACGTGCTGGCATCCCCGTCGGCGTGGCGCTTATGCCGATTCTGCCGTATGTGAACGATACCGACCTGATCCTCCACGCAACGCTCAATGCCATCGCCGAGGCTGGCGCTGATTTTGTCGTCTGGGATTATCTGCTCATTCCAGATGAGCGCCACCGCGGGCGAATCAACGATATGCTGACGCGCATTGGCCGCTACCCGCCGTCCTATTATCGCGACCTGTACCGTGGGCGCGCCCTGCCCGACCTGACCTATCGCAATGAGCGCGATCAGGCGCTGCTGGAACGGTGCGATGCGCTCAATCTGCCGGTGCGCGCTCCCCACGCGCTCTACGCTGGCCGGTTGCGTCCGCAGAACGAAGCCGCGCTGCTCCTGAAGCATACCGCGTTTCGTGATAGTGTTCAGGGCCGTGCACATCTGGCGCGCCAGGGGCGTGAACTTGCCGACCTGATCTACGCCGGTCAGGCAACCGATATTCAGTTGCGCGCCAGCCCATTGTACGATGCGCTGAGCGCCATTCTGCAGCGCACACGCGATGCTGGCGCCTGATTGTGCTACAATGCGGCGCAATCGGAGGGAGGATGTATGCTGACTGTCGAACAGATTCTGGAATATCTGGAGCGCCGGATCGCTGAGCATCATCTTGCGGGCGATCGCCTGGCGCTCAAACGCGATCAGGATGTGGCAGGGTTCCTGATGGCTGCAGCGCGCGACTCAGGCGACAAACACCTTGCCCTCCGTTTTCAGGTGCTCGCGGCGCGCGCCGCCGATCTGCGCGAGCAACTAGATCCAGATGCGAAGTAGTTAGAAGATGACCGCCGTTCGACGATGAACGCGAGGAGAAGGATGCCGATCACCCTCGACGACATTCGCGCCGCACGTGCAGCGCTGCGCGGCATTATCATCGAGACGCCATTGCTCCCTGACGAGCGGCTCTCCCAGGAACTCAATGCATCGATCTGGCTCAAGGCGGAATGCACCCAGCGAAGCGGTTCGTTCAAGGTGCGCGGGGCGTACACGATGATTAGCCGCCTGCCTGCCGCTGTGCAGCAACGTGGGGTTATCGCGCCATCGGCAGGAAACCACGCGCAGGGGGTAGCCCTGGCAGCGCGGTTGCTGGAGTTGCCAGCAACGATTGTGATGCCTGAGCGCGCGCCATTGACGAAAATCATGGCAACCCAACGCCTTGGCGCAGAGGTCATCCTGCATGGCGCGACCTTCGACGATGCCCAGGCGTATGCCCGTCGCCTAGAGGCGGAACGCGGCATGGTCTATGTGCCAGCGTTCGACCACGAACACGTAATTGCCGGCCAGGGAACGCTTGGTCTGGAAATTGCCGAGGCGCTGCCCGATCTCAGTCTGATTGTCGTTCCAATCGGTGGTGGTGGTCTGATCAGCGGGATTGCGCTGGCGCTCAAAGCGATCCTGCCCCACGTGCGGATCATTGGCGTTCAGGCTGCCGGTTGCGCTCCGGTGCCGCGCTCACTCGCCGCCGGACACCCTGTCGCCGCCTCTAGTGCACACACGATTGCCGATGGCATTGCCGTCAAACGACCGGGAGAATTGACCCTTTCGATCATTCGTGATCTGGTCGATGATGTGGTGACCGTTGATGATGACTCCATTGCGCGAGCCATTGCGCACGCTGTTCAGTACGACCGTCTGGTGGTCGAAGGAGCCGGCGCTGCTGGACTTGCGGCGTTGATCAGCGGCCAGGTGACGCCTCGCACGAGCGAGACCGTGTGCGTGCCCCTGTGCGGCGGCAATATCGACAGCAACCTGTTGACCCGCGTGCTCGAACAGGTCGCCGTGCGGCAGGGGCGCTACCTGCTGCTTAAATCGACTCTTGAGGATCGCCCTGGCAACCTGGCGCCGCTCCTCATGCGCGTTGCTGAGTCGGGCGCGAATGTCATTGATATTTTCCATCGCCGCGCTGTCTGGCTGGCGCCACTCGATCGGGTCGGCATCGAACTGGTGCTCGAGGTGCGCGATGAACAGCACGGCCAACAGGTCGTGCAGCACCTGATCGACTCCGGCTACCACGTAGAGCGCGAAGGCGTCGGCGGATGGCCCGAGTAGTCGAAAGGGATGGCCCGAGTAGTCGAAAGGACGTTCAGCAATGATTATGTCTGGCAAGAAAGATGCCGTCCTGCACCATATCCAGTTGATTGACATCCACGGAACTTGCTTCTACGACATCGTCTTCGCCCATACCGACGCCCCCGATCAGATGCGCCGCGCCCGGATCGGCGTGGATGACGCTTATTCCGACCCTCGACCCGGCGACGACATCAGCGTCACCTACCTGATGAACGTGGTCACTGGCATTGCACGGCGGTAATGGAATGGTAATACTGCTCCGATAGACTGCATTCGACACGCAGATGCCTGATCATCGTTGCATCTAGGGCGATGCGGCGAGGAGGATAGAGGAATGAGTCAGCGGCGTACAGAATCTTTTCTGTTGCGTCTGGTCGTCCAGGACGACCAGACGGATCCGGATCTGTGGCACGGTCGGGTGCAGCACATTGGGAGCGGCGACGAGCAGATGTTTCGCACCTTGCAGGAAGCGCTGACATTCATTCGCTACCGTTGCGAACGCTCTCAGGAACGCAACCCATCGCTCGATGAACTGCCGCCGCCCATCGCTCGATGAACTGCCGCCGCCCTTTCCTCGATCTCGTCCAGAGATGACCGTCATCTCTGCTGGGGCGCTCTGGCGGCGCCCCAGATCGCGGCGCGCCCCGCCGGTGGCCGTCATCTCCGATCCTCACCGAAGGTCGCGCAGCGCCTGGTAGAGCGCAGTTGTTTCGGGCAATGGCGCGATGCCCAATTCATTCTGCAACACATTAACGCACCGCGTATACAGTCGCAGCGCCGTGCTGCGCTCGCCGAGCGCAGCATGCGCACGCATCAACAGGCGGTACGCCTCTTCCTGGGTCTGATCGATCTCGATCACGCGCCATCCCAGACCAATCGCCTCGTGAACAGCGCCTTCTTCGAGGAGCAGCGCACCCAGGCGCAGCGCTGTCTCGATAAATGCCAGCGCCAGCCGTTCACGTTCGACGACCGTCCAGTCCTCGTACATGTTGTCTGGCAGGTAGGGACCGCCATACAACTGAATCGCACGTCGATAGGCAGCGATCACGGCAGTGCGCTGACCGCGCTGATCGGCGCGGCGTCCTTCAGCAATCGTATCGACGAACTCAACAACATCGATCCGGTGATCACTGGCGGTATTGAAAGCATACGTCTCGCCCTGCTGTACCACGTAAGCGGATGGCGCGCCGTCGGGACGATCGGGTTCGAGCGCTTTGCTCAACCGGTTGATGGTGACACGCAAATTATTGGTTGCGGCTTCGATCTCCATGTCGGGCCAGAGCGCCTCGACGATCCGCTCACGCGGAAGGGCTTGTCCGCGTTCGGTCAGGAGCAACTGCAACAACTGGCGCGCCTTAGTGCTGCGCCATTCACGGTCGCGGATCTCGTGATCGCCCCGCCGGACGGTGAAGGCGCCAAGCATACGAATGTGCAAAACGTAAGGTGGACGATAAACCAGGCGGTTGAGCGACTCTTCGGCGATCTGGCGCACCACCGGGTTGCGATCCTTGAGTAAGGCGCGCAATGCCGGATAGGCGACTGCTGTACCGACCTCGCCGAGCAACCGTGCCGCCTGCGCGCGCACCTCTGGCGCCGGGTCACTTAACACACCCTGGAAGAGTTCCACTATCTCGTCGCCGAGATGAGGCGGCAGGATATGCCCGAGCGCTTCTCCTCCTATTCCGGCGCGCAACGCAGCCACCGTTACATCCTTCAGGGCGTCGGCAGGCATCAGCGGCAGGAAGCGGCAGCGATCCTCTTCGGCAACTGTCCATCCGGTGCGAAGCCACACATCGCGCAACGCCGCATCGTTGCATCTCCCGGCAAGGTATGCCCCATAGAGGCAGGCAGACGCCAGAAACAGCCGATAACCACGATGCTGCATCTGTTGAACGGTCGTTTTCAGCAGGTCGAGCGCCTTCCAGTACTCACCCGCCTCACCGAGCACGATCGCAAGCAGGAGACGCAGGCGCAGATCGGGCGCCATGCCTTCCACTTCATCGAGACGGCGGACAAACGCAGTGGCGGCGGCGGCGGCGCGCGCCGCCTGACCGCGCCGCAGCATGCTGTACAGTTCGATGGCTTGGAGTGATGCGAGCGGCGCCAGCGCGCCAAGGTCGTGAAAGGCGGCGCGCGCCTGCGCAATGTAGATCGCCGCTTCATCGATGCGTCCCTGTAATGAGAGGAGCAACGCCAGTTGCGCGGCGCTCACGCCAGCCGTGCCGTCACGGTAGTAGTCCAGCAGGTAGCGATGAGCGTCCAGCGCCAGGGCGATCGCCTCGGTGTGCTGGCCAAGCAGATAGAGCGCCATTGCCCGCTGGCGCAGGAGATTCTGTCGCAAGCGATCGTTGCTTTCGATCTGCGTGAGCTGCAGGGCTTCATCGACCACTGCCAGTGCATCGGAAGGACGCCCAAGCTGATTGTGGATCGACGTAACGATCATGGCCAGCAACCAGTGCCATGCCGGATTGAGCGGATGCGCGGCTGCGTGGCGAGCAACCCGAAGCGCAGCGGAGAGGCGCCCGCGAATTGACAGCATCGCTGCAGCGCATGTCAGCGCTGCACCACGCGACCAGGCATCACGCGCCTGATTGGCAGCGCGGATGGCGCGCACGCACACGGCGGCAAAATCGGTAGGGCGCGCCTGCCAGAAGAGCAGCGCGGCAAGATCGGAGTACGCGCGCAATTCGCGCGTATGCGCCTCTGCCCGGCGGAACAGATCGGCAGCACGCTCGATAACCTGCGCTGCAAACGGCGGATTGGCGACGATCTGGCTGTATCCCCACATATACAGCAATTCGGGGTTGGTGTCGCGTCGCTCCACCGGTATCTGTTCAATCCAGCGCCGCACCGTATCACGGCGTGGTGAATTGAGCAGGGGCCAGGCGTGTTCGAGCAGGGCGCGTTCGAGATCATCAATGCTGTTGGCGCGGGCATAATGGTCGAGCGCTTCCTCGAGTTCGCCGCGCAGCTCGAACTGCCGACCGAATCGACGATGGAACGCTACGAGCGTCTCGTCATCGACCATCTCGTGAATATCGCGCAGCAGTAATTCGCGCCAGAGCGGATGGAAACGTAAGCGATCACTCTGCGAATCGATCGGTGTTAGCGGCAGACCCAGGGCGCGAACACGGCGCAACAGGTACGCTACATCCTCACGCAACAACGCCTCTGCCAGCAGATCGGCGTCGAAATGCGGCGGAAGCGCAGCAAGGCGGAGAAACTCCAGCACATCTGCAGGAAGATCGGCGAGCACCTCCGCTGCCAGATACGCAAGCAATTGTTCGCTTCTGCCGCCCAATGCGGCCACAAACTCGCTCCGACGCTCAACTGGCTGTTCAGCGAGCACACGGGCAGCAAGCTGCAGGCTCAGCGCCCACCCCTCGGTACGCGCCAGCAGCGTCGTCAGTTCCTCATCCGAGAGCGCCACACCCTGAATGTCGAGCAACTGCCGCGCCTGCTCCGAGGTCAGATGAAGATCGGACTGGCGCACTTCGACAACACGACCCTCCGTGCGCAGGCGCGCCAGTGGCGGGATATTCAATTCGCGCCGTGACGCGATCACAATATGCAAGGAAGGTGGCGCGGCGCGTAGCAGATAGCCAAGAATCTGCCCGATGACCGCCGAGTCGATCACCTGATGCAGATCATCGAGGAACAGAAAGGCTGCCGATAGTACATGACGCTGCAGATCGCTGCACAGCGCCCCGGCAACCAGGGGCCAGTCACGTTCGAGATTCGCGGCGCTCGACAGCACCCGCGCCGCGTCCTGTCCAAGCCCGGGAAACGCCGCCTGAAACGTGCGGATCAGGTACGCCAGAAACAACGCCGGGTCGCGTTCGCCGACATCGAGCGTCAACCAGGAGACCGGCGCACCGGTACGCCCTAAGTCCTGCGCCCATTGCGCGATCAGCGTCGTTTTGCCATACCCGGCTGGCGCTATCACGAGAGTCAGCGGTTGCAGACGCACTTCCGCCAGTGATGCCTGCAGATCAGGTCGGAGCAACACCCCCTCGCGCAGGGGTGGAGGAACCAGTTTGAGCGGCAACAGCGCCTGCGCTCCACGGTTGTGACGGCCGGATTCAATGCTGTGGTCAAGCGCACGCATACAGATCAGAACATATCCGCATTTAGTGCAATGTACGCTATTCTTTCTCGCGTGTCAACGTCCATAAGCGTGGTATCGTCCACGATGCACCGTCGCAATCCCTCTGTTCGCGGCATAAAACGCATCTCACCGTCGGCGTAAGCATCTATCCTTTTCTGGTAAATATTGTACACGGAACGTCAATTCCTACTCATACCCTGGGACTTAAGAACTATCCTTCACGGCGCAAGGACCAGGGTTCTCGGAGGGCGCGAGTGCGCAGGCAATCTTGACAGAAATCGCTGAAACTGCTACAGTATCAGTGTATGCGGGAGTGGCGCAACGGTAGCGCATCTGCTTCCCAAGCAGAGGGCTGCGGGTTCGAATCCCGTCTCCCGCTCCACAACCAGGGCGGCACACCGTCAAACCCCACTGACCGCACAGTGGGGTTTGCATTTTGGCGGAACATCCCGAGTCGTTCGCGCCCGACCTCGCAAAGGCAGCACGCCTTCCTCCTCCAGACACGCTCGTGCAACGTTCGTATTCGACCTGTGGGAAGCATCGCGCGTCGATATGCTATAATGCAGTATGCGCCGTCGGTAACGGATAGGAGGGCGCGTTGAATCTGATCGATATTCTGTTTTTGCTTGGTGTGCTTGGCGGGCTTGCCCTGGGGTTCTTTCAGGGCACGATCCGTCTGGTGATTACAATAGTTTCATTCTATATCAGTATCATCCTGGCGAGTCTTTACTTTCAGGCGCTTGGGCGTTTTTTCCGTGAGCGCTTCGGCACATCGTTCGATGTTGCGCAAATTGTCGCGTTCGGTGTGATTTTGCTCGTTGCGTTCCTGTTGATCACCACTGCGGGACTGTACACCTTCCGCTACGCCAGGATGCCCGCCAGCCTGGACTTTGTCGACAAAATCGTCGGCACGCTGCTTGGTCTGGTGTTGGGGGCATTGTTCCTGGGCATGCTCGCCATTCTGCTCGAGCAACTGTTTGTGTTCCGCGATACGGCAGGGACGGTGACGTTTCCGATTGTCAAGGCGTTCCAGAGCGGGGTGCGCGGTTCGGTGCTCGTCCAGTTCTTCGCCTACAACATCCTGCCGCTGATCTACGAGTCGGTGAGGCCGATCCTGCCACGCGAAACCGAAATCATCTTTCTCATCCGGTAGTGATCCAGGCAGTGCACTCCTGCCTGCGTTTTTGAGGTCCTTCCTGTGGCTATCGCCTTTCAGACCCTTGAAACCCTCGAGTTTCCCAAAGTTCGCCAGCATCTTGCGCGTTACACGGCATTCTCGGTGTCGCGCGAGATGGCGTTGACCTTGATGCCGTCGGTTGATCCGGTTGATGTGCGCCGTCGCCTGCGCCTGACCGATGAGGCGCGTCGTTTGCTCGACGATATGCCCGATCTCACCATCGGCGGCGCGCGTGATGTGCGCTCTGCGGCTGGCCTAGCGCGGCGCGGCGGGGTGTGTGATGCGGCGACACTCCTCGTAATCGTCGCCACGCTCGCCAGTGCGCGGCGCCTGCGTGCAGCGTTGCTGAAACTCGATCCGGAGAACTTTCCGCTCCTCCGCGAAATTGCCGCTGATCTGCCGTTGCTGCCAGCAATCGAAGAGGCGATCACGCGCGCCATAGGCGACGATGGCCAGGTGCTCGATAGCGCCAGCGCGAAACTGGCGCGGCTGCGCGCTGAGGTGCGCACTGCGTTCAACCGCCTGCAGGAAAAACTCCACAATCTGATCATGTCCCACGGCGATGCGCTCCAGGAGCCGATTATCACGGTGCGCAACGGGCGCTATGTCATTCCGGTGAAAGCCTCGCATCGCCGTGCTGTTCGTGGTCTGGTGCACGACCAGTCGGCAAGCGGCGCGACGCTCTACATCGAGCCGTTGACCGTCGTCGATCTCAACAATGCCTGGCGCGAATTGCAACTCGCTGAGCAGGCAGAAGTCGAACGCATTCTGGCAGAACTCTCGGCGCAGGTCGGCGATCACGCCGATGCAATCGTCACCGGCGTCGAGGCGCTGGCGACGCTCGACCTGGCGTTCGCCATGGCACGCTATGCTGTTGCAATGCGCTGCGCGATGCCGGAGATCGTCGATGCGCCCCCATCGCCTGATGGGCCGCTGCTGCTGCTGACTGCAGCGCGCCATCCGCTGATCGACCCGCAGCAGGTGGCGCCAATCGATATGCGCCTCGGCGGTTCGTTCCGCATGCTGCTGATCACCGGTCCGAACACCGGCGGCAAAACCGTTGCACTCAAAACGACCGGTCTGCTGGCGTTGATGGCGCAGGCGGGGATGCACCTTCCTGCATCTCAACCTTCACGTCTGCCGGTGTTCAAACAGATTTTCGCCGACATCGGCGATGAGCAGAGCATCGAGCAGAGCCTTTCGACCTTTTCGTCGCATATGACGAATATCATCCGCATCCTGCGCGCGCTGGAAGAGGCGCAGGATGCGGAGGACGCTGGCAGACCTTTATTGGAGCATGGGGCGGAGCAATCGTCGAATGGGCGTCTGACCGACGCGGATGCAATGCCTGAACCAGCGCTGGTGCTGCTCGATGAACTTGGCGCCGGCACCGATCCGGTGGAAGGCTCGGCGCTGGCGCGCGCGATTATCGAGCGTCTGCTCGAACTCGGCGTGCTCGGCGTCGCCACCACGCACTACGCCGAACTGAAAGCGTTCGCCTATGCCACACCCGGCGTCGAAAACGCATCGGTTGAGTTCGATGTCGAAACCCTTGCACCAACCTACAAACTGACCATCGGTCTGCCCGGGCGCTCGAATGCGCTGGCAATCGCCGCGCGGTTGGGGCTGTCACCGGTATTGATCGAGCGCGCCCGCGCCAGCATGGCGCGCCAGGATGTGCAGGTCGAGGATTTGCTGGCAGGCATCCATCGTGAACGCGATGCTGCCGCAGCCGAGTTGCAGCGCGCAACCGAAGTGCGCGTCGATGCCGAGAAGTATCGTGAACGGCTTGCTGCTGAGTTGCGCGAATTCGAGGCGCGGCGCAACGAAGCCTGGCAGACAGCGCGCGATGAGATCGAAGCGGAGCTGCGTCAGGCGCGCAGCGAGGTGCGGCGGTTGCGCGATGAGTTTCGTTCGGTGTCGGTCTCGCGCCAGTGGCTCGAAGAGGCGGAACGACGACTCCAGGAGACGCGCGCCAGTCTTCCCGAAACTCCGCCCGGTAAACCTGCCGAACGTGCGGCAACGACGATTGTTGAACAGGATACGCGCCCGCTGCAACCGGGTGATGCCGTGCGGGTGCGTTCCGTCGGGTTAACCGGCGAGATCCTCTCGATCGACGAAGAAGAACAGACCGCCGAGGTGCAGGTCGGCGGGTTCCGCATGCAGGCCAATCTTGCCGAACTGACGCGTGAAAAGCGCAGCGACGGGAAAGAAGGGCAGTCGCCCCGCCCGGCGTATGAGTCGCGTGGCACGTCGATCCCCGCGCCGCGCGACGTGTCGCTCGAACTCGACATGCGCGGCTGGCGGGCTGCCGATGTGCGTGACCGGCTTGATCACTACCTGAACGATGCCTATCTCGCCGGATTGCCGTGGGTGCGCGTCATTCACGGCAAGGGCACCGGTGCGCTGCGGCAGGCGGTGCGCGATTTGCTCAAAGAGCATAAACTGGTCGCATCGTTCAGCAGCGCCAGTGCAGCGGAAGGCGGCGAAGGCGTGACCATCGTGCGCCTGCAGGAACGGTGATCCGGCTATGTCGCAGTGGACGCTGCTCACCCTCCTTCTGATTGCGCTCCTGTTGCCGCTGATCGGCGCCATTGCACTGCGCCTGACGCGACAGCGCCTCGATGAGCGGGTGCGCCTCACGCTGGCGGTTGTCATCTTTGGGGCGGCTTTTAGTGCAGTCTTCGCCCTGGCGCGCAGCAATCCATCGAGCCTGCGCATTGCCGATCTGACTATCATGCAACCGATCGCCGCTCCTGTCGAAGCGCCGGCGCTGCCGCCGACCGACGTGCCACTGCCGGGGGAGATGATCGCCACACCGGCAATGCAACCCGCGCCGGCAACGATCACGCTGGCGCCGACCGCTGAGCCGACAGCGACGCCGGAACCGACCACCGAACCGACGGCAACGCTCGAACCGACGGCAGCGCCAACAGCGACGCCGGAACCGACCGCCACCCCCGCGCCACTGGCTGGTTCGCGACGGTATGTGGTGCAACCGGGTGATACACTGCGCGGCATTGCAGAACGCAATGGTGTGACGGTCGAAGCGCTCCTGCGCGCCAACAATCTGACGCCCGCCGCTGCCGATAACCTGCGGATTGGACAGGAGTTGATTATTCCATGACAGCAGCATCAGCCGGTGCACAAAGCGTGACGCTGCGCTATACCCACACGCTTGACGAACAACTGCACGCCTGTCGGCTCTACCAGCGTTCGACGCGCAAGCATCGGTTCTATAAGTTCGTCGCCATTATCGCCATCTTTAGCGCCGTCTGGATCGCGTTCACCGCAGGAGTACAACCAGCAGCGCTGCTCTTGCTGGCGCTTGGGCTGTTCACCTGGTTCGATCCTGTACCGCTCCTGCTGGTCTGGTCCACCTTCCGCAGCAGCCCGGCATTGCACCAGCCAATTGAGACCGTCTTCGATCGGCAGGGTGTCCATTTTCGCTTCGGTACGGAGCGAGTGAGCCGGACATGGGATCGTTATCAATCATTCGCCGAGAGTGACCGCATTTTCGTTCTCATTCATGGCCGTTGGGCGTATTCGGTGGCGCCAAAACGCGCCTTTGCCGATCAGAGAGCAATCGACGAGTTTCGGGAACTTCTGCGCGCGAACATCCGTCGTTCTTCATGAAACAGAGCGTCTGGTAGATGCCATGGAACATCGCAACACAAGTCTCCCGCTCATTGCCCTGACCCTGCTGACAGGGATCGCGCTTGGCTGGTTCCTCAACGACCTGATGCGTCGTCCTGCGATGCCGCTGGCGCTCGAACTGGCTTCACCGCCTGCGATGGTTGTACCAACTGCCAGCGTTTCAGCCGCGCCGACTGCTGCCGCGCCAGCCGCGCCGGTTGCCGCCGTGCCAGCCGCAACGACCACCACTGTGCCAGCCCCGTCCCCTGAGATCACTGCTCCGCCCACGCTGCCGACACCTGAGCCGCTGCCCACAGCCATGCCATTGCCCTCGCCGCGCGTTATCGGCTATGCGGGGCATCGGGTCGTTGCGGGTGAGACGCTCGCGGAGATCGCGGAACGCTATGGCAGCACTGCGGCGCTTATTGAAACATACAACCGGCTCGACGCGCCGCCGCGCGTCGGAAGGGAGCTGGTTGTGCCGTTACTCGCACCGACCGACGCAGGTGAGGCGCTGCTGGTGCGGCGCGGCGGCACAGAGCGCCCCTGGATTGCGCTGACCCTCGACGCTGGCGCTGGCGCAGCGCCGACGCCACGCATCCTGGAGGCGCTGCGCGAACGCGGCATAACCATTACGTTCTTCCTGACCGGTCGCTGGATGCGCGCCAATCCCGATCTGGTGCGCCAGATGGTGGCAGACGGACACGAACTCGCCAACCATACGGTGAACCATCCCGATCTGACAACGCTCGATGACGACGCCATCCGCCGCGAACTGAACGAAACCGAGGCAATGCTGCAAGAGATTGCTCCGGGAGCGACGACGCGCCCTTTCTTTCGCCCGCCTTACGGCGCGTACAATGAGCGGGTGCTGCGTGTGGCGCTGGCGGAAGGGTATCTGCCTGTCTACTGGACGCTCGACAGCCTGGATTCGGTTGGTGAACCGAAGACGCCGGAGTTTCTCGTCGAGCGGGTGACCGGGAAACTCAACCCGGACGATCTGCGCGGCGCGATCATCCTGGCGCACTGCGGCAGCGATGCGACTGCCGACGCGCTACCGGAGATTCTGGACCGGTTTGTGGCTATGGGGTTCGAGGTGCGGAAATTGTCGGAAGTATTGAGGTAATGTGGCGGGCGCCACTTTGTGGGGCAGGTCCCCCCATACCTGCCCCACCTGCAATGGAAACGCCCTTCGTGGGCACCCCTTGGACGTGCCAATGTTTATAGGGTCCTGTGCCTTCCCTCCGGAGCGGCCAACGGAGACGCCTATCGCAGGCGTCCCTACTTGCTATAAGCGTAGTTCGTATACCCGGCCTCGTTCACTTTGTGCCATTCGTAGATCGCCGCACGGAACGTCTTCCACTCCTCGTAGATCGCCTTGAAGTCGGCGTCCTTGGCGGCAAACTCATCGTACAGTTCAAAGGCGGCTTTCTCGGCAGCGGCAAGGATCTCCTTGCTGTATGGTTTCAGTTGCGCACCGCCGTCCACCAGACGCTTGAGGGCTTCGCGGTTGCGCGCATCGTACCGCGCAAGCATTGTGATATTCGCCTCAGCCGATGCCGTCTTGATCGCCTCCTGATACACTTTGGGCAACTCATTCCAGCGGTTGAGATTGACCTGCACCTCGAGCGTCGGACCCGGCTCCCACCAGCCTGGATAGTAGTAGAACTGCGCCGCCTTATTCAGACCAAGTTTCTCGTCGTCATACGGTCCAACCCATTCTGCCGCATCGACTGCGCCGGTTTGCAGCGCCTGGAAGATCTCGCCGCCTGCGATGACCTGCACCGTGGCGCCGAGTTTGGTCATCACCTGACCGCCGAGGCCGGGGATGCGCATCTTAAGCCCCTGCAGGTCAGCAACGGTGTTAATCTCCTTACGGAACCAGCCGCCCATCTGGACGCCAGTGTTGCCTGCCGGGAACTGAATGACATTGAACAGTTTGGCGTACACCGCCTGCAGTTTCTCCAGCCCGCCGCCATCGTACAACCAGGCATTCTGCTGCTGTGCGTTGAGACCGAAGGGCAGTGAGGTGCCAAATGCAGTAACCGGGCTTTTGCCGACGTAGTAGTACGATGCGGTGTGCCCGATCGGAACCGCATCCTGCTGCACCACGTCGAGCACCTGGAGACCGGGGGCAAGTTCGCCTGCCGCACGCGGCGTGATCTTGAACTTCCCATCGGTCATTGCTGCCACACGGTCGGCGACCGTCTTGGCGCCGCCAAAGATCGTGTCAAGCGCGACGGGCCAGCTAGTAGCCATATCCCACTCGAGAGCGGGCATTTCGGTCGTCTGGGCTGGCGCCTGCGCCTGTGGCGCGGTGGCTACCGGTGCGGTCGTCGCCTGTTGAGCCGGTGCGGTCGTCGCCTGCTGGGCTGGCGTCTGCGGCGCCTGTCCACACGCCGCCAGTGTGGCAGCCGTCAGGGCTGCACTGCCCGCCGCGACGCTGCGAAGAAACACTCGTCGTCGCATGATGTTGCTGCTCCTTGCTTCAGAACCATCTGTAACCATGAGGGGGTATGAAAAGTATACTTGATAACGTTTAGTTGCGCAAGGCGATTGCTCTGGGTTACAGGCGAGCGGTGCGCAGGGTTGCAGGTGGAAAGGTGATAAGGTTGCAGGTTGAGCGTTGCTAATAGAGACTGTTGCACCGCAACGTCTCTGTCGGGATGGAAGGGTTACAGGCAAAGCGTTGAATGTTGAACGTTATGAGTGGCGAAGTCAAGGACGAGAGTCTCAAACGGTCCCGAGCGCGCGACGCGCTTCTTCAACGATTTCATCACGCGTTTTCGGGTACGCTTGAAGCCTTGCCGCCCATGACCGACCGGGATGCAACGTGTCCCACGCAGAGCGCTGCTGGTTGTACCTGCCTTTGCCAGGATCGTGATTCCCAAAACCAGGCACGATACTGTTCCATATCGGTTGGAACTGTTCAATAAGCAGCGTCTCGCCCAATGGAATCCAGATGTCATCAACGACCAGAAATCTACACCTGAAATCATCCAGTTTGAGGTCGGCTATTTGCTTTATGGACTCGGCATGCTCCTTCAACCTGTTGAACAATACTGGACCTGGCGGTGTGTCCAGGCCAAATCTGCCAACCCTGGCGCCTGCAGGTACAGCCTTTCCCACATAGATGGGGCTTTCTTTTGTACTGAGAGGTTGGTACAACTCATAATCTCCGTCGTAGTATAGAGCGTAGACTCCTGCGTCTTCGAATTTCTGTTCGGGCGGCAAAGGATGCAGGCTTTGCGACAGGAGCGCCTGCGCCACGCTTATTCCCAGGTTCTTTTTATCCAAAGGGTTGAACGGTTTCATGGATCGCTGACGATGTCCTGGTCTTTTCGGAGAATGACAGCCGACTCATAGAGTGAAATCTCATCAGATTTGCCATTCCGAACCGAAGAGTTGATGATACTGTTGCCCACTCGCTTTTTTCGTAATATAAGAATATCTTCGAGTTTCAGGTGGCATAATTCACCGATTTGTCCGAACAACAGATCGGTGGGAACATTGACGCCTTGAATAATGGAATTTCCTAAAACAACGATCGCGCGACTTTCCTTCCTGAGAACATAGTATAAATTCCGGCATAGGGTATAGCAGTCGTTAAAGTATTCTATTGCATAATTTGCCCAGCCTTTTCCTCCATATACATGCTTTTGGGTGTTTTTTGCTGCGATTTCTTCGATTATCCGATTCAAACCGGGAAGTTCGAGCTGGAGTTTTGAAGGCTCAGCACTGCGGACATTTTGCCAGTACTTGCCAAAGTTTGCTCGTTCTAAACGTTTCAAATCGGACGGTTGCGCAACAAAGTTTAACCAGAACAGATGAGGGCGCGTATTCCGTACATAGTGATAGTTGTTAAGATACGGCGGTGACGTGATAACAATATCAACAGACGACTTCTTCACCATTTGGGGCATCAACCGCGAGTCCCCCTCAATAACCTGAAAGGTGGGAAGAGGCGCCCATTGCATCATCTCATCACGGTAGACCATCACATCGTGATACATCATGCGAAGCCTGGACGAAAGAAGGCTGACAACATCCGCATTGAGAACATTCGCTTTACCGGCAGCGACTCGCGATCCGAGACTTGGCTCATATGAATAGTTGGATACCTGCACCAGGATCGATCCCAGGGCAAGCGACATCAGTTCCCTGATGTGCGTGTCGGCAACCTCATTGATGAGATCGAGACAGTGCAGGATCTTCCGCTCCACAGCCGGGCTAAAAAACGGCGTGCGCGAGCGAAATGCAGCGGGCGGACGAGATTTTGGCGCAGGCGTGCACTGAAGAAGATCATCGCCGCGCTCAAATGCCGTATCGATGCAATCGGTCCGTTTTCTGACGTTCCGCTCGAAGGTTAATATCGCGGAAAGCAACGTGTCAGGCTCAAGCGTAAAAGCCGAACATTTGACGCGCGCGGCAAGCGCAGCAAAAGGGTTGATCTCGATCCCCACAGCGTGAGACCCGCAGCGCAAACTTTCGACGAGGGTTGTGCCAACTCCGGCGAATGGATCCAGCACGTGAACGTCTCGCCGACCAGGATCGGGAGGGTAGTGCTGAAGGGCATCGCCGACGAAACCTGCCGAGAAACCGGCAATCCAGGGAACCCAGCGATGGATTGCGTCCTGTTTATTTTGCTCGAATGCCGGGTCACGCAGAAGCGTCGCATCGGGTTGCGAGCCTGTGTCTTCGAGATTGAGCGAAAGCTGTGTCGCCATACGCGATCTCACACAACAAATGCCAGACATGAACAGATGGACGCTTCAGTATCCACTAAAGGGCGTCTCCTTCTTCACAGGTTGATGCTGTTGACCGGACGGCGCCATAGTGAAAATGCGCCAGCGAGATTCGCTGACGCACACGATCTCATTGAGATTGCCCGAAGCGAACCTCAACCTTCCTTCACGGCGTTCTTCAGCGTGCTGCTGGCGCTGAAGCCAGGAGTTCGGGTCGCCGGAATGTGGATCTTCGATCGCGTCTGCGGATTCACCCCGTCGCGCGCCTGGCGCTGCCGCACTTCGAAGGTTCCGAAGCCGGTCAGGGTGACCTTCTCACCGCGCTTCAACGCCTCGGTGATGACTTCCAGCGCCGCATCGACGATCTCTTTCGTCTCCTTCTGAGACCGATTCGCTCGCTCGGCGACCGCTTTGATGAAGTCGGTCTTTTGCATCCTGGTTCTATCCTTTCCGTAGAACTGTCGTATGGCTTTTCCTCTTCAATATGCAGTATACAGCGTTTGTCAAGTGTGTTTCCTCATCAGGACGCTGTGAAATGCCATTGAACGTTTTCAACTCGTGTTTAAGGCTTTCTGATGCGATCTTTTTTGACGCCCGCGCAGGTATTCAGCCGCCGCCAGCACCCGCGGACGCGCCGCATACAGACGCGATAGCCAGCGCTGACGCTCCAACCGATCAGGAATGCAGTCGGGATGATCGAGAATGTACTGCCGCTGGCAGCGCCTGATGCACTCCCAGCGACGCAGCAGTCGGCGCCAGTCGGCATCATCGAGCCGCGCCAGTTCTCGCGCGGCGCCGCTACTGTCGGCGGCTTCATAGACGACCTGCGCAATGAAGCGATCGGCTGGATCGCGCTCATCCGGCAGGACGTCGCGCCAATCAGGTCCGGCGCAGGGTGGCGACGGCTCTTCCTGTATCACGGGCCAGGGGAGCGGTTGCATCGAAAATGGTCCTGCAACCACGCCACGGCAGCGCAGGACGGCGTACTGGTGGTCGTTCGGCGGCTGCCCGCTCAGGTCGGCGGCAGTCAAACCGCTGGCGGCGTAGGCGCGCGCATACATGCTGGCATCGGGTTCCTGAGTTTGCAATATAATCCGGTTACCCGCATTGATCAGCATCAGGTCGCGCAGATCGCCCAACTGCGCCAGCGCCTGATGGGCATAGATCGCCGGGATGCCCAATGACCGCAGGCGCGTGATGGCAGTCGCTATGTCGGTTGTGTCGCTGTTGCCGATGAGCACCTGCAATTCGTCAATGATCAGGGGATAATCGTGGCGGGTCTGATCGCCGCCGCCCCGGCTGAATGCGGCGCGCACGAATGCCTGAGCAATCAGCATGCCAACGGCGCTCGCCAGCCCTCCCAGCGCCACATCGGGCAATGGCACGAGCACAATCATGCGGTCGGCAATCATCTGCGCCAGATCGAGCGTCGGTTGCGCCTGCGCTGCCAGGTAGCGCGTCGTTTCGGTGGTCAGCAGTGCGTCGAACCGTCGCAGCAGCGCGTCGCAACTGGACCGTTGCCCTTCTCCCAGGCGCGGGTATGTTTCACGCCAGAAACTGGCGACTTCGATGTTGCGCGTTGATTGGAGCAGTTCCTCCCGGTACGCTTCGTCGAGGAGCGCCTGTTTGACGTGCGCCAGCGTGGGATGGGTCTCGCCTTCCAGCACCAGCAGCGTTGCCATGCGTGCGAATTGCTGCATGCCAGGCGACCGTTCCCACGTTCCAGGATCAATGCGCGCAAAGGTTGCCAGAACCTGCCCCAATGCCAGATCGGCGCCGCCTGGCTGTGCGATATCTACGCCAGCCAGCGGATTCAGTCCGACGGGCCAGGCGGTATCGAGCGGATCGAGCAGAACCAGACGTTTTTCATCCGCCAGCGGGATGAGTCGACGCACGGTGTCTACCAGATTGCCCCCCCGGTCGTCGCCCTTACCGTCGATGAGCATGAATCCGTGCGGCACGAGTTGGTGACATAGGTTCGCCAGCAGACGGCTCTTGCCGGCGCCCATGCCAGCAGTCAGGTGCAAAATCTGGCGCAGATCGCGCAGCGTCGGTCCAACCGGCGCACTGTGTCCATCAGTGTGGGTGGCATATCCTACCACAATGCGCTCCGGGTCGTTGCCGCAGAAGGCATGTGGCGGCGCAGCAATCCGACGACACGGATCGCTGCGCACCAGTCCGCTTGATGGCGAGGAGGACGGATTCCAGAGATAGCCGAGTTCCCCCGCAGTCAGCACGTCTGGTCCCCGCCAGAGGCGAAACGGTAACAGCAGCGCCGGCAGCGGCGCAATGAGCGGCGTGCGCAGGCGGGTGACAATGTCCGCTGCGTTCCCATCAGATACCTGGCGCATCGATAGACGACCGCAGGGGACGAGACGCTGCAGACGACTGGCGGTGCGTTGCTGGAAGGCGCCGAGTGCATCGCCGATGGCGTGCAGCGCGGCAATGGCATCGGCGCGATGATCGGCGACGGCAGTTGCCACAATGGTCGCCTCGAACGCTGCGTCGCCCAATTTCGCCTCGATTGCGGCGATATCCGGCGTCAGCGCATAGTCCTGGCGCTGTTCGAGCGCCAGTTTCAGCGCTGTCGCGCGCGCCCGCCACTGCCGACCCAACGCCCAACCCACCTGAGGGCGCAGCGCCACTTCCAGCCCGGCGTGCGCCACGCTTGCGTATGGACGTACTGCTGCCAGCAACACACCTGTCAGTTCCGTCTCGACGGCGATGGTCGGTGCGTGCAGCGGATAGGCTGGCGGCAGTGCCAGCCCGAAGCGCTGCCAGGCAATCCAGCGCCCTGGCGTTGCCGCCGCGAGCAGCGGATCGTCGGCGGCGTGAATCAACGCCCCCGGCACACTGCTGCGCACAGCGCCATCCAGCGCTGTTGCGGTACGTTGTCGCTCCTCCGGCGCACCTGCGATCAACGCCCCCAGTTCCGCAGGCAGGTCTGGCGCTCCACTGACCAGCAGGGTATACCAGGGCGCGGCGTGCATCCAGGAACGCGACGCCGTGCCTCCGTGGATCAAGCGCATAAGCGCACCAGGTTTCGCAGTGGGTCCGGTGCGTTCTGAAGCGTGATGGGTCGGGCGAATCCGCAGACATAGCGGCGAGCGCAGTGTGCGCTGCGCCATGTGGCGCGACAGGATGACCGTTGCCAGTGCGAACAAGAGTTCACCCAGCAGAACCCACAGTGCTGCCAGGGCGCAGATGACAATCGCCGGAAAGATCGACGGTTCAAACACGTAGTGCAGCAGCGCCAGCGAGACGATTGCCGGATCACGCATCAGGCGAAGCGCCGAAAGCGACGTTGGGGGAAATGCCGCGATCAGCGGCAACACCAGAGGGTGAGCAAACGCCAGTGCGATACATGCAAACGCCAGCACACGCACAATGTGCAGCGGCAGATCGGGGCGTGGCGGGCGGGTCGCTGGCGGCGGAGCGGCTGCTCCATTGCGGATCGATCCCCGGTTCATGGCGTCTCCCCGGATGCTGACCAAACCCGTGCAACGATCCAGTCGATGTCATCACTGCGAAACGGGCGCGGTTCACGCCAGCGCAGGGCTTCGGAACGCGGCTCAACGAGCACAGCGGCTTTGTCGAGCCGCTCCATGATCAGGGCGGCGTAACGCCGCTCTTCCGGCGGAAGGAGGGCGGATATGCGTCCTTTGGTTACGCCGGGCGGCGTAGCCGCCACAATCGACGGCGCCGCCGCCAGGAGTGCGACGATCGCTTCAAGACGTTCAACCGACAACAATGACGGATCAGATGACGGCGAACCATCACTGGCCGATGCGCCATCGTTGACGACACCTGTTGTCGCTGAATGCGCCGCATCCAGAGCGCGCATCAGCGCATCAATCAGCGAGTCGCAACGCTCAGGATTTGTCATCGCGCGCACCCGGTTTTCGTCGCAACGCCGCCTCGAGTTCCGCGCGCGCCACCCACGTCCGCCCGTCGATGGTCGTAGACGGAAATGCGCCCGCACGCACCCACGCCAGCATCGTCTCGTCGGTGACGCGGTAGAGTTCGGCGGCTTCGCGCAGCGACAGCCACTCCTGCTGACGCAGCGCGTGGCGCACCAGATCGCTCAGCGATATCCATCGCTGTCGTGGAGCCATGGCTCACCTCCATCAGCCATTCAACAAACGTATCCCGATCACAACGCCAGACCCCTTGGGGGACGACCTGTACTCCCGGCAACCGTCCACAGCGGAGCAGATCGTGGAACCAGGCGCGTCCCATACAGGCAATGGCATCGTGCGATGTCAGCACACCGGGTAATGCGCTGCCGCCACCCAGCGCTTCGATGCGCGCTATTGCGCGTCGCGCTCGCTGTTGCGCAGTTTGTGGAAGAGGCGGCATCGTCTACTCCTTTCGCTTTGAGCACATAAGGGTTTCTCCCGCAGGAATCACGTGCGGCCGACCGTGGACGCTGCACGAAGCGCCACACCGATGGGCCGCAGATCGGGAAACACGTGTCTGCTCAGGATATGCGTTACAGACGGTAGTATAGTGCTAACCTGTTTTTAACGAAAGAGGTCATCGTGTCCTTTGTTCAGGTGACAGACTGGTGGATCGCCAGTAGTACCAAAGTCCTGGAGCAGCGCGAGTCTGTGGCGCAATTAGTCGTAAAGCAAAGCCACATTCGCGCAATCCCGAGAGGATTGTGCGCTCCACTTCGCAGCTACGATCAAGGGTTGCCTGAAACCTATTCTTTGATCGTGCTCTGGACCTCCAATATGCGATGTTTGATGGAGTTATCGTACCTGCCTGCGTTGCCGGTGGAAAGAAGGCGCAGCCGATGCCCGCTTTCGTGTGAGCCCTGGAGACAGGGTGCGCGCGGGTGCGGCGTGTTGAGGCACCCGCGCCGCCATCACCTCAGCGTGCAATGCGGAATGCGCCCATGCCAGCGTAGCGCGCTGCGGAGTCCAGTTCTTCTTCGATGCGCAGCAGTTGATTGTACTTCGCCACGCGATCAGTGCGCGCCGGTGCGCCAGTCTTGATCTGCCCGGCGTTCGTCGCCACCACGAGATCGGCAATCGTCACGTCTTCGCTTTCGCCTGAACGATGCGAGACGACCGCCGTCCATCCGGCGCGGTTCGCCATGCTGATTGCGTCGAGCGTCTCGGTCAGCGTGCCGATCTGATTGAGTTTGATCAGGATCGAATTGGCAGCCTGCTCAGAGATCGCACGCGCCAGCCGCTTCACGTTTGTCACCAGAAAGTCGTCGCCGACCAGTTGAATGCGGTTGCCGAGCCGCGCGCGCAGCAGTTTCCATCCTTCCCAATCTTCCTCCGCCAGCCCATCTTCGAGTGAGATAATCGGGTAGCGTGCGACGATGTCCGCCCAGTACTCGACCATCTCGGCGCTGGTGAGGGAGCGCCCCTCGCGCTCCAGGTGGTACTTGCCGTCTTTGTACAGCTCGGTGCACGCCGGGTCCATCGCCAGCATCACCTGGTCGCCGAGTTTATACCCGGCGCGTTCCACGGCCTCGACGATGATCTGCAAGGCTGCCTCGTTCGTCGGCAGGCTTGGCGCAAATCCGCCCTCATCGCCGACGTTGGAGCTGCCGCCGCGGTCGTGGATCACTTTCTTGAGGCTCTGGTAGATTTCGCTGCCCCAGCGGAGCGCCTCGCGGAACGATGGCGCGCCAACCGGCATAATCATGAATTCCTGGAAGTCGGTGCTGTTCTGCGCGTGCTTGCCGCCGTTCAGAATGTTCATCATGGGAACGGGGAGCACGTGCGCATGGACGCCTCCCAGATAACGGTACAACGGCAGCTCATGGGCTGCCGCCGCCGCTTTCGCACACGCCAGCGAGACTCCCAGGATGGCGTTGGCGCCCAGGCGACCTTTGTTCTCGGCGCCGTCGAGATCGATCAGCATTCGGTCGATACGCACCTGATCGGCAGCATCTTCCCCTTCGAGCGCCTCGGCGATCGTGGTATTCACGTTTTCGACGGCTTTCAGCACGCCTTTGCCGCCGTACCGGCTCTTGTCGCCGTCGCGCAATTCCAGCGCTTCGAATGCGCCGGTCGATGCACCCGACGGTACGATAGCGCGCCCCATGTCGCCGCTCTCCAGATACACGTCTACCTCAATCGTCGGATTGCCGCGTGAGTCGAGCACTTCACGCGCGGTAATCGCTTCAATCGTTGTGTCGGCCATGGTGTCTCCTTTCAGATGTTGAGCCGTTGCATGTCTTTCCAACCTTCTACCTTCAAAACCTTACCGTCGCACCAGCCCCAACTCGTCGTACAGGCGGTCGAAATCAAACGATTCGTCGAGCAGCTGGGTGAAGCGGGCGATCTTCGATGCCTGTTTGAAGCGAATATGCCCGAAGACGCGTTCGCTTCGCTCAACCGTGGTCAGCGTGTCGTCCGAGACGATAATCACCGGCACCTCCTGCTCTTCCGCTTTGTCGAGCACGGTCGCCGGCGGGCGAATATTGCCGGTCAGCACCAGCACCGAGGTCGAGGTTTCCAGCGCAGCCAGTTGCAGATCGGCACGGTCACCGCCAGTAATGACCGCTTTGTTGGCGCGGCGGCGGAAATGGGAGAGTGCGGCTGCGCTCCCCATGGCGCCGATCACCAGATGTTCCACCTGGCGTTCGCACCACTCCGGTCGCCCGATCATTTGCCCTCCCAGGAACTCGAACAGGTCGGCGACGGTGACGCTGGCAAGTTGCGGGTCCTGCGGCAGAACGGCGAACACCGGCACGCCCCGTTTTTCCAGAAACGGCGCAACCCGGTTGGTCACAAAATCCATCTTCGGCGCGTCAACTTCGTTGACCAGCACGCCGAGCAGCCGCTCGCCGAGGTAGCGCTGCACTGCCAGAATAGCGTCGAGTGACAGTGGTGAACGGTAGAGCGTCACCAGCAGCACCGGCGCTTCCAGCATGTCGGACACCTGATCGGCGGAGAGATCGACGACCGACCCTTCAGCCCAGGTGTTGGCGCCCTCCACCACCAGCAGGTCGCGGTTGCGTGAGATGGCGAGGTATGCTTCACGCAGGCGTCGTGCAAAATCAACCGTCCCCTGCCCGCGCATAATTTGCTCGACCACCCCCTGCGTGACGAGCACCGGCGCCACCTGTTCTGGCGGATCGGGCAGGGCGAAGTGCTCGCGGATAAACGCTGCATCATCATCGTGGACACTGGTTTCGGTGCGGGTCACCGAAACGCTGACCGGCTTCATATAGCCAATGCTGAAACCGTCGCGTTGCGCGCGCGTGAGCAACCCCACGCATGTCGCGCTTTTGCCAACAAATGTTTCCGTCGATGCAACGTAGAGGGTGGCCATCGCCTGTCTCCTTGCCGAACGAAAAATGAGCGTGCGCCGTTCGCTGATGCTCGCTCAACCACGCAGAATGATCCGCGCATCCAGCACCGTGGCCCCTTCACCCCGGTTATACACCACCAGCGGGTTGATGTCCATCTCGACAATTTCAGGAAAATCAGTCACCAGTTGCGACACGCGCAAAATGATCTCTTCAGCGGCAGCGATGTCGGCTGGCGGTTCGCCGCGCACGCCGCGCAGCAGCGGGAAGGCGCGAATGGCACGCACCTGCTCCGCCGCCTCCTGGCGCGACACCGGCGCCAGGCGAAAGGCGACGTCCCGGATCGCTTCAACATAAATGCCGCCCAGACCGAACGCGATGAGCGGACCGAACTGTGGATCGCGGCTGACGCCGACCAGCACTTCGCGCCCTTTACGCACCTGTTCCTGCACCAGCACTCCCCAGATACGCGCTTCGCGACTGTACTTGCGGGCGCGGTATTCGATCAGTTCGTAGGCGTCGCGCGCAGCGGCGCTGTCGCTGATGCCAAGTTTGACGCCGCCAATATCGCTCTTGTGCAGGATGTCGGGCGATGAAATCTTCATGACGACCGGGAAGCCGAGGCGGTTGGCGATCTCCGCTGCCTCCTCCGGCGATTGCGCCAGAAACGATCTGGGCAGGCGCATCCCGTAGGCTGCGATCACCTCGCGGGCTTCGAGTTCGCCGAGTTCAACCCGCCCTTCGCTGCGCACCCGCGCGAAGAGTGCGCGCACCCGTTCGGCATCGACATCGAAATGGACGTACTCTCCCGGCGGACGTTCGATCCAGCGCCGTTGCGCCACCATCGCCCCCAATGCAGCAACGGCGCGTTCGGGGAAGGCATAGTTCGGAATGCGATGGTCGTTCAGAATACGCAGCGCCCCTCCGATGCTCGCCGCACCCATAAAACTCGTCACGACCGGTTTTGCGCTCCCGGCAGCGATTTCAACGATGGTGTGCGCTATGTCGTTCGGGTCGCTGACCGCCTGTGGCGTAAACAGCACCAGGACGGCATCGACATTCGGATCGTCGAGCGCTGCGCGCAGCGCAATCCGGTACCGGTCGGCGCGCGCGTCACCGATGATATCGATCGGGTTGTAGACGCTTGCTGTCGGCGGCAACGCTGCGCGCAGCGCCTCGGTCGTTGTTGGCGCCAATTCCGCCAGGTGCAACCCGCTCCGTTCGGCGGCGTCGGTTGCAATAATGCCCGGACCGCCGGCATTCGTCACGATCGCCAGGCGATTACCGGGGGTGAGCGGCTGATAGGCGAACGCCAGCGCAAAGTCGAATAGTTCCTGCATCGTGCGCGCGCGCAGCACGCCGCTCTGGTCGAACGCCGCTTCGTAGGCATGCTCGGCGCCTGCCAGCGCCCCGGTGTGTGATGAAGCAGCGCGCGCGCCTGCCTGCGTTGCGCCGCTCTTGATGGCGATGACCGGAATATGCTTCGTCACCCGGCGCGCCACAGCGACGAAATCATCGCCATTGCCGATCCCTTCCAGGTACGCCAGAATAACCCGGTTATTGGCTTTATCGCATCCCCACGCTTCCAGAAGCGTCACCTCGTCCACGTCCGCCTTGTTCCCCAGGCTCACGAAGCGTGAGAAACCGATCCCCTGCGCCTTGCTCCAGTCCAGAATGGCAGTGCAGAGCGCCCCTGACTGCGACATGAACGCGATCTGCCCGGGATGTGGGTAGAGCGCGGCAAATGACGCATTCAGGCGGGTTATGGTATCGATGATGCCCAGACAGTTGGGACCGATCATGCGCATCCCGTAACGTTGCACGATCTCAAGCAGACGCATCTCCAGTGCGCGCCCTTCTGGTCCGACCTCTTTGAACCCGGCGCTGACGACGACCAGTCCTTTGACGCCAGCCCTGCCGCATATCTCGGCAACATCCGGCACAACTGCCGCCGGAACGACGATCACTGCCAGATCGATCGGTTCTGGAACCTGTTCAACCGATGGGTATGCTGGAAGGCTCAGGACGTGCGGCGCGCCCGGATGGATAGGGAACACGCGACCGGGATAGCCTGCGTCGAGGATGTTCTTGAGGATGCGGTGTCCCAGTTTCGAGGGATCGGGTGATGCGCCAACCACGGCGATGGAACGCGGCGCGAAGATCGCTTCCAGCATACCCTGCCTTTCCGTTGTCACCCTCCGTTCCTCTCCCGCTCCCCTGACCTCATCTGCGAGGGAAAGGAAGGAAAGCGGGAGGAGGGGAGAGCCAGGGCTTCCTGATGGGCGCTACACCACCACATTCACCAGCTTTCCAGGCACGACGATCACCTTGCGCACGGTCTTGTCGCCGACGAAACTCAGCACGCGCGGGTTGGTCAATGCCCATTCGCGCAGTTGCTGCTCGTCGGCGGTTGCGGGCGCCAGGATTTTACCGCGCAGTTTGCCGTTCACCTGCAACACAATCTCGACTTCGTCGAGCGCCAGCGCCGATTCGTCCCACGCGGGCCAACCGGCATCGTAGACGCTGCCGGTTCCGCCGAACCAGGAGTGCAGTTCTTCCGCCAGGTGCGGCGCGAAAGGCGACAGCAGCCGCGCAAAGGTCGCCGCCGTCTGCGCAAAGACTGGCGTCACCCGACCCGCCTCGGCGCGATAGCGACTCGCCTCGTTCAGCAATTCCATCAATGCCGCAATTGCGGTATTGAAGCGAAACTGCTCGGTGTCGAGCGTCACCTTGCGGATTGTCTCGTGCAGTTTGCGGTACAGCGCACGTTCCTCACCTTCGGGCGCGGCGCCATTGCTGGAGTTCAGCGTGGCGACAATCTCCTCCCGATCCGGGCTGAACAGCGCCACGATCCGGTTCAGGAAGCGCTGCGCTCCGGCAACCCCTTCGTCGGTCCATTCCATGCTATTTTCCGGCGGCGCCGCGAACAGCACAACGATCCGCGCCACATCGGAGCCGTACTGCCGCACGAATGGACCCACCGGAATGCCATTGCCGGCGCTCTTCGACATCGTGACCGGACCGGACACAGCAGTAAAGCCGCCATCGCTCTCCTCTTCGAGGGCGTAGCCACGTTCTTTCAGCAAGGCGCGCACCTGATCAACGCTCTGCGCATTGGCGGGCAACTCCAGTTTACGGCGCAGTTCTTCGGGGAAGCGCACCATCCCCGGCGCAACGACCTCGAGCGGCGTGCGGACGCGGCGCTGCACCATGCCCTGGGTAAACAACGCCTTGAACGGCTCGTCGTCGGGCGCCAGACCTTCGTCGTACAGTACCTTGGTGATGAAGCGCGAGTAGAGCAGGTGCAGAATTGCGTGCTCGACGCCGCCAATGTACTGATCGACCGGCATCCACCGGTGCGCCGCCTCGCGCGAGAAGATTTCACGATCATTCTTTGCGTCGCAGAAGCGCAGGAAATACCATGACGAGTCCACGAACGTGTCCATGGTATCGGTATCGCGGCGCGCCGGTTGTCCGGTCTCCGGATCGATAGTGTTGACCCACTCCTCAGCGGCTGCCAGCGGGCTTTTACCCTTCGGCAAATAGTCCTGCACTTCGGGCAGCACAACCGGCAACTGATCCTCCGGCACCGGCTTGATCGTCCCGTCCGGCATGTGCAGCATCGGGATGGGGGTGCCCCAGTAGCGCTGGCGGCTGATCAACCAGTCGCGCAAGCGGTAGGTGACGGTTCCTTTCCCTTTACCGTTCGCTTCCAGCCAACTGATCGCCGCCTTGACGCTTTGCCCTTCGCCTTTGCCGACCGGGATGCCGTTGATGGGGCCCGAATTGACCATCACACCGTCGCCGGGCCAGGCTGCTGTCATGGTGTCGCCGTCCAGCGTTTCGCCCGGCGGTTGCACGACGACGCGCACCGGTAAGCCGAACTGGCGAGCAAACTCGAAGTCGCGCTCGTCGTGCGCAGGCACGGCCATGATCGCGCCGGTGCCATACCCCATCAACACATAGTCGGCGATCCAGATCGGAATGGGCTCGTCGTTGACGGGATTGATCGCATAGGATCCCAGAAAGACGCCAGTTTTTTCGCGCGTGGCGCTTGTGCGCTCGATTTCGCTCTCCATGCGCGCTCTGGCGATGTACGCCTCGACCTCAGCGCGGCGTTCGGGCGCGGTCAACTTCGCTACCAGCGGATGCTCTGGCGCCAGCACCATGAACGTCGCCCCCCAGAGCGTGTCCGGGCGGGTAGTGAAAACGACCAGCGGCTCGGCGTCGGGAGGCGACGGCGCGCTCAGATCGGCGCCAGGCGGCAGCGCCAGGAAGGTGACTTCGGCGCCTTCGCTCTTGCCGATCCAGTTGCGCTGCATGGTCTTGACGTTTTCGGGCCAGTCATCGAGTTTGTCCAGATCGTTCAGCAGGCGCTCGGCATACGCCGTGATCCTGAAGAACCACTGCTCCAGTTCGCGCTTTTCGACTTTCGCGCCGCTGCGCCAACTCCGCCCCTCGGCATCGACCTGCTCATTCGCCAGCACCGTCTGATCCACCGGATCCCAGTTGACCGTCGCTTTTGCGCGATATGCCAGACCCTTGCGGTAGAGCAGCAGGAACAACCACTGGTTCCAGCGGTAGTAGTCGGGGTCGCAGGTGGTCACCTCGCGCGACCAGTCGTACATAATGCCAGCGATCTCGAGCGACTTCTTTGACTCGGCGATATTGCCATACGTCCACTCGCGCGGATGGCGGCCATACTTGATCGCTGCATTTTCCGCCGGCAGGCCGAAGGCGTCCCAACCGAAAGGATGCAGCACATCGTAGCCGCGAATGACGTAGTAGCGGGTCAGCGCGTCGCCGATGACGTAGTTCTTCAGGTGACCGATGTGGAGGTCGCCGCTGGGATAGGGGAACATTTCGAGGATGTAGCGCCGCGGCGCGCCTGCACGGCGCCCCGCTTTGAAGATGCCCTCGCGCTCCCAGAACTCACGCCATTTTGGCTCGATCGCCGGATCGAACCGTTCGGTCCGCCGCTTCGTCCCTGTGTCGCTCACGGGTTCCTCCGCTGCACGAATGATTGCAGAATTGAACAGATGTCACAATCAGTCTGTCGTTGCAAGGTAGACCAGACGCTCCGGCAATGGCGCGTCTTCTGTTACGCTCTGCCCGTCCACTGCCAGGCGCTCAACGAGTGCGAGACCGCTTGCAGCGAGCGCCTGACGGATCTCACCGTCGCTCCAGGCGCGTTCGAGGTGTGTTTCCTCGCCACGCCGCCAGCGGTTGTCATCGCTGCGCGTCAACCAGACGATCCTGCCCTGTCCGAGGCGTGTTGCCGGACGGTACGTCAACCGATGGTACACCAGGTAATCGTCGCTCTCGTGGATCACGAGGTTGCGCTCGTCCCACTGCGCGAACGCCGCTTCGGTATTCACGTCGAACACCGTGTATCCACCAGGTTCAAGCGCGAGTCGGACTCCGGCGAAGACGCGCAGCAGATCATCGTCGCCGGTCAAATAGTTGATTGCATCGCCAAAGCATGTGACCAGCCCAAAGCGCCCGGCGACATCGAGCGGACGGCGCACCGCGTCGCTTTGAAGCGCGCCAGGCGTGACGAGAGCTTCCAGGTCGCGCATATCGGCTTCGATGAACGTCGCCGCCAACCCCGCCCTGTGGACGCGGTCACGCGCGATCTGCAACATCACAGGCGAACGATCCAGCCCGACGGTCTCGATCCCCGCAGTCGCAAGCATCAACGTGGCGCCGCCTGTGCCGCACGCCAGGTCGAGCGCGCGCTGCGGCACAATCCTGCGCGTGCGAAGCCACTCCAATATCAAACCTGCCAGGTACGCGCCAAAGCGTTCCTGACCGGTGCGGTCGTAGATTGGCGCGTATGCGTTATATGCCTGGTCGGCGTCCATCGCGTGACATGGCGCGCCCTGCGTCCGATTGCGACGTTGATACAGGGTAAAGTATACCATACTTGTCGCGGATGAGCCGAAGGAGAAACGATGCGCTCACCGCGTCAGCCCGCGCGGCGGAAAGATCGTATGCACCGAGACGCCGCTATGGATGCGTTGAATGACTTCCGCCAGCATAGGCGCAACGGTCAGGATGCGCAAGCCGTGCCACGACTTTGCTGCCGGCACCGGCAGCGTATCGGTTGTCACCAGTTCGCGAATGTTGCTGGCGCGCAGGCGTTCCGCTCCGTCGCCGCCGAGCACCGGATGTGCAACTGCGGCATAGATCTCGCGCGCGTCGTGACGCTCCAGCAGTTCGGCGGCGCTCACCAGCGAGCGCCCGGTGTTCACCTCATCATCCACCAGGATGCAGCGCCGCCCGGCAACGTCGCCGATCAGCGACATCGCCTCGATGCCATTCTCGCTCTCGGCATCGGCGCGCGCCGGGTGGCGTTTTTCGACAATCGCCAGCGGCGCGCCGAGTTGCTCGGCAAAATTGCGCGCCCGCTTGGCAAACCCGATGTCCGACGACACGACCGTCACATCGTCCCAGCCGCGATCACGGAAGTAGCGCACCAGCAGCGGCATGCTGCTCAATTCATCGACGGGAATGCTGAAGAACCCCTGAATCTGCCCGGCATGCAGGTCGATCGTCACTACCTGTTGCGCTCCGGCGACCTGAATCATGTCGGCGAGCAGTCGCGCCGTGATCGGCACCCGCGGCTGGTCGCGCTTGTCGGTGCGCCCGTAAGCGTAGAACGGCAACACCGCCGTCACCCGTCCGGCAGACGCGCGTTTGCATGCGTCGAGCATGATCAACAGTTCGAGAATGCGGTCGCTCAGCGGCGATGCCAGCGACTGAATGACAAAGACGTCCTTCTCGCGCACGCTTTCATTCAGGCGCACAAAGATGTTCTCGTTGGCGAAGCGGGTGATTGTCACATCGCCCAGGCGCACCCCCAGGCGACCGCAGATGGCCTGCGCCAGCGCAGGGTTGCCATTGCCCGAAAGAATGCGAAGCTCATCGAAGCGACTGCTCATACCCCCTCCTGGCGCATCATTATCTACACATTTGAGAATGGATCCTGGTGCAATATGCTCTCTCCGCCTCACCCGCGCCCGGCATGCATGATAGCAGCCCCCCTGGTGACCATTCTTGCCAGGCGCTCACAAGGGGCGGCTCCAACGCTGAACCGTCGTTTGGGTGTACGAAAGGCGCGTAGTGTCCTCCCCTCCAACGCGGGTGGATGCCCCGAACCAGCCGCGTGCCTGCGCGGCTGCGCGCAACCCGCGCGGGCATTCATGTCGGCGCGTGCGCCTGTTTCGGGCGCACCTGGAGCGTTCACCCGTGCCCGTCACCTGCGCCGACGGGCGTATTGTAGTCCAACCATTCGATGCGATCAACGTGGTACAATGGCAGTGTTTCACACACGGGCGCAGCGTGGCGCCGCCGCCGCGCTGCGGGGAGAGGGCATGATGCAGTACACACGTCTTGGTCGCACCGGGCTGCGCGTGAGTCGGCTCTGCCTTGGCACGATGAACTTCGGTCCGCTCACGGACGAAGCCGACAGTTTCGCTATCATGGATCGGGCGCTGGAGTTGGGGATCAATTTCTTCGACACTGCGAACGTCTATGGCTGGAAGACCGGTGAGGGGATCACCGAGCAGATCATCGGTCGCTGGTTCGCTCAGGGTGGCGGGCGGCGCGAGAAGGTCGTAATCGCCACCAAGGTCTATGGCAAAATGGGCGACTGGCCCAACGAGTCGCGTCTCTCGGCGCTGCACATCAGGCGCGCCTGCGAGGGAAGCCTGCGCCGCCTGAAGACCGACTATATCGACCTCTACCAGATGCACCATATCGACCGCGATACGCCGTGGGAGGAGATCTGGCAGGCGATGGAGCAACTGGTGCGCGAAGGGAAGGTGTTGTACGTCGGCAGCAGCAACTTTGCCGGCTGGCATATCGCTCAGGCGAACGAGGAAGCGCGCCGCCGCAATTTCATGGGGTTGGTGTCGGAACAGAGCCTGTACAACCTGGCGGCGCGCATGATCGAACTCGAAGTCATTCCCGCCTGCCAGAGTTACGGGGTTGGCATTATTCCCTGGAGTCCGCTGGGGGGCGGGTTGCTCGGCGGGGTGTTGCAGAAAGCCGCCGAGGGACGGCGCGCCGACGCGCGGATGCAGGAGCGCATCGAAAAACATCGCGCGCAACTCGAAGCCTACGAAGGGTTCTGCCGCGAACTCGGCGAACAACCGGCTGATGTGGCGCTGGCATGGCTCCTCCGGCAACCCGCCGTCACCGCGCCGATCATTGGTCCACGCACGGTCGAACAATTGAACGGCAGCCTGCGCGCGCTGGAGATTGCGCTGAGCGACGAGGCGCTGGCACGGCTCGATGCCATCTGGCCCGGACCAGGCGGCCCCGCGCCAGAGGCGTATGCGTGGTAACGGCGCGAGGTGCGCTCGTCCTGGCGGCGAACGGAGATAGACAGTCAGGAGCATCTCATGAGCCCCCGCTTCTCACGTCCTCGCCTGATCGACGAGACCGATCAGCGGTACCGTGCGCACGTCGAGCAGATGAAACTGCTGCGCAGCAATCAGCGCGCCATCCGCCCGCCACGCGCGCGCGATCTGTTCGGCGGCGAGGCGGAAACGGCGCTCCGCGACTGGCTGGCGCAGCAGGTCACGCTGTCCGAACGGCGCATTGTCGAATACCTGGAGCATCGCGGACGGCAGGCGGTCACGAAGTACCGTGAACTCGATGCAGTCTGGATTCCCGAATCCAAAACGATCCACGTCTTCGAGATCAAAGCCAGCATGAAGGCTGCCAGCCTGCGTCGCGCGATCCGTCAACTGCGCGACACGCAGAGCATCCTGCGCATGCTGTTCCCGCGCGTTCACACCACGATCCTGCTGGTCGATACCGGTATTCCGCAGACGCCGGAAGAAGCGGCGGCGCAACTCGCCGACTGGATCGCCCGGCATCCGGAGCGCCAGCCGCCGACCGAACCGCCGCCAACGCTCGCCGATGTCCTGGCGAGTCTGCCGCAGGTCCATCTGGCGGACTCGCTCGTGGCGCTGCCGGACGACCCCGATCTGGTCGGATTGATCCGTTTCTCGGTGGACGACATCATCACACTGGCAGGCGCCGAGAACCTGCACCTCGACTGGGACGAGGACGAAGAAGAGGAAGAAGGGGCGGACGCTGAAGCCGGCGAGGCGGCACGCTACGTTTACTCTTCCGAGTCGGAGGCGGACGACGAGGACAACCCGCTGGCGGCGGCGCTGCGGAGGGCGATGGAGGATCGTGAGCGGGGATAATGGGAAATCCCTGGCGAAGAGACGTTGCAACGCAACGTCTCTTCGCCATATATCCCCTAATGCCCGGAACTATGTTCCTTCTTCTGCGCCTCGATCAGCGCCTGCATCAGGTGCGGCGGCACGTCCTCGTAGTGGTCGAACGCCATCGAGAACCGCCCACGTCCCTGCGTCAGCGACCGCAGGTCGGTCGCGTACCGCAGCACCTCAACCAGCGGCGCCTGTGCGGTGATCGTCGTCCTCCCGCCTTCCGCCGGCATCATGCCCAGCACACGCCCGCGGCGGGTATTCATATCGCTGATGATGTCACCGGCATACTGTTCGGGCACCGTGATCTCGAGCTGGTAGATTGGCTCCATGATCGTCGGGTTTGCTTTTTGCGCCGCGATCTTGAACGCTTCGTGCCCGGCGATCTGAAACGCGATGTCTTTGCTGTCCACCGGGTGCATCTTGCCGTCGAACAGTTCAACGCGCACATCGACCATCGGGTTGCCTGAAATGACCCCTTCGGTCATGGCAGCGCGCACTCCCTTTTCGACCGATGGAATGAACGCTCGGTCGATGACGCCGCCAACAATCGCGTTGACGAACTCGAGCGGATCGGTGCGGTTGGGATCAGGCGGAAGCGGCTCGATGCGAATCGTCACATCGGCGAACTGCCCGGCGCCGCCGGTCTGCTTCTTGTGGCGGTACTGCGCTTCGGCTTTGCCACGGATCGTTTCGCGGTAGGGCACGCGTGGCAGATCAAGCTCGACATCCACACCGAACTTGCGTTTCATGCGCTCGACGATAATTTGCAGGTGCGACTCGCCCTGCCCCGACAGCAGACTTTCCCCTGTGATCGGGTCGCGTGAGACGCGCAGGCTTGGGTCTTCCTCGACGACGTTGTGCAGCGCATTGCCAAGTTTGTCGAGATCGGCGCGCGTTTTGGGCTTGACCGTCGCCGTGAACGCTGGCACCGGGAACGCGATAGGCGCCAGTTGCAACGGCCGGTCGCGCGAGCAGAGGGTGTCGTTGGTGCTGACATCGCCAAGCTTGGCGGCCATGCCGATGTCGCCCGGACCGATCAGCGCAACGGCGGTTTGCTCTTTGCCGCGCACCGCATAGAGTTGCCCGATCCGCTCTTCCTTGCCCGTCCGCGGATTGAAGATCGTCGAGTTGGCGCTCAATTCGCCGCTGAACACGCGAATGTACGACATCTTGCCGTACGGATCGACGATCGTTTTGAACACAAGCGCGCTGAGCGGTTCGGAAGCGGCTGCCTTGAGCGTGACATCTTTGCCCGAGACCAGATCGCGCGCCGGTACCGGCGTGCGCGCCGCTGAGGGAATGCTATCGAGAATGCCGTTGAGCAACTGCGCCATTCCTGCCACCTGCAACGCCGATCCACAGAAGACCGGGACAATCGAGCCGTTGGCGATTCCGGCGCGAAGCCCCTCATTCAGTTCTTCCTGGGTGAGCGCATCGGCGCCGCCATCGAGGTATTTCTCGATCAGGTCATCGTTGGTGGCGGCGATCCGATCGACCAGTTTTTCGCGCCACTCCTGTTCCAGGTCGAGCAATTCCGGCGGAATATCCGCCTCGACAAAACCGCCGTCGTGCTTTTCGGAGATCATCCAGGCGCGCTGACGGCGCAAGGAGATGATGCCGGCAAACTCGCGCTGCTCGCCAATCGGCAGTTGCATCGGCACGACCGCCTCATCGAGGATCTGCCGCGCCTGTTCGATGCAACGGAAGAAATTGGCGTTGTCACGGTCGAGTTTGTTGATGAACAGCAGGATCGGAACGCGCGCCTTGCGCGCCATTTCCCACACCAGTTCCGTGCCGACTTCAACGCCGCCAGCAGCGTCGAGCACGATGATCGCCGCATCGATCACGCGCATTGCAGCGGCCATTTCGCCGACCAGGTCGGCGTAGCCGGGAACGTCGATCAGATTGATCTTGGTATCGTGCCATTCGACCGGTGCAACCGCCAGGTTGATCGACATGCGGCGTCGCTGCTCTTCCGGGTCGTAATCCGAAACGGTATTCCCGTCTTCAACGCGACCCGCGCGGGAAATCGCCCTGGCGGTGAGCAGCAACGCCTCGGTCAGCGTCGTTTTCCCGCAGCCGCCATGGCCGAAGAGACCGATCGTGTGGATGAGGTCCGGTCCGTATGCTCGCATAATGTCCTCCTCGACAGTTGTTGGACAGGAAGAGCGCCTGCCTGGGTGCAGTGCACATCAGACACTCGTGGGGCGGACGTGTTGCACGATGAGGGTGACCTGCCTTTCCAGCAGAATGGTAGAAGGTTAAGTGGCAATTATACGCATTTTCACAAGCGGGTCAACCGCTTCAATCGCGTTCCCCAGCGAGGCCAAGCGCTTCGCGCGCGGCAGCGACGACGAAGAGCGATCCGGTGACGCAGATCAGGTCGTCGGGTGCGGCAAGGGTGTGGGCATGCGCCAGCGCCTCCGCCGGGTCGAGCACAATGTCGATCGGCGTGTCGCTGCGCAGCAGCGGCGCGAATTGCTGGCGCAACTCGTGGAGCGCCACCAGCGCGCGCGGGTGGCGTGAGGCGGTCAGCACCAGCGCATCGACGGCGGGCGCCAACGCTGGCAGCATGCGCGCCAGGTCCTTGTCGCGCGAGGCGCCAAATACTGCCACGCGCCGCCTGCCGGGAAACACGCGGTTCAGCGATACGACGAGTTGATGGATTGACTCACCATTGTGCGCGCCGTCGAGCACAATCGGCGGCGCCCCATCGATGATCTCCATCCGTCCGGGCCAGCGCGCGCCTGCCAGACCAGCCGCAATCGCCGCATCGGTGATCGGCAGCCCGGCGTCGCGCAGGAGCAGCGCTGCGCCGGTCGCCAGGCGCGCATTCACGATCTGGAAGGTTCCTGGAAGCGATGGCGCAATGTCGTGCTGGAAACGCTGCTGCGGTTCGACCTCCAGGTAGTGTTCGGCAGGAATGCGCCAGGGTCCGGTCTGGAATGGCTCGACGGCAACGGCGCGATCCGTTGTTGTGTCGCGCACAAGGTAGAGTGGCGCGCCGATCTCTGCCGCGCAGCGGATCAGTACGCCAAGCGCCTCGGGATGCTGCGGCGCGCTGAGTGCAGGCGCGCCAGGCTTCATGATGCCCGCCTTTTCCCAGGCGATCTGAGCCAGTGTATCGCCAAGCAGGTCCATATGATCGTAACTGATCGGTGTAATGACGCTGAGCATTGGCGTGACAACCGCCGCGCTGTCGAACCGCCCGCCAACCCCGACTTCCAGGATCGCCAGATCGACGTTGCGTTCGGCGAAATAGCGCAGCGCCAGCGCGAAGCCGATCGCAAACGTCACCGGCGCGCCAACCGGTCCGCTCGCCAGCGCTTCAACGACTGGCTGGATCGACTCGACGGCGCGCACCAGTTCGTCGCGGGTGATCGGCTGGCGGTTCACCTGAATGCGCTCACGGTAGGTGTGCAGGTGCGGCGATGTCCACAGACCGATGCGCAACCCGGCAGCGCGCGCCATCGCCTCCAGAAACGCCGCCGTCGACCCCTTGCCCTTTGTGCCGGCGATGATGACGGACGGCATCGCGTGCTGTGGATTGCCAAGCGCAGCGAGCAGCGCGCGGGTGCGCACCAGATTGAGCATTGGCGGCGGTCGCTGCGTTCCCTGCTGCCCGCCAATGAACGAGTAGAGATAATCGAGCGCCTGCTGGTAGTCCATACGTTCTCCGTTGCGACGATGCGGTGTGACAGCATAGCGCAGCGCAGGTGCGGCGTCAAGCGTCGAAGCGGGCATGCTATAATGACATCGACACAGTCGAATGCGAACACGAGCAGCTTAATGACAGTGCAAACCAGAGAGCAGATTTTAGACCTGTTGCACCAACATCGAGAGGAGTTGCGGCGTCTGGGGGTCAGATGCTGCGGTATTTTTGGTTCATTTGTAAGAAATACTCCGCACGACGAGAGCGATGTCGATATTCTGGTCGAGTTTCAGCCTGGTCAGAAAACGTTCGATAATTTTATGCACCTCGCGTTCTTTCTCGAAGATCTTTTTGGGCGAAGAGTTGAATTGGTCACAACCGAATCACTCAGTCCCTATATCGGTCCCGCCATTTTGTCGGAGGTTGAGTATGCCTCCATCGACACGTGAGTACTTACAACACATTCTTGAAGAGACGACATACCTTTTGCGATCTTCCAGAGACCTCGATAAAACGGCATTTTTGCAGAACGAAACCCTGAAACGGGCATTCGTCCGCAGCATTGAAGTAATTGGCGAAGCCGCCAAGCAGATGCCAGACGCCCTTCGACAGCAATATCCGGCAATCGAGTGGCGTGCAATGGCCGGGATGCGCGATCACCTGATTCACGGCAACTTTGGCGTCGATTACGATATTGTGTGGGATGTGGTTACGAGCAAAATACCGGCGCTTGACCAAACAGTACGCAGATTCTGGCTCAGGAGGGCCTGCAATGATACCCCCCGACCGCATCCGCCTGGTGCGCGGCGCATGCCCGCACGATTGCCCCGATACCTGCGCGACGATCACCGAAGTGCAGGGAGAGCGCGCAGTTCGGTTCTATGCCGATCCCAACCATCCATTCACTCAGGGGTGGCTCTGCGCCAAAGTGCGTCCCTACCTGGAGCGGGTGTATGCCCCGGATCGCCTGCTCTACCCGCTGCGGCGCGTTGGTCCGAAGGGCGGCAACCGCTGGGAGCGCATGTCGTGGGAGGCGGCGATTGATGAGATTGCGACCCGCTGGAAGGCGATTATCGCCCGCTACGGCGCGGCTGCCATTCTGCCCTACTCCTACAGCGGCACGCTTGGTCTGTTGCAACTCGTGATCTGCAATGCGCGTCTGTGGAACCGAATGGGTGCGAGTGGGCTGCAACGCAGCATCTGCGGCGCAGCCGCCGAAGCCGCTGTCGAAGCGACCCTCGGCGCGCGCTGGTCGCCCGATCCGGCGGATGTGCTCCATAGCAACCTGGTAGTGATCTGGGGGCACAACCCTGCCAGCACCGGTCCGCACTTCATGCCGTTTCTGCGACAGGCGCAAAAGCGCGGTGCATATGTCGTCGTGATCGATCCGCGCCGCACCCTGACGGCGCGTAGCGCCGATGAGCATATCCGCCCGCGCCCGGCGACTGACGGCGCGCTGGCGCTCGGCATGATGCACGTCATCTTCAGCCAAGGGCTGCACGACGAAGCCTGGCTCGAACAGCACACGGTCGGCTGGCGCGATCTGCGCGACCGCGCCGCTGCGTATCCGCCCGACCGGGTTGCCGCCATCACCGGCGTGTCGGAGGAAACGATTATTGCACTTGCCCGCCGCTATGCGACGACGAAACCGGCGCTGCTGAAGACGGCGGATGGTGTGCAGCGCCACGGGAATGGCGGGCAGACGTTCCGCGCGCTCTGCTGCCTGCCCGCCGTCGTCGGGCAGTACGGCGTGCGCGGCGGAGGGTTGTCGTACAGCACGAGCGGGTATGTCCGCTGGGACGCCGCCGCCGTCGGTCACGCCTCGGAGTGCCCGCCAACGCCGCGGGTGGTGAACATGAACCGCCTGGGCGCCGCGCTGGTCGGCGAGGTCCGCGATCCGCCGATTATGGCGCTGTTCGTGTTCTGCGCCAATCCGGTCACCTCCTCGCCCAACGCCGGGCTGATCGTTCAGGGATTGCTGCGCGACGACCTGTTTACCGTCGTTCATGAGCAGTTCATGACCGATACGGCGCATTATGCCGATATCGTCCTGCCCGCAACCACCCAGCTGGAACATGTCGATCTGCACAAGGCGTATGGGCATCGCTGCCTCCAGTACAATCATCCGGCAATTCCGCCCCCCGGCGAGTGCAAGAGCAACTGGGATGTGATGCGCCTGCTGGCGCGCGCCATGGGATATACCGAACCCTGGCTCCACGAAGATGCCGAACAGGCGATCCGCGGCGTGCTCGACGCCACCCGCGCCCGCAACCCGTTTCTCGAAGGCGTCACCCTGGAACGACTCCAGGCGGAAGGAACCGTTCCGCTTCACTTTCTGCCAGAGCGCGACGTTCCGTTTGCCGACGGGCATTTTCCGACTCCGTCGGGAAAGGTGGAGTTGCGCTGCGACGCGCTGCGCGCCCACGGTCTCGACCCGCTGCCGGAATACGCGCCACCCGCCGAGTTTGGCGCGACTGGCGACTGTTCAGGCAATGGACATCCGCCATCACTTGTGCTGATCTCCGGCGCATCGCACCACTATGTTTCGTCAAGTTTCGCCAATCAGCCCAGTCTGCGCGCAAAAGAGGGTCTTCCCTTCATCGAGATCAATCCCGCCGACGCCGCTGCGCGCGGCATCCGCCACGGCGATAACGTTCATATCGAAAGCGCGCGCGGATGGTGCCGTCTGCGTGCGGTGGTGACCGACGACGCGCCGCCTGGCGTGGTGATCGCCCCCAAAGGACCGTGGGCAAGCCTCTCACCCGACGGGCGCAATGTCAACTGGGTGACGCCCGACGCATTGGCGGACCTCGCCGGGCAGAGCACGTTCCATAGCAATCTGGTGCAGGTGCGACGGGTAGAATGAACGTTCCACTGATCATTGCGCTGGTTGGACTCAGCGGTAGCGGCAAATCGACGGTGGCGCGCCAGTTGGCGGCGCGCCTTGACTGGCGTGTGTGCGACACCGATGCGCTGGTGGAACAGATGGCGGGGCGGACGATCCCCGCCATTTTCGCCAGCGACGGAGAAGCCGCCTTTCGTGAGCAAGAAACGATTGCGCTCGCGGTGGCGCTCACTGAACCGCACACCATCGTTGCGACCGGCGGCGGCATCGTGCTGCGCGACGGCAATCGCGCGCTGTTGAAGGAGAAGGCGTTGGTTGTGTGGCTCGACGCTCCGACTGATGTGTTGATCGCCCGCTTGCGCACCCACGATGAGGAGCGCCCACTGTTGGCGGGAGATGACCCGGCGGCGCGGCTGGAAGCGTTGCGGGCGCAGCGCGCGGCGTTTTACCGCGAGGTGGCGCATCTGACGATCGACACGTCGGAAGCCGCGCCGGAGGAAGTGGCGGAACGAATTATTGGCGCGCTGATTGAGAACTGAGAACTGAGAACTGAGAACCGAGAACTGAGAACTGAGAACTGAGAA
>ERZ1685332.4-NODE-4-length-90707-cov-16.078366_pt1 | contig 90707 bp, 79 predicted proteins | sample MGYA00580193_ERZ1685332 | MGnify/ENA primary metagenome ERZ1685332 (study PRJEB41501, sample SAMN08275520) | hot springs metagenome | biome: alkaline hot spring; material: microbial mat | place: Russia: Ush-Beldyr | collected 2015-07 | depth 0.5 m m ...
CCATCTGGATATTGCCCGACATCCACGACATCGCCCCCGATTCGGAGTAGACCGTCTCGCCGGGGTCAAGTTCAAGAATGACCGCCTGCATGGTCGTCCCGATGATCTGGTACTCCATCCCGGTCACGCCGCGTCCACGCGCCGTTACGACGGGATCGGGCAGGTCCAGGCGATTGCTGCCATAATCGGTCATGAGGGAAGCGCTCCTTTCCTGGTATCGCACTGTTGCCGCGGCATACGCTTGTAGCCCTCGACAGGGTACAGTGTACGCCAGCACATACCGGTGCGTCAAGAGGCATCTTGCGAAAGGGTATAGTCATGAATTGCCAGGAACCGCCGCGCTGCGTTCCTGGCAGATGGCGCCGCGCTGAGCGCACGAAGCCCCGCTGCCACGGCTGGCTCGCAATATGCAGACGCGGCAGGGCGCGGCGACTGCCGCCTGACCGTGCACGCCGGGATGTACGCCAGGAGGCTTTCAGGTCGGGCTGCGCTTCTCCGTCGTTACCGCGTGCGGGGTGGTCCGGTGAAGAAGGTAAAGCGCTGATCGACGCCTTCGACGTAGACGCAGGCCTGCGGATCGAGACCGCTGAGGATTTCGATCGCCTGGTCGTTGCTCAACCCGACCGTCACTTCCTGCGGTTCGAGGTCGGGACGCGCCGGACGTTGTTCCGGCGGCGTTGCGCACAACCCCGGATCGCGCACCACATCGACGATCAGGCGCCCGCGGTCGCTGCGCACGGCGCGGCGCGGTACAAGCAGTGCATTGTCACGCGCTGCAACTACAATATCTGCACCAACCGACATGCCGGCGCGCACTCGCGGGTCGGTGTTGGGAATACCGATCCGCACCTGATACGAGGTGACCGCAGCCTGCGGCAACGCCAGCGGGCTGATCGTCTCGACTGTTGCTGCCAGCGTAATCTCTGGCAGTGCATCGAGCGTCAGCGTCACCGGCTGGCCGACGCGCACCCGTGTGATGTCGATCTCATCCACGGTCACATCGACGTAGAACCGCTCGAGGTTGGCGAGAACAACGGCAGGACGTCCCGGCGTCGGCGTCTCGCCGATTTTCAGGTTGACTTCGGCAACGACGCCGCTAAATGGCGCTTTGAGCACCGCTTCGTCGAGGGTCAGCCGCGCCAGATCGCGCGCAGCGCGCGCGCCGTCGACCTGCGCGCGGGTTGCCGCCAGGTCAACAGAGCGTGGATCGGCGCGCAGGCGCTCCAGGTTGGCTTTTGCCGCCTCGTAGGCGGCGCGCGCTGCTTCGAGTTGGCCGCCGCGCTGATCGCCGCGCATCCGGTCGAGTGCAGCGCGGGCGCTTGCGACCTGTGCGCGCGCCGCTGCCAGTACATCCGGTTCAGGGGTGGCAAAGAGGAGATCGCGGTTGGCGCGCGCGACTGCCAGTTGTCCTTCGGCGAGTTCAACGCCGTTCGCCTCTGCCAGACGCGCATTGTCGTAGTTCACCTGCGCCTGGGCAACCGCGTTTTCCGCACTGCGCAACGTCGCTTCCGCCTGGACGAAAGCGTCGTAGTATTGCTGGCGCTGCGAGTCGTTCAGGAGGTTTGGGCGCGTCTGTCCGGGCCGGTTCGGATCAGCCACTGTGCGCACAATCGGGTCGGCGCCGGTTTCGCGCACATACTCCCAGTTCTGTTTTGCGGTTGAGTAGCGCGATTGCGCCTGTGTCAACTGGTTGACCGCCTGCTCCAGTTGGATCTGCGCGTTCGTTTTGGCGGTGGAGAGTTGGGCGCGCTGGCGTTCCAGGTTCAGTTCCGCCTCGCGGATGCGCGCTTCGGCGGTTTGCACATCTGATTCGCGCGGGCCATTGAGCAGCTGGTTGAGACGCGCCTGTGCCTGCCGCAGTTGCTCCTCAGCAGCGCGCATATCCGCAGTTGTAACGCTCCCTTCTACCTGCCGCAACTGGCCGGCGGCTTGTGCGAGTTGCGCTTCGGCGGCGGCGATCTCGGCAGGCGACGGACCGGCGAGCAGGCGGTCGAGGTTCGCCTGCGCCTGCGCAAGTTGCGCTTCGGCCTGTGCGAGACGCAGTTCCAGTTCGCGCGTGTCGAGTCGCGCCAGCGGCTGACCTTTCTCCACTGTGTCGCCAGGGCGCACCAGCACCTCGGCGACTCGCCCGGTCACGGCAAAACTGAGATTGACCGTTTGAACGGGGGCAATCTGTCCGGTCGCGTTGACCGTCGCAATCAGGGTATCAACCTGCGGATTGGCCAGTCCATAACTGCGCACCGGCGTCTGTTGCCCGCCGCGAAAGAAGAAGACGCCTGCGGCGCACGCCGCCACGATGAGCACGAGTCCGATAGCAGTGATGAGAGCACGCCGGGTGATTCCTCGACCTGCAGAGGTTGCAGACATGATATTCCTCGATAATTCTGGCGCAATGCATCACAGAAAATCCAATCAGCAACGTCGCCATCGGTGCCGCTCATTATTATTATTGCCGCGGGCATCAGGCTTTGTCAAAGATAGTCGCCGTTTCAGTCACAAGAGTGGCAAGATCGGCAACGAGCGCAGGGGCGGCGTTGGGGATGGCAGAACGAGCATACCTCAACCCAAGCGCCGCTGCTCGTCCTGCCGCGCGCACGTCGAGTTCATAGCAGACCTCGACATTATCGTAGATGGTGTTGATTGGTACCACCAGCACATGCCCGAACCCTGCACGGGCAATCTCCTCCAGCGCAACCAGCACATCGGGACCCAACCACTGCCCCGGTCCCTCGGCGCTGTAGTATGCCAGATACCCCGCAGCGCAGCCGAGCGTGGCAACCAACCGCTGCATCATCCGGCGCAGCCGCCACTGATAGTCGGTTTCGGGCTTGCGTGCGCTTTCGGCAACGCTGTGCGCAATGGCGAGCAGCGCCGCGTTGTGGCGTTCGCTTCCTGCAAGGCGTTCCAGCGCAATAATGGCATTGGTCGTCATTGCCGAAACGTACCCCGGCAGATCGGGCCATTCGGCAATCAAGTGCAGCCGCACCGGTCGCTCCAGGTGCTCCTGAGCGCGATCGAGCGTTTCCTGGTAACTGCGCAGGCTCATCTGCGAAGCGATTGGACTGAGCGGCAACGCCACGACGCACTGCACGCCCGCTCGAACGAGATGTGCAAGTGCGTCCGCGACAGTTGGATGCCAGTGCCGGGCGCCAAGCACCACCTGAAAGCGCGACCCCGAGCGCTGCGCCAGTTCAACGGCGAGCGCCGCCGCCAATCGTCGGGCGGCGGAGTCGCCGCTTGTGCCGCTCCACACGCGCTGGCAGCGCTCGCGCATGGATGCGATGTCCTCCGGCGAAGGCGGATAACCGTGGTAGTGGGCGGTCAGGTACGGAACGACATCGGCGAGCGTCGTTGGTTCCCCGTATTCCATCACCAGCACGCCGATCGGCAGCAACGTATCAGGCGCCATTGTTGACCTCATTGTTTCAGAGGTCATTATAGCAGGTTTGCGACAGAAATCACTATTCCACCGTCACGCTTTTCGCCAGATTGCGCGGCTGATCCACGTCGCATCCGCGATGGACCGCCATGTGATAGGCGATCAGTTGCATTGGGATGCTGGTGAGCACCGGCGTCAGCAGTGGCAGCGTGGTCGGAACCTCGATAATGTAGTCTGCTTTCGATGCGATCAGTTCGTCGCCTTCGGTGGCAATGGCGATGACATGCCCGCCGCGCGCGCGCACCTGCTCAATATTCGAGATCATTTTTTCGTAGACGCTGTCGCGCATGGCGATGCACACCACCGGCAGATCGCGGTCGATCAATGCAATCGGACCGTGTTTCATTTCGCCTGCCGGATATCCTTCGGCGTGGATGTAACTGATCTCCTTCAATTTCAGCGCGCCTTCCAGCGCAACCGGATAGTTCACCTGCCTGCCCAGGTAGAGCGCATCACGCGCGCTATGGTACCGTTCCGCCAGCTCTTCGTAGATGGCCTGGTGTTCCAGAATACGTTCAACTTTGCCGGGCAGTTCGATAAGCGCCTGGATGTAGCGACGCACGTCGTCGGCGGAGAGCACGCCGCGTACCGCACCCAACCGCAGCGCCAGCAGGTACGACGCGACCAGCATTGTTGTGAACGCTTTCGTGGACGCGACGCCGATCTCAGGACCAGCGTGCAGGTAGATCGCCCCGCCGTCCGCCAGCCGCGCCGCCTGGCTCCCGACAGCGTTGACGATAGCGATGCTCTTCGCCTGTTGCTGTCGCGCCTCTTCCATCGCTGCCAGTGTATCGACCGTCTCGCCGCTCTGGGTGATCGTCAGCACCGCAGCGCGCTCGCCAATCAATGGATCGCGGTAGCGGAACTCGGAGCCATAATCAACCTCGACGCGCAATCGCGCCAGCGCTTCGATGGCAAACTTCGCCACCAGCGCTGCATGCCACGCCGTCCCGCAGCCAACGGCATAGATTCGATCCAGTTGGCGCAACTCCTGATCGTCGAAGGTCAGTTCATCGAGCAGCACTGCGCCATGGTCGAGATCGATCCGTCCGCGTAGCACATCGGTCAGCGCGCGAGGCTGCTCGAAGATCTCCTTTTGCATGAAATGTTTGTAGTCGCCTTTGGCGGCGGAGACCGGATCCCACGGGATGGTCATCGGATCGCGGGCGACCGGTGTGCCATCGAGCCGCGAGATCGTTGCGCCGCTGGCGTCGATCACAGCGATCTCGCGGTCATCGAGAAACACGACGCGGCGAGTGTAATCGAGGATCGCTGGCACGTCGGAGGCAACAAACATCTCGTCATCGCCTGCACCGATAACGATTCCTCCGGCATGCCCCAGGCGCGCCGCGACGATCCGCCCTGGCTCGCGGCGGGTCATCGCCACAACGGCGTTGCCGCCGCGCAACTCGGCGAGGGTGCGGCGCATCGCCTGTTCGAGCGATCCGGTTTCATCGTAGTATTCCCCCAACAATCGGGCGATGACTTCGGTATCGGTCTGCGAAGCGAACTGATGCCCATGGGCGATCAGTCGTTCCTTTAGTTCGAGATAGTTCTCAACAATCCCGTTCTGAATGACGACGATCTCCCCCGACGCATCGCGGTGCGGATGGGCATTCTCCTCAGTGACGCCGCCGTGTGTCGCCCAGCGGGTATGACCAATGCCGCAACACCCGTTGACCGGGCACTCGCGCAACTGCGCTGCCAGATTTGCAAGTTTGCCGACGCTGCGCCGTAGTTGCAGCCGTTGCCCATCGTCCACCGCGATGCCTGCCGAGTCGTAGCCGCGATATTCGAGCCGTCCCAGACCGTGCAGCAACACCTCGCTGGCGTCGCGCGGTCCGATGTATCCAACGATTCCACACATGAGCGGTTCCTTTCGAGATCAAGATGAGCCTGCGGGAGAGTAGCCATTCGTTGCGCCGCCGGGGCGCAGCCGTGATTTGACAGGAAACGCCGTATCACAGCGGGCGAAAGCCTTCACTCAGCACGTGAAAGATCCGCAGGGGCTGGTCTGACCTGAGCAAGGGCTTATCATCCTTTTCAGTCCAATATGCCGAACATGCAGACCGTGGGTCTGATGAACATTAAGAAATAAATCCAGCATAGCCTGCAAAGACAGGCTGCGCTTTCCATAGCCCGCGACTGTCGTCGCCGGGCAGGTAGGCGGATAGCGGAAGAAGTGTCAGGATGCAGTCTGACACTTCATGGCGGGACCTGCGCCAACCGTCTGGCGGTAACGACGCGTCAGGGCGCCCACAGAGGGGCGTCCCTACGATGCTCATACACATCGTCCATGAACCGTCGCCTTTCGCGGCGCAACCTGTGATTATTGCCGTGACGCTTGGAAACGACACCCGACTGTGTGGGGCGTACACAGTGCAATGTGTCATACAGAAAGGCGCTCGCTGCACTCCATTTGTGCCATCCGTCGCCGGATGGTTTTGCTGGAGCGCTCACAGGCGGCTGCACGCCTGGGAGGCATCCGCTGATCTCTCGATGTTCCGCCGATAGTATCGGCGTTAGCCCTGTCGTGTAACAGGGAACCTCCGCCTCGTCAACTGCGGGTCACCCCGCAGCCCATGCGCTTCTCACGAACCGTTGTGCGTACTCGCCACCTCCTGAAGCCCCTGAACAACGTCTCTGTCGCCAGCATACGCTAGAAGGTCACTCACGTCAAGATCCGGCAGGGTTACAGATCGTTCAGACGTCTTCTCAGACGAGCATCCGGTGCGCTCATACCCGGCGTCCGTGAACCGGAGGCGAGAAAACCTCTCGCATCACACGCACTGCTGGCATAGCACCGTACCGGGTTGGACATTTCAATCCGCACACCCCTGCAGGGGGCAGAGGTGCAGTCGTGATGTGACAGGCGTCACCACGCTAGCCCACGACTTATGCACGTTAAGACATTGATTCCGGTAGACCTGTGCCCGCCATGTCGTGCATTCTCTAATCTGTGGCTCAAGCCCTCGCTCAGAACGTGAAAGCCCCCACAGGAGCGTGCATCATCTCAGTCAGGGCTTCAGCCTGTGACGACCCGGCAATACCGGACTATGTTCGTGATCTTCACCAGTCGCCGGGCGACAACGTCCATCAGCCCGAAGCGTCAGGATGCCGTATAGCAGCCCGGATCCGATCCACACGGATTGAGGGCTTGACCTCACCAGCAGATCCGAGAGAGTCATCCGTGAGAGTCTGCGCCCTCTCATGGCGCCGACTCTGCACATGTAGCTCAGGTATGGTACGATACTTTGTAGAGGAACCCACGTCATCTATCATCGCTGAACGCAGGGAGCGAACGCATGTCTGGCAGGCTTGCCCGCCGTGTGGCTGATTTTGGCACGACGATCTTTACCGAGATGAGTGCGCTGGCGCTGGAGCGCGGCGCGATCAACCTGGGGCAGGGATTCCCCGATTTTCCGGGTCCAGTATTTGTGAAGGAAGCGGCAGCCGCAGCCATCAGCGCCGACATCAACCAATACGCGCCGATGCCCGGTCTGCCCCGCCTGCGGCAGGCGGTTGCCGCGCAGTGGGAGCGTGATTATGGACGCGCCATCGACTGGCAACGCGAAGTGACGATCACCAGCGGCGCAACAGAGGCGCTCTGCGATGCGATGCTGGCGCTGATCGATCCGGGAGATAGGGTCATTCTTTTCGAGCCGGCGTATGATGCATATGTGCCCGACATCACACTGGCAGGCGGCATACCGCTGCCGGTGCGCCTCTATCCGCCGGATGCCCATCGCGCGGCGTGGTGGTTCGATCCGGCGGAACTGCAAGCCGCCTTTCTGCGTAAACCGGCGCTTATCATGCTCAACACACCGCACAATCCAACGGGCAAGGTCTTTACTCGCGCTGAACTGGAACTGATCGCTGGTCTCTGCCAGGAGTATGACACTATCGCCATTACCGACGAAGTATATGACCGACTGATCTTTGACGGCGCAACACATGTGCCGCTGGCGACGATCCCCGGCATGTGGGAGCGCACATTGACGCTCAACAGTGCCGGGAAGACCTTCAGCGTCACCGGCTGGAAGATCGGCTACGCTGTAGGACCGGCGCACCTGAACCATGCGCTGCGCCAGGCGCATCAGTGGGTCACCTTCGCCACGTCATCGCCATTGCAGGAAGCGATCGCCACGGCGCTCGATCAGGCGCCGTTCAATGGGTACTACCGCGACCTGTTGCGCGACTATGGCGAACGACGAGCACGCCTGCAACGGGCGCTCGAAAGCGCCGGATTGCCAGTGCTGCCGGTGGAGGGCGCCTATTTCATCTCTGCCGACATCAGTGCGCTCGGCTGGACCGACGATCGCGCCTTCTGTCGCTGGTTGACGACCGACATCGGTGTGGCGGCTATTCCCACATCAGTGTTCTACCGTGATCCGACAGGTGCGCCCTGCCTGGCGCGCTTCTGTTTCGCCAAGCGTCTGGAGACCATCGACGCGGCGGCAGAGCGTCTGGCAAAGTTAGGCGCCCGTCTGTAACAGGGTAACAGGGTGATAAACTGGCAGGGCGCGTGGACGGTGAAACAGTAAAACAATTATAAACGTCTAACTAACTGCCAGGAACAAACAGAGGAGGAACATGCTTATGCGCGTTGTGCGCATCCTGATACTGACAACCGATGCAGGAAGCGGACATCGCAGCGCTGCGCAGGCGATCGAAGCGGCGCTGCTGCACACCTACCGTCACGGTGTGCAGGTCGCTATCGCCAATCCGCTGCACGAACCGTCGAGTCCCTCATTGTTCCGTCACGCAGAGGCATTCTACCTGTCGACGGTGCACCATGCGCCGGAGCGGTATGATCGCGCGCACACGCTGACCGATGCTGCGGCATATGCCGCGTTGATGCGCGGCGCAATGCGTCTGGCGATTGGTGATGCGTTGCACCGCCTGCTGGTGCGTCACGCGCCGGATATCGTCATCAGCGTCTACCCACTCTTTACTGCGCTGGTCGCTGATGCCTATCGGAACGCACGCGGTCGTCCCGGGCTGGTGACGGTCGTCACCGATCTGGGGCATGTTCATCACACGTGGTTCTCTCACGTCGATGATCTCTGTATCGTTCCAAATGCGCAGGTGCGCACGCGCGCGTTGAGTTGCGGGTTAAGCCCGCAGCAGGTACATATTGTCGGCATTCCGGTGCATCCCCGGTTTGCCGCGCAGCGCAATACTCCCGAGAGTGTGCGGCGCGATCTGGGGTGGCGCACCGATCTGGTGACGGTGCTGATCTCCGGCGGCGGTGCGGGGGTAGGTCCGCTGGCGGAACTGGCGATCGCCGCCGATGAAGCGTGTCAGAACCTTCAGATCGCGGTTGTCGCCGGTCGCAATAGCGATCTTGCAGCGCGCCTGCAAGCGCGCGCCTGGAGGAGTCCAGCGCACATCTATGGTTTTGTGCCGTTGGCGGATATGATGTACGCGGCGGACATCGTTGCCACCAAGGCAGGCGGGTTGAGTGTCAGCGAGGCGCTGGCGGTCGGGCGTCCGCTCCTGATCTACGGTGCGGCGCCAGGTCAGGAGGCGGGCAACCTGGAGTATGTCGTGCGACGTGGCGCTGCGCAGTACACGCCGGATGCCCGGCGCTTTGTCGTCGCCCTTCAACGCTGGATCGATCGCCCGGAAGCGCGCCAAGCGGCAGCAGACGCCGCTCGTGCAGCGGGGCGGCCACTGGCGGCGTTCGAGATCGCCGATATGGTGTGGGATCTTGCGACGTCGCGCGCCGCGGCGCCGCGCCTGGCGCCGCGCCTGTCGTTGAGCGAGTGGTTGAGTTCGTGGCGGTGAATGAGTAGAGCGGTGGCGCAGTGGCGACGTTGCATTGCAACGTCGCCACTGCGCCACAACCAGGATTGGTATTAGAAGTCCATCCCGCCGCCGCCCGGCGTTGGCGCTGCAGGCTTCTCTTCCGGAATGTCGGCGATGAGCGCCTCGGTCGTCAGCAGCAAGCCCGCGATTGAGACGGCGTTCTGCACCGCCGAGCGGGTCACCTTGACCGGGTCGATGATGCCCATCTCGATCATGCTGCCAAATTCACCGGTCAGCACATTGTAGCCGATATTCTTATCGTTCTTCTCCTTCTGCAGGCGGCGCACGGTATCGATAATCACGGCGCCATCCTCGCCAGCGTTGCGTGCCAGCTGGCGCATCGGCTCCTCGAGTGCGCGGCGCAGAATCTGCACGCCGTACTTCTCGTCTTCGTATGTCACCTGGACGCGGTCAAGCGCCGGGATCGCGGTGAGCAGCGCCACGCCGCCGCCGGGTACGATCCCCTCTTCGACTGCCGAGCGCGCCGTCGAGAGCGCGTCCTCGACGCGGTGCTTCTTCTCCTTCAGCTCCGGCTCGGTCGCTGCGCCAACCTTCAGCACGGCCACGCCCCCCGCCAGCTTCGCCAGGCGCTCCTGCAACTTCTCACGGTCGAAGTCGCTGGTCGTCGTCTCGATCTGCGCGCGGATCTGCTCGATGCGGGCGCGGATGGCGCGCTCATCGCCGCGCCCTTCAATGAACGTCGTGTTGTCCTTGTCCGACACGACGCGGCGCGCGCGGCCCAGGTCCTCGATTGTCGCACTGTCGAGTTTGCGGCCGATCTCTTCCGAAATCAGCGTCCCGCCGGTCAGGATGGCGATGTCCTGCAGCATTGCCTTGCGGCGATCGCCGAAACCGGGCGCCTTCACCGCCAGCGCGTTGATCGTGCCGCGCAGTTTGTTGACCACCAGGGTCGCCAGCGCCTCGCCATCGACATCCTCAGCAATGATCACCAGGTTCTTGGTGACCTGCAACGCCTTCTCGAGCACCGGCAGGATGTCCTGGATGCTGCTGATCTTCTTGTCGGTGATCAGGATGTAGGGGTCTTCGAGTTCGGCTTCCATTCGCTCCGGGTTGGTGACGAAGTAGGGCGAGATGTAGCCGCGATCGATCTGCATGCCTTCGGTGTATTCCTTCTCGAAGGCGATGCCCTTGCTCTCCTCGACGGTAATCACGCCGTCTTTGCCAACCTTCTCCATCACCTCGGCGATCAGATCGCCGATCTCACTATCGGCGGCGGAGATAGCCGCAACGTGCGCAATGTCGGCGCGGTCGCGCACCGGAATGGAGGCGCTCTTCAACTCCGCGACGACCGCCTCAACCGCCTTGTCAAGCCCACGCTTGATCAGCATGGGGTTGGCGCCGGCAGCGACCATCTTCAAGCCTTCATTGACGATCGACTGCGCCAGCACCGTCGCGGTGGTCGTTCCGTCGCCGACGACATCGTTAGTCTTCGTGGCGACTTCGACCAGCAGACGCGCGCCCATATTCTCGAAGGGGTCCTTCAGTTCGATCTCTTTGGCGACGGTTACACCGTCATGGGTCACCGTCGGCGCGCCAAACTTCTTATCGATCGATACGTTGCGCCCGCGTGGTCCAAGCGTCGTCTTGACGGCGTCGGCAACAATATCGACACCACGCTTGAGCGCGCGGCGCGCCTCTTCGTTGAAATACAACTGCTTTGGCATGGGAGTCCTGTCCTCCTGATCAGACGGAATACAGTTTGACGACTATGCGATGGATGCGGCATTACTCCTGGATAATGCCCAGGATGTCCTTTTCCGACAGAATGAGATACTCAACGTCGTCGATCTTGAACTCGGTGCCGCTGTACTTGGCGAAAATGACGCGGTCGCCAGCCTTGACATTCATCGGGATGCGCTTGCCATTGTCATCGATGCGCCCCTCGCCAACCGCCAGAACCGTGCCTTCCATTGGGCGCTCTTTGCTCGCCGTATCCGGCAGGTAGATGCCGCCCTTGGTCTTCTCCTCGCGCTCGACCGGCTTGACAACCACGCGATCGGCGAGCGGCCGGATGCGGAAATCCGTGCCCATATCTGTGTGACCTCCTTCAATAGTGTGCAGTATGCAGAGAATTGAAGCGGTTAGCACTCTTGACAGAAGAGTGCTAACCGCTCTCTATACTAACGAAATCGGTTGTTTTTGTCAAGTCCTATTTTAGCACTCTTCAGGCGAGAGTGCCAGTAGACATAACATGTTCTGGATGCACTGCGTCACACCGTGCTATGCAGAAAGACCCACTCATGCTACAATCGGAGCCAACCCCGTTCTGACTGTGCGGTTATGCGGGATGTCACTGCAAAGGAGGGTGCGGATGCGTCTCGAACGAAATCTGGGAATGGACCTGGTGCGCTGCACTGAAGCGGCGGCGTTACGCGCCGCCCGCCTCATGGGTCGTGGCGACAAAAATGCCGCCGATCAGGCAGCGGTCGATGCAATGCGCTTTGCGCTTGACGCTGTGCCGATGGATGGTGTGGTCGTCATTGGTGAAGGGGAAAAGGACGAAGCGCCCATGCTGTACATCGGCGAGAAGGTCGGCTCTGGCGATCCACCGGCAGTCGACGTTGCCGTTGATCCGGTTGAAGGCACGACGTTGCTCGCCGAAGGCATGCCCGGGGCGATTGCCGTCGTGGCTCTTGCAGAGCGCGGTTCACTTTATCACTGGTCGGGCATCGCCTACATGGACAAACTGGCGGTCGGACCACAGGCGCGCGGCGCTATCGACATCAATGCGCCGGTTGCCGAGAACATTCGCAACGTCGCCCGCGCGCTCAAAAAGGAAGTTGAAGATATTACGGTTGTTGTGCTCGACCGGCCGCGCCACAAAGACCTGATTCATCAGATCCGCGAGACGGGAGCGCGCATTAAACTCATCCTGCATGGTGATGTTTCTGCCGGCATCATGACCGCCATCGAGGACCCGCCAGCCGATATTCTCATGGGGATCGGCGGCGCGCCGGAAGCGGTTATCACGGCGTGTGCCATGAAGTGTGTGGGTGGCGAGATTCAGTGCAAACTCTGGCCCCGAAACGACGACGAACGCGCCCTGGCGGTCGCTAACGGGATCGATCTCGAGCGCGTCTATTGCACGTCGGATCTTGTGCGCGGCGAGAACGTCTTCTTTGCCGCCACCGGCATCACCGACGGCGAATTCCTGCGCGGGGTGCGCTATTTCAGCGGCGGCGCCCGCACATACTCGGTCGTTATGCGTTCAGCGTCGGGCACGGTGCGCTACATTGAGTCGCGCCACGACTGGACGAAACTCATGCGCATTTCGGGCGTTGATTATGTTCATGCCCGGTAGTCGGCATTGAGCGTTGAATGTCGAACGTTCAACGCTCAACCCTTCATCACAGCACTCCCACATTCGAGTGATCGCCCAGCACCAGGCGGTACGCTTTTGGCTTGCGCGGCGAACGCGTGACCTCGACGTACCGCCCAATCAGGCTATCCTCCAGTCGATGCGGGAGATCGCGGATGGTGGAGTGCTCCAGCACGATCGAATGCTCGATCTCGGCGCTCTCGATGACGCAGTGGTGGTAGATCGAGGTGAAAGGACCGATGTAGGCATTGATAATGCGCGTATGTTCGCCGATGATTGCCGGCCCGCGAATGGTGCTGTTGATGATTTCCGCGCCCTGTTCGATGATGATCTTGCCGATCAGGTGCGAGTCGCGATCAACGAACCCTTCGATCGACGCCGGCATCTCCTCCAGAATCAAGCGATTCGCCTCCAGCATGTCATCCTTTTTGCCGGTATCGATCCACCATCCGTGGTGAATGTAGGGAAAGACGCGCCGTCCGTGCTCCACCAGCCACTGGATCGCATCGGTGATCTCCAGTTCGCCGCGCCACGATGGGCGAATCGCTTCCACCGCTTCCCAGATGCTCGCGTCGAACATATAAATGCCGACGAGCGCCAGATCTGATGGAGGCTGGCGCGGTTTTTCGATCAGCCGCACGATCTGCCCTCGTTCGTCGAGCACGGCGACGCCGTACTGTTCGGGTGCGGCGACCTGCTTGAGGACGATCTGCGCATTGAAGTCGCTCGTGCCAAACTGCTGGAGCAATGGTGCAATGCCGCCCTGGATGCAGTTATCGCCCAGGAACATGACAAATCGATCATCCCCCAGAAAATCGCGTGAGATCTTGACGGCGTGCGCCAGACCCAGCGGTTCGTCCTGTTCAATGTAGGTGATCCGCACGCCCCAGCGACCGCCATCGCCGACAGCCGCGCGCACTTCGGGTCCGGTGCTGCCGATCACGATGCCGATTTCTTCGACGCCAGCATCACGGATCGTTTCGATGACGCGGAAGAGCACCGGTTTGTTGGCGACCGGCACCAGTTGTTTGGCGCTGGTATAGGTGATGGGGCGCAGGCGGGTTCCTTTGCCACCACTGAGAACCAGTCCTTTCATAAGCCTTCCTTCACGTGTGTGGTTACGCGATCGCGTTTGCTGCTATTGTACTGGCGCCGGATGATCGTCGGATGACAGATCGCTGCGATCACCCGCCAGAACACAGAGACGCCCGTGCGTATGCGGCACGGGCGTTTGCAGCGATCATGGCAGCGGTGTTACCGGCGTACCCGGATAGCGCCATAGTAGCGCGATGTCCAGTACGATCCCCAGATGCTCGACACCTGCACGCCATAGCGTGGCGTCATCGCGTGAACCATGCGCCCGCCGCCGATATAGAGCGCCACATGCGTGATCCCGCGCCGCCCGCCGGTATTGCGGAAGAATACCAGATCACCTGGCGCTAGATTCTCCATCGGACCGACCGACGCCCCATACGCGGTATTGAACTGGGCGGCGGCGCTGCGCGGCAGATTGACGCCAAACTGGCGATAGACATAACTGGTGAGCCCGCTACAATCGAACCCCGTTGCCGGACTCGCGCCGCCCCAGCGATAGCGTGCGCCGACGAACTGAACCGCAAAACTGGCGACATCGCCACTGGCTGGAATATTTGCCAGCCCGGCGCTCGCGCCGGGGCGACCGCCACTCACCGGCAACGCCGGGAAGTCGCGGCTGACCGGCACGCGCCGCAGCACGTGCGCCGTGGTGCTGATCAGGTCACGGAACACCCAAGCTCTGGTGCCGTCGGGCAACCGCACCCGTAGCCAATCCCTGTGCTTGCCAATCAGATCGACCTGCACGCCCGCATCGATCCGGCCAATGCGATCATAACGCGAGTCGGGACCTTTGCGCAGATTGACGCTATTCTCTGCAATCACGCCCACCAGCGCCGGGTTGGGATCGGGAATGGTTTCGGCGACCAGCAACCGTTTGACCACCGAGGGATCGACATTCAGGAACTCCGCCTTCACCCACCCGTCGAGGCCGCCGGGTGCGCCGACGTGGAACCAGTCCTGATAGATTTCGTACAGTTCGAGCCGGGTATCCTGTTTCAGTGTCGTCATCGGCACATAATTCGTGCCAGGACCGTCGCGCAATTGCAGTCCGCTTTCGCGCACGGTTGCAATCTTGGGCGGCGGCGGCGGCGGAATCGCGCTCTCCTGCACCTCGAACAATGTATACGATGCGGCTTCGGAAATATCGAGCACTTCACCTGACATCCAGTAGACCGGGCCATCGACCCGTTCACGGATCTGGAACCAATCGCCATAGCGACCGATGACCTGCACCGGTGTATCGCCAGAAATGCGCCCAACCGCATCATACTCCGTGCCGGGACCATTCCGCAGATAAGCGCGCTCCACGGCGATCGTTGCAGGGACGATGATCGGCGCCAGTGCTTCGCTCCGCGAAATGAGCGAGAGCGGCACCGGCAGGTCGCCAGTATCTTCGAGCGGTGCATCGCCAATCGTAGCGTCGAGGTCAATTGGCGCCAGCGGCACGGTAAATTCGCTCCCTTCTGCCGGAGCGTTGGGCGCCGGGGCGGCTGGCGCCAGCACTCCCGGACGCAGCTGTGAGAGCAGCATAGCGACGGGGAGCAGCAGAGCAACCAGCGCGTGGAGAACAAGGCGAGCCGGAAGACGTGCGAGAAGAGCAGAGGGGGAGCCGAACCGAGTGGACCGAACCGTTTGCCATTGAGTTGCAAGAGTGCGTGTACGTGATAGTCGTTGTTGCCTTCGCGCAAGTGCGCGGCGTTGAAGCGACTCGAGGCTGTACGGGTCCGACGCCATACCCCGATGACTTTGCTCAATCATGGAGCATCTCCTGACGGTACACCCTGCACGATACACGATGCCATGTCCAGTTCCGCAGAACTGAACTGCCATACGTGGAAACAGGGAATATCGTTAACGGATTGCACGATGGCGCGAGTGTACCATAAGGTGTTAAAAAATGCAAACGAGTGATGTGACATTGGTTACGATGGTATTGCAGACACTGCGCTCATCGGGCGGGCATTCACCCGCTGTTTACCGAATATAAACCACAACGGTTATTACGTCAAGTTTTCGTTCGGCAACTCAGCGACAATCCGTCGCAGCACATCAGGGGTGTCGGTAATAATGCCATCTACGCCCAGCATCAGAAAGCGCCGCATCTCATCGGGGTCATTGACCGTCCAGACATGCACGCGATACCCGGCGCGTTGCACAATCGGCGCCACGTGATCAAGCAGCGGGATCTGCCAGGCAGGGTGCCATGCGACTGCGCCAACCCGTTTGAGATCCAGGAAGGGCCAGCTTTCGCGCAGGCGCACATCGGGGCGGAATGTCGGGATGCCCATCAGGCAAGCGCGTGGCATATCGGGTGCGACTGCGGCGATTTCTGCAAGCGCTTCGTCCCAGAACGAGGAGATGAGCGCCTGATCGGCCACCCGTTCATGGCGCAACAGGCGCACCACCTCGGCGCCGATGCCACGCATTTTGAGTTCCACGTTCAACGGCATTCCTTGTTCGCGGGCAAAGGCGCACACCTCTGCCAGGGTGGCGACGCGCTCGCCGCCAATGTCGAGTTGCTGCAGATCGGCGAGTGTGCACTGTGCCACAAGCCGTCCGTGCGCTTCCCACCGCGCCGTTGTATCGTCGTGAAACACCACCAGAACGCCATCGGCAGTGCGTTGCACATCGAGTTCGCACATATTGGCGCCCTGACGGGCGGCAAGTTCGAATGCGCGCATCGTGTTCTCTGGCGCGTAGGCTGATGCGCCGCGATGAGCAATCACCAGTGTCATAGCACCATTCCTCGTGACAACAAAATCCCCGCCCCTGGCGGAGCGGGGAGCGGCGGTAGTGATCGGGGTTCAGCTCAAGGCGCCGACGAGATGCTCCTCGACGGAAACCGTGCCCGGCTCACGTGCGATGGCTGGCAACATCGGCATCAGGATGCGCTGTAACGCCATGACGTGCGCGCAGGTATTCCACACACGGAATGTCGAACAATCACACGACCACCCCGCGTCGGTCAGCGCCACGGCATGGTCGTTGTTATTGCCATGGAAGCGCGCCCGCAGCGTTTGGATCTCGATCCGGTCGAGTTCGTGCATGTAGCGGCGCGACTTCTCGATCATGCTGATAAGCTCGGAATGGATGATAACCGGGCCCGGCTCACGCGCCTCGGCGGACAGCATCGGCGCCAGCACCTTCTGCAGCGTCATGACGTGTGCGCACACGCCACGCAGATGGAATACCTCACAATCGCAAGCCCAGCGATTATTCGCGAGCCGGACGATGTGATCGTTGTTGCCGCCGTGAAAACGAACCGTGATCTCATCGAGAGCGATGCGTTTCGGTTCCTCTGCGTAACGCCGGGCTTTTTCAATCTTCCCGATCAGGTCCGAGTGCATATCCCGCCTCCTCATCTAGTGCTTGCAGGCAAGCCATCGTTGCTTCGCCTGTCCTCCGCATGTTCGATAAAACCGAAGCGGCACAGACTGATACACATCTGTGCCGCTTCACGCTGTTCCGTATTCAACTGGCGCTTCGCTTCGCATGACAGGCAATCCTTCGCAGACGCTGCGCCATAATTCACAATCTTAATCGGTTGTTAGCATTATAGAGGGTTCATCGGGGGGAGTCAAGCAGCGTCATACTAAGAGAGAAAACGACAATTTCTGCGTTCCGATGCCATGAAACACGAACATGCCCGCACAATATAATTGGCTCGCCCGGCCAGGTTGTTGAATCTCAACCAAACCAGAATGGTGGGGACGGAGGGACTCGAACCCTCACGGATTGCTCCACAAGTTCCTAAGACTTGCGCGTCTGCCGGTTCCGCCACATCCCCCTGAGACTGAAAAAGCGCCCCGTTCAATTGTAGCAATCTTCGGCGCGAGATGCAACCGGAAAGCAAGGTCGAACGTTGAACGTTCAACGTTGAACGTTCAACGTTTTCGCTTACCCGCGAATAATCGCCAGAACCTCATCGCGGCGGCGCTCCATTTCTTCGCGGGTTGTGGCTTCGAGGTTCAGACGTATGAGCGGTTCGGTATTCGAGGCGCGCACATTCATGTGCCACGTCGGATACGTGACCGAAATGCCGTCGATCCACTCGATGACGCCGTCGGCATAGGTGTCTGCCAGCGTTTCGAGACGTTCCTTCGGATTGGCGACCGTCGAGTTGATTTCACCAGAGATGAAGTATTTCTCCTCCAGCGGCGCCAGCAGCGCCGAGAGCGACTGACCGCTGCTCGCCAACATCTCCATCACGAACAGCGACGGAATGATCCCCGAGTCGGCGAAATTGAAATCGCGGATGTAATAGTGCCCCGAAACTTCGCCGCCGAAGAGCGCGTTTTCGTTCGCCATGCGACGCTTGATGAACGCATGGCCGACGCGTTCGATCAAGGGGATGCCGCCAGCCGCGCTGATCAGGTCGCGTACTGCCCACGACGCGCGCACATCGTAGACGATCTTGCTGCCCGGGGCGCGCTGGAGCAGGTAGCGTCCGAGGAGCGCCGTGAAAAAGTCGCCTGACACAAAGCGCCCGCGGTCGTCGATGACGAAGAAACGGTCGCCATCGCCGTCGAAGGCAAACCCCGCATCTGCCTTTTCTTCAACAACGCGCCGCTCGAGTTCGGCGCGGTTCTCTGGCATGAGCGGGTCGAGTCCATGGTTTGGCAGGTTGCCGTCCGGCTCCAGATACATGCCGATAAAATCGATCGGCAGGCGTTCGTAAATGCGCTGAAGAATAGGTCCAACCGTGCCGTTGCCGGTATCGGCAATGACTTTGAGGCGACGGCGTTTCAGCTTTTCGATGTCGATCAGACCAAGAATAAACTCTACAAACTCGTCCGACAAATCGAGCGTGCGCATACTGCCGGTGCGCGTCGCCGGAGCATAGGCGTCGTTCTCGACGATGCGGCGCAAATCCTGGATGCCTTCGGCGCCGCTGAGCAGGTACGGCATCTGGCGCACCATCTTGAACCCGTTGTACTGCTTCGGGTTGTGCGAGGCAGTGACCATCATCCCCGGCAAGCCGAGGCGGGTGCAGGCGAAGTAGTACTGATCGGTGCTCACCAATCCGATGTTCACCACATCGGCGCCCTGATCCATAATGCCACGTGTCACCGCGCTGAAGATGGCCGGTCCCGACAGGCGCATGTCATGCCCCACGATTACCTCGCGCGCCCCCAGGAATGTCACGAATGCGCGTCCAATTGCGTAGGCGCCCTCCTCGTTCAACTCCGTCGGATAAATGCCACGAATGTCGTATGCCTTGAAAATACCAGGCGCGATCTGCACGCTCCCCCTCCTTTCCAATCGCTGCATGATCCGTCCCGTTGAGGCTGGTCGCAGTTCTGCCCCACCAGCGTATGCCGATGCGTTGGGTGGAGATTGCCTCTCTTTGGGGCGAGTCTCAGCACTGCCCTGATCGTCTATACGGATACAAGCCATGGGGGATTATACCAGTGATCTGTCGCATGTTTCGTGTTCAGGCGATGGATAACGGTTTACTGTTGAGGTCAACGACTCCGCAGGTCACGGATGCAGTCATGAGCGGGCAGAAAACGACGCGCATCGTCCGCTACCGCATGCTGCGCCGCTCGCCCCGGCATGGCAGCGCGCGGCATGACTCGCACGTCGCGCCCTGCGTGTCATCGGGCGCCTGGCGCGCCCCCGCGCCAGCGGGGCTGACTGGGGGCAGACGCACGCTCCGTGCTGAGGGCGGGTCGGCGCCCCTGGTCAGATGTCCGAGGTTGACCATCGGGCGTGGGCAGGCGGAGAACGCGCTTTTTGCGCCAGGAAGGCATCCGCGCTGTGGTGGGTAGTGGAGAGCGCCCTCCCGCGAGCAGCGCGAAACGCTGACGGTCAGGCGCTCACACTCGTCACTCACAGGCGCGCCGCCTGCGTTTCCACAGCAACGTGAGCAGTTACGACGACAACGCGGCGTTCTGTTCGCGCCGCGCTTCGATGACATCGGGGAGACGGTTGAGTTTGTCGAGGATGGAGGTCAGTTGGATGATGCTCTGAATACGGAGGGTGACAGCCAGCACGGCGCGACCGGGCCGGCGAGTCGGCACCTGTTCGACCGCGTCGATGTTAATACCGGCATCAGCAATGGCGCCCGACACATCGCGCCAAAGCCCGACGCGATCCCAGGCTTCGATCCGCACCGGCACGGGGTACCCCTGTTTGGGTGCGCCCGCGCCCCAGGTCACTTCCACGAGACGCGCGCGGTCGCGTTCATTCAGGATGGTGCGGCAATCGGCGCGATGAATCGTCACCCCCTTCCCGCGGGTAACGAAACCGACGATCGGCTCACCGGCCACCGGGTTGCAACAACGCGCCAGGCGTGTTGGCACCTGGGCGCTCTCGATGCCGCGCACCCGGATGATGCTTGTGTCGGTGGCGCGTTCCGATGGCGGCGCGACCTGCGGAATGTCCGCCAGGTCGTCAGCCCCGGTTGGCATTCGATGGCTCAGGATCTTTTGCGCTACCTGACGTGCCGTAATATCGCCGCTGCCAATCTGGGCAAATACCTCATCGATCGACTTGAGACCGGTGATGGCGACGATTTCCTCGAACGGCACCGACAGACCGAGGCGTTTCAGTTCTTTTTCGAGCAGTTCACGTCCGGCAGCGATATTTTCCGTCCGGTCGAGGCGTTTGAAGTAGCGGCGGATGTGGTTGCGCGCGCCGCTCGTCTTGACGAAATTGAGCCAGTCGCGGCTCGGACCGCGCGGCGTCTTCGAGGTCATGATGTGGACGATCTCGCCATTCCGCAGTTGATAGTCGAGCGGGACGATCCGATTGTTCACTTTTGCACCGACACAACTGTGCCCCACGTCGGAGTGGATGCGGTAAGCGAAATCGACCGGTGTTGCGCCGACCGGCAGGTCGATGATCTTCCCCTTGGGAGTGAACACATACACCTGTTCTTCGAGCACGTCGGTTTTGAACGAGTCGACGAACTCGTGGGCATCGGTCAGATCGCGCCGCCACTCGATCAAGCCGCGCAGCCATGCCAGTTTGCTCTCGAACGACGCATCGATGCGTCCAAACCCTTCTTTATAGCGCCAGTGAGCCGCAATACCGCGTTCAGCGATTTCGTGCATGTCGTGGGTGCGGATCTGAATCTCGCATGGCTGACCGCCAGGTATCAGCACGGTCGTATGGAGCGACTGATACATACTCTCTTTCGGCATGGCGATATAGTCATCGAACTCGCCGGGAACGGGAGGCCACGCCGCATGCACCAGACCGAGCACGCGGTAACAGTCCGCAACCGTATCGACGATCACGCGCACCGCGAGCTGGTCGTAGATCTGATCGAGGCTGACGCCTTTGCGTTCCATCTTGCGGTAGATGGAATAGATATGTTTGGGGCGACCGGTGATATCCGCCTTGATCCCTTCTTTTTCGAGAACCTGGCGCAGGCGCTGGATCACGCGATGAATGAGGCGCTCGCGCGCATCGCGGCGCAGCGCCAGTTGCCGGCTGATCTCCTGATACTTTTCGGGGTTGAGAACGGCGAACGCGCGGTCTTCGAGTTCCCACTTCACCTGCCAGATGCCAAGGCGATGCGCCAGCGGCGCATAGATTTCGAGCGTCTCGCGCGCCATGCGTTTCTGCCGTTCGTCGGAGAGCGAACTGAGGGTCCGCATATTGTGCAGACGGTCCGCCAGTTTCACCAGCACCACCCGCGGATCGTCTGCCATGGCAATGAACATCTTGCGATAGGTGCCGACCTGCGCCTCCTCGCGGGTGCGCGCCTCCAGCGCCGAGAGTTTCGTCACGCCATCGACGAGATTGGCGATCTCCGCGCCGAACAGCGCCATCAATTGTTCTTTGGTGACCAGGGTGTCTTCGAGAACATCGTGGAGCAGCGCTGCCGCGACCGATGCCGCATCGAGTTGCAGATCGATCAGGATATGGGCGACGGCGACCGGATGATCGATGTACGGCTCGCCTGAGTCGCGTTGCTGTTTACTGTGCGCTTCACAGGCAATCGCATATGCATTGCGCACCAGTTCCTCGCTGCGCACCATTTGTTCAGCGCTGCTATTCGACTGGCGCTGATAGATCTTGAGCCGCGCGACGATCTCATCGGCGACCGGGCTGTACGCAAACTCAGGATTCGGATGCAGCGCAGATTGCGGCGCAGCACTGGTACGGCGCGTTGAACGAATAGAGGAGTCGGTGGCGACATCGCCACTGCTCACCGCGAGTGGTGCTAGTGAGTCCATAATGCTGCCCTGCGACGCGGCGGCAGAGGGCCGACGGGATGGTACCGGTCAGAGTAGCACGAAGGGGAAGGGTTGTCAAGAAGAATTCGTGCTTTCAGTAAATAATATCCACGCGAGTTCCGATGTCCGCCCAGCGGTACAGCCATTCCGCGTCATCGATATTCAGGTTGATACACCCATGCGACATGCGCACGCCTGTGCCCCAGGCGTCGTGCCAGTACGTCCCGTGGAGCGCCACACCGCCAACCACATACTGCACCCACGGGATGTCGGGCACATACCACGACTCGCCGCCAGCCGAGCCGGTCATCGTTTGCATCGGCAGTTTGGAGTAGATGGCGAATGTTCCAGCCGGCGTGTTGAAACCGTCGCGCCCGGTGGCCACCGGAGCGCGATACACCGGCACATCCCCCTCGAATGCCGTCAGCATCTGCGTTGACAGATTCACCTCGATACGGCGCTCGAACAACGCAGACGACCAGACCGGCGCGCCAGGCATCGGACCGACCGACTGCGGCGTGTGCCCCCGGCGTTGCATTGCCTGACGCCCAAGGTCGCTCAATTGCACCTCATAGAGACCCGCCAGCATGATCCCGTTCGCTCGTTCCATTTGCCGATAGAACGCCGGCAGTTTCTCAGGATGGTACTCGAAGCGAGCGCGCTCGAAATACTGCGTGATGCGCGTCTGACCGTCAATCGGGCTGACTTCCTCGAACGGTTCGCTGATCGGGTAGCCGAAGACGCGCAACCCGCCGCGCTTCTGCCAGAACTTCAGAAACTTCCCGCCAAGCGTCTGCCGTGTCTCCGGGAAGTAGATCCGCCCCTGCGTCGGTTGACCATCCGGGAAATCGTACCCCTGGGTCAATTCATTGCCAACGAGCGACAGCATCACCTGGTAATCGGTTCCCAGATGTTCCGGGTGGTACTCGAAACGAGCGCGCTCGAAATACTGGACGATCCGCCCATCCTCGACCATCTCGCCGCTGATCGGATAGCCGAAGATCAGTTCGCCGCCGTTCCTGCGCCAGAAGCTCAGAAAGCCGGTACGGTCGCTGATGTGGAAACCGGAAGACGCGAAGTACATATTCTGCACTGCTGGCAGCGGAACCGCCTCGTGCCCGCCCGGTTGCTGCATCTGTTCGATGCGTCGTGCGCGTTCGGCGGCGCGCGCGGCAGCGACGATCGCCTGCGCCTCGGCTGGCGTCATTGGCGGCGCAAAATCGGCGACTGCCGGGCGCTGCCGCGCGCGCAGTTCGGCAGGGACGACGATCGCCAGCGCCACCAGCGCTACAATACTGATCATCGTCACGTGGGCATACCAGGTTCGAGCAATCATGGCGCGCCTCGATCCCATCAGCGTAGGACATTGTATCACGCTCATTATACCTCTTTTGGGATGCATTGGAAGTTACGGTATGGTGAAAGACGTGATATGGTTGCGTCGGTCGCTTCTACCAAGGGTGCATGGCTGAGGGAACGATGACTACCGACTTGCCAGGTCGCGGGCAATTCAACGGCAAGACCTGGAGATGACAGAATCAGTGTGCTGCGCGGGAGCGGGCGGGGCGAACGCCTGGTGGAATGATAACGACATAAGTCTGCCTCGCTTCCATCAATAACAGGACTTACGCAGCGGCGCTTTTTCTGGCTCTGCCAGAGCCTGTGGCGGCGTGGCGCTCCCGGTGAAGGCGGTGCGGAGCGGCGGCTCTGCCGCTGCTCCGCACCATAAGAGAAGATACGGACCGCTCTGCCGAAGGCAAAAAGATCCGTCACGCGGCTCGCCCGTGAGTCGACCGCGTGACCCCTGTCAATAATTATCAATCTGTGCGCGCTGGAGCGTGCCCGAAAAATCGACGTAGATTGACTTCCACTCGCTGAAGACGTCGAGCACCTGGATGCCGCCTTCGCGATGACCGTTGCCGGTGCCCTTGGTGCCGCCAAAGGGCAGATGAATCTCGGCGCCGATCGTTGGCGCATTCACGTACACAATGCCGGTGTAGAGATCGCGCATCGCGCGAAATGCGGCATTCACGTCGCGGGTGTAGATAGCGGACGACAATCCATACGGCACGTCGTTGGCGACGTCAATCGCCTCTTCCAGGCTATCGACGGTAATAATCGACAGCACCGGACCGAAAATCTCTTCCTGGGCAATACGCATGTGACGCTGCACATCGGCAAAGATCGTCGGCTGATGGAAGAACCCATAGGCGTACTCGCCGTCACACAACGTCCGCCCGCCGACAACCAGCCGCGCCCCTTCGCTCGCACCAATTTCGACGTAGCGCTGCACCGTTTCGAGCTGGCTCTGGTTGATCGATGGTCCCATCTCGACGGTTTCATCGAGTCCGTTGCCGATCTTCAGTCGCTCGGCGCGATCCGCCAGACGCTCGGTCAATTCGCCAACCATGGCGCGATGGGCAATCAGCCGCGAGGTTGCGGTGCAGCGCTGTCCGGTCGTGCCAAAGGCGCCCCAGATCGCGCCATCGACAACCAGATCAAGGTTGGCGTCGTCCATCACAATCATTGGGTTCTTGCCACCCATCTCCAGCGAGACGTGCTTCATCCCCTCGGCGCCGACACGCGCGACTTTGCTGCCGATCTCAGTCGAGCCGGTGAAGGAGATGACCTGGACATCGGGATGGCGGATGAGCGGCTCGCCGACGCGACTGCCGCTGCCGGTAACGATGTTGACCACGCCGTCGGGAATGCCCGCGTCGAGCAGGCACTGCACCAGGTTGTACACCGACAGCGGCGTGTCGGAGGCGGGCTTGATGACCACGGTGTTGCCGACGATCAGCGCCGGCAGGATCTTCCAGGACGGAATCGCCATTGGGAAGTTCCACGGCGTGATCAATCCGCAGACGCCGACCGGCTGGCGCACCGACATCTGGAACTTGTTCGGCATTTCGGAGGGAGTTGTCTGCCCGTAGAGACGCCGCCCTTCGCCTGCCATGAAGAAGCACATGTCAATGGCTTCCTGCACATCACCGCGCGTTTCCTTGAGCACCTTGCCCATCTCGCGGGTCATGTCGCGCGCATACTGCTCTTTGCGCTCAACGAGCAACTGCGCGGCTTTGAAGAGGATCTCGCCGCGCTTTGGCGCGGGAACCAGCCGCCAGTGACGGTATGCCCGCTTCGCCGCCTCGACTGCCGCCTGCACATCACGCTCATCGCTATCCTGGAAGATGCCGATGATCTCGCGGGTGTCCGCCGGGTTGCGGTTCTCGAACGTCCGTCCACTCGCCGAGTCGACAAACTTGCCGCCGATCAGATTCTGGTATACTGGAGGGGTTGACATATGTGTTCTCCTTTGAACTCCGAGCGCGGCAATGATGCGGAGCGACCACGCTCGATTGTTCTGGCAGATGCTGCTGAATTCGGTGCGATTATAGCACGGGTTGCCCTCGCGATCACCGGACCGCCGGGTTCAGTCGCCCAAAAGGAGGCTCAGGGAAGCCCTCGAGAAGCGCACTCAGATGCGGAATAGTTTCGACAAGCGCAACACGTGCGCCTTGCCAACCCGGGGCATCTCTCGTGCAGGCGCGCCGTTGCGCTCCAGGGGAGGGTAATGCGGGACGGGCAGGCACTCGTCACTCATCATCACGTGTCTCTGCCAGACGCGCCGTTGCGCTCCAGGGGAGGGTGATGCGGGACGGGCAGGCACTCGTCACTCATCATCACGTGTCCCTGCCAGGCATGTCGCCCGTGCTCTCAGGAGAAGCGTGTCTAGTTCGTTGATCGCCATCGCCCTTGCAAGGAGGCGCTCCAATGCGCAAAGATCTGCACGAAATCAACCGCCGCGCCTGGAACGAGGCGACGAAGGCGCACAACAGTCACAAAGCCGATCAGTCGCACTTCCTGCGTGATGGCGGCAGCACGTTGTTTCCCGAAGAGGTGGATCTGCTGGGGGATGTGGATGGGAAGCGTCTCTTGCATCTTCAGTGCAATGCGGGGCAGGATACGCTCAGCCTGGCGCGGCTCGGCGCGCATGTCACCGGCGTTGACATCAGCGACGAAGCGATCGATTTTGCCCGTCGACTCTCCGATGAGTCCGGCATTCCGGCAACATTCTATCGCGCCGATGTGTACGACTGGCTCGACGCTGCCGCGCAACGCGGCGAGACGTTCGATATCGTCTTCAGTTCATATGGCTTTCTGGTCTGGCTTTCCGACCTGCGCGCCTGGGCGCGCGGGATCGCGGCGGTGCTGGCGCCCGGCGGACGCTTCGTGATGATTGAGTTTCATCCGTTCCTGATGATGCTCGACGATCAGGGGGGCGCCGTTGCCCATAGTTACGGCGGTGGGCGGCTCTGGTCGTTCGATGAGGGGATCGGCGACTATGTGGCGTGGGCTGGAGCGGCGCTGACGCCGTCCGGATATCTGGAAGGGGTGCAGAACTTCCGCAACCCGCATCCATCCCACGAGTTCCTGTGGGGTGTGGGAGACCTGATATCGGCGTTGCTGAACGCCGGTTTGCGCCTGGAGACGCTGCGTGAGTACCCGTATGCGAACGGTTTTCCCGCATTCGAGGGGACGGTGGCGCTGCCCGGCGGCCGCTTTGCGCCGCCGCCGGATCGCCCGGTCATCCCAATGATGCTGGGAGTGACTGCGCAGAAGGATGGTTCATGAGGCGATCGTTGCCCTGAGCGCGCGCGTCAGTTTGTCGACTGCCTCATCAACCTGAGCGCGGGTCAGGATCAATGGCGGCACGAGGCGCAGCACGTCGTCGCCTGCCGTGGCGATCAGCAGCCCTTCGTTGTGCGCCGCCTCGCGCACCGCGCTGGCGGGACCATTGATGACCACGCCGCGCATCAGCCCACGCCCGCGCACCTCGAGCACAACAGCGGGATGTGCAGCCTGCAGGTCGTTCAACGCCTCGCCGAGGTAGTCGCCGACTTCACGCACGTGTGCGAGGAACGCCGGATCGGCAATCTTATGGAACACAGTGCGCGCGACCGAGGTGACGAACGGACCGCCGCCGAATGTCGTGCCGTGATCGCCGACGTGAATGGTCTGTGCGACTTTCTCTCGCATAAGGATCGCGCCAATCGGCAAACCGCCGCCAAGCGGCTTGGCGATGGTCATCACATCGGGCGCGACGCCGTATGGTTCGTGGGACCACAGGTCGCCGGTGCGTCCGATGCCGCACTGGATCTCGTCGAAGATCAGGAGCGCATCGACTGCGTCGCACCGTTCGCGCAATGTGCGCAGAAATTCCGGCGTCGCCACGCTGAGACCGCCTTCGCCCTGCACCGGCTCGACGATCACGCCGCACACATCGTCGGTAATGGCGGCTGCGGCTGCGGCGCTGTCGTTGAAGGGAACGAAACGCACCCCCGGCATCACCGGTTCGAACGGTTGGCGATACTTCTCACGCGCCGTGACCGCAACCGCGCCCATCGTGCGCCCGTGGAATGAACCGGTGAACGCGACAATCGTCGTTTTTCCCTCGCCGTGAATGTCGCGCGCGTAGCGGCGGCTGAACTTGAGTGCGCCTTCGACGGCTTCTGCACCGCTGTTGCAGAAGAACGCCCGATCCGCCCATGGAGTATGCTCCACCAGTGTTTGCGCCAGTTCGATGGCGGGGCGGGAATAGTACAGGTTCGACAGGTGAATAAGACCGTCGGCGTGTTCTCTGATCGTGCGTGCTACGTCGGGATCGCCGTAGCCGAGGGCATTCACGGCGATGCCAGCGACGCAATCCAGGTAGCGGCGTCCCTCGCTATCGTAGAGATAGCATCCCTCGCCCCGTTCGATCACGAAGCCCGGACGGGCATAGGTTTGCAGCAGATAGCGTTGTTCAGCGGTGATGACATCAGCGACGGTCATAATATTCCCTCGTGTGAGAACTGAGAACTGAGAACGAGAACTGAGAACTGAGAACCGAGAACCGAGAACTGAGAACCGAGAACCGAGAACTGAGAACTGAGAACCGAGAATCAAAGCTTGTCCCGTGCCCTTGCCTCTGGCTCTTTGCCTCTCGCTTCGCGCCTTTGGACCCTCGTCTCTGGACTTGCTTCACCTTCCCACCTGCCACCTTCGCACCTTCTTCCGGGCGCCCACGGGGGCGTTCCATCGGGCGCCCACGGGGGGGCGCCCCTACTGCGTGTGCCGCCTGCCCGCTGCGGGCGCCCACGGGGGGGGTGTTCCATCGGGCGCCCACGGGGGGGTGTTCCATCGGGCGCCCACGGGGGGGCGCCCCTACAATGACACCCGCAGGCGCGTTCCATCGGGCGCCCACGGGGGGTGTTCCATCGGGCGCCCACGGGGGGCGTTCCATCGGGCGCTCACGGGGGGGCGCCCCTACTGCGTGTGCCGCCTGCCCGCTGCGGGCGCCCACGGCGGGGTACCCCTACGACTCGGCTTCGACAGTTTCACCGTCACTGGCGGCTGCCATGCGCGCGGCGCGCTCGCGCAGGCGCAGACCGCCGCCAATCGCTCCGGCTGCTGCCAGCGCCAGCAACCACGCAGGCAACGACTCGCCGCCGGTGCGCGGTAGGGCTGCCGGTGTTTCGACCGGCGCAGGCGCAGGCGCCGCCACGCCTGGCAGCGTGCCGTCCTGCACAATACGCCCTTCGACCTGCGGGCTGACCGGCGAACGAGCCTGGAGGTACTCTACCAGGACATCAGCATCAATAAAGCCGGTGTCCACCCTGTTGGTCCCCTGTTGCAACACGCTGTAGCCGTCGCCGCCGCCAGCGATGAAGTTGTTGACGACCACACGGTACGTGGCGTTCGGGTCGAGCGCCACAAAGCCGCCTCTGCCGTCGGAGACCTGGATGCCGGTGATGCGGCTCCCGGCTGGCGCCGAGGCATTCAAGCTATAGCGCATACCGCCGACCTGCGGGAAACGTCCATCGGCGCGCTCGACGCGGCTGACGCCGTTCTCCAGCGCCTCCTTCACCTGCGCGCCGGTCAGGGTCAGTACGACGAGTGTATTGCCAAAGGGCATCACCTCGAGCACCTGACCAAGGGTGATTCGACCGACGGGAATGCTGGTGCGAATGCCGCCGCCATTCATAATCGCCAGTTGCGCATTGACAGGCGCCGTCTTTGCCAGCATCGAGTCGGCGATCAGGTTCCCCAGGTTCGTTTCTTTCGCGCGCACATCGGCGCGCTCGCCGTTGAGCGCCACGCGCGTCTCGCCAACCGGCGTCGCGCGCAGTTGATCGAGGGGACTTCTGAGGGTTCTGATGCGGTTCTCGAAACCGCCATCAGGCTCAATTCTCGGCAGCACTTCGGTGGGGCGTCCTGCAACAACGCGCGTGATCTCGCCACTGGCATCGAACCCGATCGTCAGATCACCGAGCCAGCGTCCCCACTCCCAGTCGTGCGCCACGATCACCGGCTTGCGCGAGGGCGAAGCCACGACTTCGGGGTAGGGGCGATCAGGCGACGGCGGATTGACCATCGGACCCATGGGCGTATGGCTGTGCCCGCCGATGATGACCGAGAGTCCATCGACGCGCCGCGCCAGTTCACGGTCCGCCTGGATGCCGACGTGGGTCAGTGCAATGATCTTGTTGACCCCATCGCGTCGCAGCGACTCAACTCCCAGACGCACCGCCTCGATGTAGTTGGTGAACCGCACGCCAGGACCGGGATTGCTGAGCACCGGTGTGTCTTCAGTGGTGACGCCGATGATCCCGATCGGTTGCCCGCCGACCCAGACGACAACCCACGGCTTGATCAGCCCGGAGAGTGGCGACGAGCGATCGATCTGCATGTTGGCGCTGAGCAGCGGGAAGGTTGCGCCGCGCGCAAAATCCACCAGCGGCGCTTGTCCGATGTCGAACTCGTGGTTGCCGATCGCCATGGCATCATACTTGAGCACATTGTAGAACTCAAGGTCTGCCAGCCCGCGGTACTGGTTAAAGTAGAGCGTGCCCTGGAATACATCGCCAGCATCGAGCAGCAATTGGTTGCCACCCTCCCGTCGAATGGCGTCGATCAGCGTCTTGCGCCGCGCGACGCCGCCATGAACGGGGTTGGCGCCGCTGAACACCGGCTCGATCCGCGCGTGGTGGTCGTTAGTGTGCACAATGCGCAGGGTGTAGACTTCCGGACCGGCGCCGTGCACCGTCAGCGCCGTCGCCAGATAGGCGATCGTTCCCGATCCGACCGCCATCGTCTTCACGAACGTGCGTCGCGAGATCTTGGGCATCGACATGTCTTTTCTCCTCCGGCTCTTCTCTTTGATCACAGAAAGAAAATGGAGCGCATGTACTATACCACATCCCAGGAAAGGCTTTTACACATCTGAACGGCACGGGCATGCATCGTCTTTTTCAGTTCCGCCCAGGAACAAATGTGTTCTATGACGACGGTGCAGAAAGGCAATGGGGGCTCACCAATGCATTCCTGTTCATTCTTTTGCGCGCTGGACTGCTGACATGGCATATGTGCTCGGTTACTGGTTTACCGATGGCAACATGGACACCCAAGCCAGCGCCAGATCATATGTTGTTTCAATTCCCATGTATACACGCTGCAAAACGGGTGCACGTGGCGCGGTGGTATGGGATAGCAGCGAAGTGCCTGGCAATCTGGCTTTACGATCAACATCCGGGGCGTATGCTGGAGCGCAAAGCACATCGAGCGTCAGAGTTCCGCTTGTGGACGCCCAGAGTTCTTCGAGTGCGACGAATAACGCCGCTCATGCGGCAGCTTTTTTGCCGTAGCGCTTAAATTCAAAAAGGCTCACCGAAGTGAGCCTTTTTGCCGCCATAGTTGGCGGGCCCGACGGGATTCGAACCCGCGATCTCCACCTTGACAGGGTGGCATCTTAACCGCTAGACTACGGGCCCTTATATGTTGGTGACCCCAGCGGGATTCGAACCCGCGATCTCCACCTTGAGAGGGTGGCGTCCTAGGCCGCTAGACGATGGGGCCTGCTCTTTCCGTCGGCCCGAACTCCTTGCGGCCCCGACGCTGGTATTATAGCAGCATTCACCGGACAATGCAAGTTGACATGGGTGTGCCGAGGGCATATACTGCCTGGCAGCGTGAAGCCTTCTGAAAGCGAGCGGATTGGAGATGCCGACGCGCATTGCGGAAGTGATCGAAGCGACCAGCACGCAATTTACGGCAGGCGCCTACGAGTTGTTGCATGCGCCGCCGTTCGGCGCGCTGGTGCGCGCCCAGGCGCATGACGACTCAATGGCGATCTACGGTCTGGTGTACAACATCCGCACCGGTAGCCGCGACATTGGCGCGCGCGCGGTGGTGCGCGGGCGAACGTATGCCGGGCGCGAGGTGTATGACGCTGAGATCTACCACGAGCATCCCGACCTGGCGGAAGTGTTGCAGACTGAGTTTTCTGCGGTGATCGTCGGGTTTGTGGAGCGCGGCGCAATTCGCCAGTTTCTGCCGCCGCAACCGCCGCCGGTGCACTACAGCGTCTACGAGTGCGACGCCGATGAGGTGGCGCGGTTCAATCAGGCGACCGATTATTTCCGCACGGTGCTGTTTCTGCCGCAGATCCCCGGCGATGAGGCGCTGGCTGCCGCCCTTCGCATGGCAGCCCGCGCCTCTGGCGATGAACATGCTTTTCTGGTGCGCGCCGGGCGCGAGATCGCTGCGCTCCTCAACGACGACTACGACCGCCTGACAGCGATCCTGCGCCGGATCCGTCCCTGATGGCGCTGTCATGCGTGAAGACACGTTCTCATCGAGCGATTGACCAGACATCGCCCCATTTGGCTCTCGCCGATGAACACGGCGCATGATCGCAGACGGATAATTGAGCCGTATTCGGATGGATAATCAGGGAGTTCGCATCGGACCAAATAGCCCGGTGCTGGTCGTCCTTGCGAGGAGCGCCAGCGACGAAGCAGTCTTTTGGTGTGCGGAATTGCTTCGCTCGCAATGACGCCTGCCATTCCAATATTCGGACCGGCGCTTTGACCTGTCACAGGGTGATGATCCCCTGGCGCGCGCCGCGGTTGACCGCTTCGGTGCGGCTTGAAACGCCGAGTTTGGCGAAGAGCGACGACAGGTGGAACTTGACGGTGTGTTCGCTGATCTGCAATTTCTGGGCGATCTGTTTGTTCGATAGCCCCTGGCTTACCAGTTCGAGCACATCGCGTTCACGCGCCGTAAGCGGTTCGCCAGCCGGCTCTTCGACTGGCGATGGACGATTGTGGAGCAGGCGCGCCGCCAGTTCCGGCGCCAGAACAATGAGCCCCTGGGCAACAGCGTGGAGCGCCGCCGCCAGTTCTGCGGCGCTGGCATCATGCGCCAGAATGCCCCACGCAGTCAACGGCAGGCGGCGCAAGACGTCCGCCTGCCGCACGTCGTCGGTCAGGAGCAGCGCCCCATAGCGCGGCTCTTCCCCCATTGCCTGGTCGGCGTCGATCAGCACGCTCTCATCCGCTGCCAGGATGACGTCGGTGTCGGCAGGAATGCCCGCCGAGTCGACAAATGATCCGATGGCGCCGAGGATCTCGACGTTTGCTTCGGCAAGCAGCGCGCGCAGCCCGGCGCGCAGCGCCGGCGTGGGAGCGACAATCAGGACATGAGTCATTGTTCCTGCAATGCCCTATTCATGGGCGTGTCGATGACGCGAATATCGCCAGCGCGCAGCAGACGGAGGCGAACCGTCGCGTCTGTCGCGCGCTGGAGTGCAGTGCGCAGGTCTTCCGGTCGCTCCAGTGATACCGCGTCGGCGTGGAGCAACAGGTCGCCGACCATCAACCCTGCCCGTTCTGCTGGGGACTGCCAGGCTCGATGCTGACGACCAGCAGCCCGTAGGTGCGCCCGTTCAGTACTTCTGCTGGCAGGGGCAGCGGCTGCACTCCGACGCCGAGGCGGACGCGCCGCCCCTGCGCGCTGTTCAGCCACTGCTCGACGATGTGACTGGCAATCGCCACCGAGAGGTCGCCGCCGAAGACCATGGCGTTGATCCCGATCACCTTGCCGCGCGCGTCGAGCAGCGGTCCCCCTGAGTTGCCCGGCGCCAGCCGCACGTCGGAACGGATGAAGGCGATCCGTTGACCATTGCGCGTCTCCGCTTCGCCCAATCCGCTGACGATGCCAGCGGTCACGACCCACGGCTGTCCCCAGGGATGCCCGATCGCAAAGACGAGTTCGCCCACACGCAGTCGTGTTGAGTCGCCAACAGCGACGGGCGGGAGATCGACGGCGGGAACGCGCAACACTGCCAGATCAAGGTCCTGGTTGCGCGCCATCACCGTCACCGGCAGGTCGCGCCCGTCGATCGTTTGCGCGCGCAGCACGTCGCCCGCCCCGGCAACCACGTGATCGTTGGTGAGAACGACGCCGCCGGGTTGCCAGATAACCCCTGTACCGCTGCCTCTGCTCGCGCCGTGCAGATGCACAACGCTCTGCCGGGTGCGTTCAGCAAGTTCGGCGAACCCGGCAGCGATGCCAGAGGTATGATAAAACACATGCATCATCATCTATGCACCTTTACGTTGTCCAATCGTCACCGACAGCGTAACCAACGCTCCGCCGCGAATGATCTCTGCTGGAACTGTGGCGCCGACGCGGTCGCCGCTCAATATTGCCTGCAGGTCATCGGTGTCGTTCAGCGTCACGCCATCGATGCCAACGAGAATATCGCCAATCAGCAAACCGGCGTGATGTGCCGGGCTATCTGGCTCAACACGTACAATCAGCAGTCCGTATTCCTGGTTACGCCCGGCGCGTTGACCCGGCGGAATCGTGACCGGCTGGCTGCTGATGCCGAGAAAGCCGCGCCGGATATGCCCCTGGTGCGCCAGTGTGTGCGCAATGCGCCATGCAAGCGACGCTGGAATTGCCAGCGCGACGCCGCCGATCAGCCCGGTGGTGAACAACCCCAGCACCGCGCCTGTCACGTCGATCAGCGCGCCGCCAGAGAAGCCAGGGTAAGGGGTGGCGTCGGTCTGGATCACCTGCTCGATCGTGCCGCGGCGGGTGCGCAGTGGTCCGCCAACCGCGCTGACGACCCCCAGACTCGCCATCGGTCCGCCTGGAGAAGGTCGCCCGACGGCAAGGACGAACTGACCAACACGCGCAGGCGCGTCAGCCTGGGCGGCGGTATCGCTGCCGAGTCCATCGATGCGCAGGAGCGCCAGGTCGCTCGTGCGGTCCCGTCCGACCAGACGCGCCGCTAGAGTGCGCCCATCGTCGGTCTGGATCGTCAGGTCGTCATCGCGCTCGAGCACGTGATCGGCCGTCAGCACTTCGTCGGTTGCCACAATGATACCGCTCGCCGGCTGGCGTTGCCTGCCGTTGACAGTGACGAGAGAGCGGCGAATGCGCTCAACGGCGTCTGCCATCTGATTCGAGAGTGCGCTGATCAGGTCAGCGCCGGATGGTGAGGTCATGGTTTTTCTCCTTGTGGGAACTGTGCTGTTCTGTTGTTCGGATGAATCATACAGGCGAACGCACAACCCGGCATCGCCGGAATGCGCAGGATGCCGCCTGGAAAAAAGGGTAGGCGCTCCGCTGCACTATAATGCAGCGGCATTGTTTCCAGAGACAGATAGAGGAGACCAGTATGGCGTTCTTCGATCTCGCGTTCGATGAATTGCAGCAGTACCGTCCGTCCCGCGAGGAGCCGCCCGACTTCGACGCATTCTGGCAGGCGACGCTCGATGAGGCGCGCGCGTATCCGCTCGATGCGCGCTTTGCACCATACGACGCCGGGCTGGCGACTGTTGAAACCTTCGATGTCACGTTTCGCGGCTATGGTGGCCAGCCGATCAAGGGATGGCTCTTGTTGCCGCGCCACCGCTCCGGTCCGTTGCCCTGCGTGGTCGAGTACATCGGGTATGGCGGCGGGCGCGGCTTTCCAACAGACTGGCTGCTCTGGAGCGCAGCCGGGTATGCGCATCTGGTAATGGATACGCGCGGGCAGGGGAGCGCATGGCTCAAGGGCGATACGCCCGATCCTGAACCGGAAGGATCGAACCCGCACCATCCCGGCTTTATGACCCGTGGGATTGCCAGCCCCTTTACCTACTACTATCGCCGGGTCTTTACCGACGCCGTGCGCGCAGTCGAAGCGGCGTGCGCGCATCCCGCCGTTGATGCCGGGTGCGTCGCAGTGACCGGCGCCAGCCAGGGAGGGGGCATTGCGCTTGCCGTCGCCGGTCTGGTGCGCGACGTTCGAGCGACCATGCCCGACGTGCCGTTCCTCTGTCATTACCGCCGCGCCACCGAGATCAGCGACGCGCACCCGTACTTCGAGATTGCGCGATACTGCAAAGTGCACCGCGACCGGGTCGAATCAGTGTTCCAGACACTGAGCTACTTCGATGGGGTCAATTTTGCCGCGCGCGCGCAGGCGGCAGCGCTCTTCTCGGCAGGGCTGATGGATGATGTGTGCCCGCCGTCAACAGTCTACGCCGCCTACAACCATTACGCCGGTCCGAAGCAGATCCGGGTGTACCGCTACAACCAGCACGAAGGCGGCGGCACGTTTCAGAATCAGGAAAAGATCCGGTTTCTGCGTGAGGTGATGGTGACAGGTTGAAGGTGGGAAGGTTGCACGTTGCAGATAGCGCCGTTGCGGGTAGCGCCGGTGCAGTGCAACAGCGCTACTCGCGATCTGACAACGGAAACGCCACCGCCTCTCCCTGCACCCGGACGGCGACCCGCGCGCCGGGTGCAATGTCGATTCTGGGACCGGTGCGCGCCTGGATGAGCGATCCATCGCACATGCGAATGCCGATAAGCTGGTCATGTCCGAAGAAGACAATCTCTTCGATCAGTCCGCAACCGGCAGCGTCCGGGCACAGATCGAGCGCCTCGGGACGCACCATCACCTCAACCGGTCCATTGCGCGGGGTTGCGAGCAGCACCCTGCCGAGCACACACTCGGCGCATCGACCGGAGGCGCGCGCCGGAACAAAATTCGCCTCGCCTACGAACGTGGCGACCGTGCGGGTCGCCGGGCGCAGGTAGATCTCGTGGGGCGCGCCAATCTGCTCAATCGTGCCATTGCGCATCACTGCAACTATATCGGCGATGCTGAACGCCTCTTCCTGGTCGTGCGTGACGAAGACCGCAGTGGCGCCCGATAGCCGCAGAATGCGCCGCACTTCTTCACGCGTCGCCTTGCGCAGCACGGCGTCGAGGTTCGAGAACGGCTCATCGAGCAGGATGACCTGCGGATCAGGCGCAAGTGCGCGCGCCAGCGCCACGCGCTGCTGCTGCCCGCCCGACAGTTGATGCGGATACCGATCGGCCAGATCGGCGAGTCCCGTCAGCGCCAGCAGTTCATTCACGCGCGCCATGCGTTCCCGCGTGGAACGTCCATTGAGGCCAAATGCCACATTCTCGCGCACTGTCAGGTGGGGAAACAGTGCGTAATCCTGAAAGACCATGCCCACGTTGCGGCGTTCCGGCGGCGTCCAGGCGCCGTCACCTGCGACTCGCTCGCCTGCCAGCAAGATCTCGCCGGTGTCAGGAGTTTCGAGACCGGCGATCAGGCGGAGGGTTGTGGTCTTGCCGCACCCGCTTGGTCCGAGCAGCGCCAGCAGAGCGCCGCGCGGCGCCTGCAACGATGCCTGATAAATGGCAGGCGTATCGCGCCGGAACCACTTGCTGACGGCACGTAACTCAATGGCATTGTCTGCTGCGCTCATACCATGCGTTAGCGTACCCTTATTTTCGCACTTTGTCAAGAAAAAATTGTTCAAAACTCAGACACTGTGCCAAAGCCGAGTTCTGCCAGGGCGCGCCGCGCTTCTGCCGCTTCGTCCCAGGGCATTGGCGTTGTGCCGTAGATCATGCTCCCTTCGTGACCTTTGCCCAGGAGCAGCACAATGTCGCCAGGATGGGCGCGCGCAAAGGCGGCGCGAATGGCGAGGGCGCGATCCGGAATGCAGAGGCAGGTTTCGCCAATGCGTTTGCCGGCGGCTGCCGCGCCAGCCGCGATTTCGGCGATGATCGCCTCGCGGTCCTCGAGTCGCGGGTCCTCATCGGTCAGCACGACGAGATCGCAGAAACGCCCGGCGATTTCGCCTTGCAACGGGCGCTTGGCGCGGTCGCGCTCCCCGGCGCTGCCGAACACCGCAATGATCTGCCCGCTGGTAAGGGGGCGCACAAGGCGCATCAGTTTCTCGAATGCTCCAGGGGTGTGGGCATAATCGACCAGCACCGTGAACGGTTGCCCCGCGTCGATCCGCTCCATACGTCCACGCACGCCGGGCACACGTTCGAGCGCCGCCACGCACGCCTCGAGCGGCACGCCCTCAGCGCACGCGACGGTCAGCGCCGCCAGCGCATTCCAGACGTTGAAATCACCGGTGAGCTGCAACCGGACGTCGGTAGCGCCCCACGGCGTCGTCACCCGAAAACGCAGCCCCTCACGGCTCGAATGCACATCCTCTGCGCGCACATCGGCGTCGGCATGGATGGCATAGGTCAACCGTTCGGCATAAGACGGGGCGGCGTCGAGAAACATGCGATGATGCGGATCGTCAGCGTTCACGACGGCAATCTTGCGTTGCTTCCGCGATACATCGGCATCGCGGAACTCTGCCAGCATCTCGAACAGGCGCGCCTTGTCGCGGCGGTACTGCTCGACCGTGCCGTGAAAATCCAGGTGCTCCTGCGTCACATTCGTCAGCACTGCGATGTCGAAGGCGCAGCCAGCGAGCCGGTTCCAGCGCGCCGAGAGCGCGTGCGATGTCGCTTCGATCACAGCATACGTGCATCTGGCGCTGACCATGTCGCGCAGCAGCGCCTGCACCTCCGGCGCTTCCGGCGTACTCTGGCGCGAATCGTTCGCCCACATGCGCCCGGCGATTTTGAAATCCACCGTACCCATCAGCCCGGTGATAGCACCACCCGCCTCGAGTGCCACGCTGGTCAGGAAGGTCGTCGTCGTTTTCCCGTCGGTGCCGGTCACGCCGACAACGCGCATCCGCCGTCCGGGGTAGCCGTGGAACGCTGCCGCGAGCGGCGCGAGCGCGACCCGCGCATTGGGCGTGCGCAGCGCCGGAACCGGGATGCGGTCGTCCCACGCCGGATCTTCGTAGACAACAGCGGCTGCGCCATGTTCGATAGCCTGCGGAATGTAGCAGTGCCCGTCAGTGTGGAAACCGTGGTAGGCAACGAACAGGGCGCCGGGGATGACCGCGCGCGAGTCGTAGACGACGGCAGTGATCTGCGGGTCAGAGGGCGGCAGAAGCGCAGGGTCGCTGATGGTTTTCAAAAGATCGTGGAGGAGCATCATCATACTTCCTGCCTATCCTGTGCTGCCACACGTCAGCCCGACGCCAAACCGTCAGGCGATTCTGCAAAGGGATCTGGCGCGCCTGCGCTACAGAGCGCACATACGCCGATCCGCAGCCCCACACCAGCAGGGCGTTGTAGAATCAGCGCAGGCAGTATGGTCTTTGAGAAATCAACCCATTCGTCGCCACGCGGGAATACATACTCAGTATCTCGCATGCCTGGTCATAGCGCGCGCTGTCCTGATGTCGTCCGGCGCGCGGCAGTATAGAAGGGATGGGCAAGACTGTCAACGTGGCGACGGAACTTTTTCGCGCACTTAATACAATGTTTACACCGGCATCACTGAACCTTGATGTTTTCCGCCTATACTCTGCTGGCGCGCTGTATGCCATTATCGCACTGTGGTGCGTTGCCGAAGGGCGCCTTTGCCCGACGACGCGCCGGTGCTTCGCCGTGCAGCGCACGTTGCAGATATCCTCTGAGTGACAAGGAGAGAAGAGAGTGAGCACGGAACCCAGAGACTGGCGTCGATCGCGCCGGGCTTTTCTGCGCGCTGCGGTTGGCGCGGGCGCAGGCGCGATCCTCGCTGCTTGCGGTCAGGCGGCGCCGGCAGCTCCAACCGCACCGGCAGCAACCACCGCGCCGGCTGCCACCACTGCGCCCGCAACGACCGCTGCGCCTGCCCAACTCCCGCCGCCGTCGGCGCCCGGTCCGTTGACCGCCAGGGACGCTGGCGGCCTGGAAAAGTTGATCGAACTGGCGCGCGCGGAAGGGAATCTGTCCACCATCGCCCTGCCGGACGATTGGGCGAACTACGGCGAGATGAAGCAGAAATTCCTGGAGAAGTATCCCTTCATCAAGCACGAAGACCTCAATCCCGACGCCAGCTCGGCGCAGGAAATCGAGGCGATCAAAGCCAACGCTGGCAGCAAGGGTCCGCAGGCGCCTGATGTGATCGATGTCGGATTCACCTGGGGCGATATTGCGAAGAAAGAAGGACTTCTTCAGCCGTATAAAGTCGAGAAGTGGGATGAAATCCCCGACGCGCTGAAGGACCCGGAAGGGTTCTGGTACGCTGATTACTACGGTGTGATGGCGTTCGAGGTGAATACGCAGGTGGTCAAGAATATCCCACAGGACTGGTCGGACCTGCTGAAACCGGAGTACAAGGGTCAGGTGGCGCTGGCAGGCGACCCGACCGGTTCCGGGCAGGCGATCAACGCCGTGTGGGCGGCGGCGCTCGGCAACGGTGGTTCGCTCGACAATCCGATGCCTGGTCTGGAGTTCTTCAAGCAGTTGAACGAGGCGGGCAACCTGCTACCGGTGGTCGCCAAGCCAGCGACGATCGCCAAGGGCGAAACCCCGATCGCGCTGCGCTGGGATTATAATGTGCTGGCAAACCGCGACCAGAACGCCGGGAACATCGACATCGCCGTGGTTGTGCCGAAGAGCGGGTCGCTGGCTGGCGTCTACGTGCAGGCGATCAGCGCCTACGCGCCGCGCCCGCACGCAGCCCGGCTCTGGATGGAGTTCCTCTACTCCGATGAGGGACAGTTGATCTGGCTCAAGGGGTACGCAACGCCGGCGCGGTTCGAGGCGATGCGCAAGGCAGGGCTGATCCCGCAGGATCTGCTCGATAAACTGCCGAAGACCGATGCCCCGGTCGGCTTCCCGACCGGCAGCCAGATCAATGCCGCCTTCGATATGATTAAGAGCAACTGGCCCACTGTCGTCGGTGCGACCGTGCAGTAGAGATGTCGCTATGGCGCCACTAACCCAAACGAAAACCGGTCAACCAGTGGCGCCACGTCGCGCCTTTTCGTGGACGTGGCTGGGAGTGGCGCCATTTTTTCTGTTCGTGGCAGCGTTTCTGATCTGGCCCACGCTGTCGATCATTGCGCAGAGCTTCCTTGATCAGGAGCGCCGCCTGACGTTGCACAACATTCTGGAGTTGGGGCGTCCGTTCATTGTGTCGTCGTATGTGTACAGCCTGCAACTCAGCGCAGTGACTGCCGTCGGCGGCGGGATACTCGGCGGGTTGCTGGCGTATGCGATCACCATTGGCGGCTTGCCGCGCCCGCTGCGCGACGCAGTGCTCAGTTTCTCCGGCGTGGCGTCGAACTTTGCCGGGGTGCCGCTGGCCTTCGCCTTCATTGCAACCCTTGGACAACTGGGCATTGTGACGCAGTGGTTGCGCTCGATCGGGATCAGTCTGTACCCGGCGTTCAGTCTGTACAGTTTCTGGGGGTTGAGCATCGTCTATATCTATTTTCAGATTCCGCTCATGGTGCTGATCATGGCGCCAGCATTCGAAGGGATGCGGCGCGAATGGCGCGAAGCCGCCGAGAGCCTGGGCGCGACCCCGTGGCACTACTGGCGTTATATCGGTCTGCCGATCCTGCTCCCCTCGATCCTCGGCACGATGGTGTTGCTGTTCGGGAATGCGTTCGGTGCGCACGCCACTGCCTTCCAGTTGACCGGCGGCGGCAGTCAGGGCAATGTGGTTACCATTCTGATCGGCGCGCAGATCAGCAGCGATGCGCTCGCCAACCCCGGTCTCGGCAATGCGCTCGCGCTGGGGATGATCGTCATTATGGGCATCTGTATTGGTCTGTACGCCTGGCTCCAGCGTCTCTCGGCACGCTGGCTGCGTTCGTAACGCTATGTTGAAGCGGTTCTGGTCCTGGTTCTGGTTCATTGTCGGCGCGACGTACTTTCTTGTGCCGCTGTATGCCACGTTCGACTTTTCATTGCGCGCCCGCCGCGGCGAAGTGAGTTTCGTGGCGTATGCGAATGTGCTCAACGATATCAGGTTTGTCGAGAGTTTCTGGTTCTCGTTCCAGACGGCGCTGGCGACAATTGTGATCAGTGCGCTGGTGATTGTGCCGACGGCATACTGGGTGCAACTCCGCCTGCCGCGCCTGCGCCCGGTCATCGAGTTCTTCACACTGCTGCCATTTGTCGTCCCGGCGGTGGTGCTGGTCTTCAGTCTGGCGCGCACCTATAGTCGCACACCGCTTACCGACAGCCGTGAAGGGTTGTGGGTATTGCTGGTCGGCTCGTATGTCATTCTGTCGTTCCCGTACATGTACCGGGCAGTGGATACCGGGCTGCGATCGATCAACATCCACGACCTGACCGAAGCGGCGCAGAGCCTGGGAGCAGGATGGTTCACGATTCTGGCGCGGGTCATTTTTCCAAATGTGTATACGGCACTATTGAGCGGCGCATTCATCACCTTCGCCATCGTGATGGGCGAGTTCACCATTGCCGCACTGCTCGCACAACCGGCGTTCGGTCCGTACATGAACCTGCTTGCCAGCAGCAAGGTGTATGAACCGTCGGCGCTGGCGATTATCAGTTTTGCGCTGACATGGGCGGCGATTGCCGCCATCCAGTGGATCGGTCAGGGTTCGCAGGCGCGCGTGGCAGGACCACGCTGATGGGGGGCGTATGGCGTTTCTTGAACTGATCAATGTGCACAAGAGTTTTGGCGCTTCGGTTGCTGTCGAAGGCTTCGATCTGGCGGTCGAGCGCGGTGAGTTCGTCTCGTTCCTGGGACCGTCAGGGTGCGGGAAAACCACAACGCTGCGCATGGTCGCCGGGTTCGAGAAGCCAACGTCGGGGCGGATCGTCATCGATGGCGTCGATGTGACCGACACGCCTCCCAACCGTCGCAACATCGGTATGGTGTTTCAGTCATATGCGCTCTTCCCGAACATGACCGTCGCCGAGAATATCGGGTTCGGGCTAAAAATCGCGCGCCGCCCGGCAGACGAGATCCGCGCGCGCGTCGAGGATCTCCTGCGGATCATTCACATGTCGGAGTTTGGGCGACGCTATCCGTACCAGTTGTCGGGCGGGCAGCAACAGCGCGTAGCGCTGGCGCGTGCGCTCGCCATTCAACCGAAGGTGCTGCTGCTCGATGAGCCGCTCTCGGCGCTCGACGCCAAAATCCGCGCCTCGCTCCGCCAGGAGATCCGCGAGATCCAGCGGCAGCTCGGCATCACGACCATTTATGTTACCCACGACCAGGAAGAGGCGATGGCGCTCTCCGACCGAATTGTGGTGATGAGCCGCGGACGGATCGAACAGATCGGCACGCCTTTCGACGTCTACAATTTCCCGGCGACGCGCTTTGTGGCGTCGTTCGTCGGCACGCTCAACCTGATCCAGGCGACAATTGTCGATGCCGCCATCGGGCTTGTAACTGTCGAAGGGCAGCCGATCCGCGTCGCATCTTCACTCCAGCCACATCGTTCCGGTGACGCCGTCAGCCTTGCCATCCGTCCCGAACTGATCGCGCTCGACGGTCAGATGAACAGCGAGGTCAACCGTTTGAGCGGTACGGTCGCAGACGTGACCTTTCTCGGCGCGATTGTGCGCGTGCGGGTGAACCTCTCTACCAACCAACTGCACTTTGATCTCTTCAACAACCCACAACTGCGAACGCCACAGCCAGGATCGTCTATCACGGTGCAGTTTGCCCCCGAAGCCTGCCTGGTTCTGGGAGAGGCGGCATTAACCCATCATCCTATGTCGGCAAGCGCGGCGCAGGCGGCGTGATAGCCGCACATGCCGTGCACCCCTGGTCCTGGCGGCGTCGAGGCTGAGCAAAGGTAGATGCCGCGCGCCGGAGTGCGGTGGGGTGTCAGGCTGATGGTTGGTCTGGTGATCAGTTGCCGCCAGTCGGGTAACCCGCCGCTGATGTCGCCGCCGATCAGGTTGGGGTTCCAGGCTTCCATATCGGCGCAATTCATAGCGCGCCGCGCCAGAATGCGGTTGCGGAAGCCCGGCGCGAATCGCTCGATCTGCGCCTCGATGACAGCCGTCATATCGACGGTCGAACCGTGCGGCACATGGCAGTATGCCCAGGCAGTATGCTTCCCCGGCGGCGCCCGGGTCGGGTCGAACAGCGTCGGTTGCGCCAGGAGCGCGTAGGGGCGCGCAGCGTGCTCATTGCGGTGCGGCGCCCGCTCCGATTCGGCGATTTCCTCCAGTGTGCCGCCGAGATGGACGGTCGCTGCGCGCGCGCAGGCGGGGTTCGTCCAGGGAACCGGTCCATCGAGCGCATAGTCGAGTTTGAACACACCTGGTCCGTGGCGAAAATGCGCCAACTGGCGGCGGTAGCCAGCGGGCAGGCGGTCGCCGGCAATCTGGATCACCTGGCGGGGTGACGTGTCGAACAGATACGCCCTGGCGTTCGGCAACTCGTCAATATGCCGCACCAGCCATCCGGTGCGGATCTCGCCGCCACTGGCGCGCAGGCAGGCTTCCAGCGCATTGGCGATTGCCTGCGCGCCGCCACGAGGAATGGGCCAGCCGACGGCATGCCCGAGCGCGCCGAGCACGAGGGCGGGGGCAGCGGTCAGCGGCGCTTCCAACGGCAGCAACGAGTGCGCGCCAAGCCCGGCGAGCAGCGCCGGCGCCGCGTCTGCGCGGAAGAACAGGCGCGCCAGCAGTGTGACCGGCAGCAGTGCCAGCGCACCGAAATATGCTCCGGCGAGCGGATGCTTCGGAAAGCGCAGCGGATTTAACACCAGCGGCTGAATCCGGTCCCACATGCGCGCCAGCGGCGCCATCAACTGTTCATATATGCGATCATCACGACTGAGCCAGGCGGCAGTGGCGCGGACGGATCGCTCCAGGAGCGCCGCGCGACCGTCGTCGAGCGGATGCGCCACCGGCGCAGGCGGCTGAATCCAGCGCAGACCAAAGCGCTCCAGTTCCAGCGCGCGGAACACCGGCGAGGCTACGCCGAACGGATGCACCGCCGAACCGAGATCGTGGATGAACCCTGGCAGGGTCGTCTCCCCCGACGACACACCGCCGCCGATGGTCTCGCGCGCCTCGATGAGCAACACGCGCCACCCAGCGCGCGCCAGCACACATGCTGCTGTCAGCCCGTTGGGTCCAGCGCCGATGATGACTGCGTCGTGGGTGGGCATCGCCATCTCCTGAATAGCACTTGCGTTCTGGCAACGAGACGTGTTGCTATTCTGCAACCGTTTCGTATCGATATCGCAACGCATAGTCGCTCAATAGACATGGTACCATTTCGAATGATACTGCGCTTAAGCCAAAGAGGCTATCCGAACACCTGAGAGAGCCACGTCGTTACGAGCACGTGAAGCAATCTCCCCGTTCAACAGCAGATTGCGTCGTCGATGCCGCACTCGCTGCCAGCGTCGCTTGCGCCCCACGGAATGACGAAGACGCATTGAGTATTCGACCCGGGCAGGCTTTCAAGAGGAGCAACGATCCATGACGATTACACAGCGACAGGTTGTTATCTGGGGGCTGGGAATTCTTATCGTTGGCTGTATCATCTTTTCCCTCATTCTGGTTTTTGATAGAAACTGGATCGCAGCCTTAACTCCCGGCATCTTAGCGCTGATCTGCCTTGTTCTGTTGGAAGCGTACCGTCGCGGATGGCGGCACACTCCCAATGTGCTGATCGTTATCGCTTCCTTCGCTACGGCATCTGCCATCAATCTCGTTCCGCTCGAAAACGGAGTTGACTTTCCTACGGTTCTTCTGTTCCCCGCCGTGCTGGCGCTGGCGATGAGCAGCCCGCTATGGGTGATAGTCAGTGCATCCCTGACTGCTGCAATCTACGTGGGTCGGGTGCTTATCGCTGGGCTGACGCTCAGTATCTATGAACCGATCGTCTATGTGATGCTCGTCGGCATTTTGCTGCTGGCGCGCGCCGTGCTCGACACAATGGCGCGGCAGGCGGACGCAGCGCGCCAGCACGCCGAGAAGTCACAGGCGCAGGCGGAAGAACAGGCGCGCGCCCTGGAAGCCGCCAAAGCTGCACAGCAGGCGCAACTCGACGAGCAGCGCCGCCTGCTCGATCTGGTCGCCACGCTCGAAACGCCAGCGATCACCCTTGCCGAAGGCGTTCTGTTCGCGCCGATCGTCGGGCATCTCGACAGCCGCCGCTCGGCGCTGCTCACCGCGCGCCTGCTCGAAGCGGCGCACGATCAACGCGCACGTCACGTAATCATTGACATTTCCGGCGTCTCGACGGTGGATACGGTGGTGGCGCAGGCGTTGATCAACGCAGCACAGGCGCTCAAGTTGCTTGGCTGTCGCGTGACATTAAGCGGCATCTCATCGGACGTGGCGCTGACGTTGACGCAACAGAACGTTCAGTTGAGCGATATTGCAACTGTGCGCAGCCCGCAGGAAGCGCTGATGATGAGGTATGCGCCGGCTACTGGATAACCAGCGGCAGGTGGAGAGTGTAAACAACAGGCGGCGGCGGTATGTCCACCCCAGCGGCGAATGATGAGGTGTTGCCGTTGGCATCGATGTTGGTAGCAGTGATCTGCAGCGAAGCAAGGGCGCTGCCGGCAATCGTAAACGAGAATGTTCCGTTTTCCTCCGCCGCGCGCGCAGCGCCGAGAAACTCGCGCCCCTGATCTTCGGGGTCGGCAAAGATCTCGACGCGACAACCACGGCAGGCGACGCCACGCACCTCCGTTTGATCAACAGCCTGAATGGTTGGCGGTTCGATGCCCTGGTTGGCGCCATTGATCAAAAGAATGCCACCGCCGGAATTGGCAGTGATGCTGTTGCTCGACACACGGTTCCGCGCCCCGCCGGAGATCGTCACGCCAGGCGCTGCATTCTCACTGATCGTGTTGCCACGGATCAGAGTCTGCGATGTTCCTGTAAGGACAATGCCGCTCACCAGTGAGCAATCGTCGCGCCGGGCGTCGAAACCGTCCCATGGCGCCGCTATCGCCTGGTTGAAGCGCACCGTATTGCTGATGATCGTCGAGCCATCCCCCTTGACGCACACGCCGGAGCGCGTGTTGTGATGGATGGCGTTTTCGTGGATGAACGTGTTATCGCCTTCGAGCAGCAAACCAGAGAGTTGATTGGCGGCAAATGTATTGGACGGCCCGATGATATTGCCATCACCGACAATCAGCGCGCCGTGGCGCTGATTTCCCAGCGGCGTCATACCATCCGCTCCGACGCCAATAAGATTGTGCGCGATTCGGTTGGCAGAACCGGTCACCAAAACGCCGTTCCCGCCATTGTATGCAATGACGTTGCCCGCTCTGGAGGAGTCTCCGCCGATAACAGCGGCCTCAGCGTATTGATCCAGCACAATGCCCTCTCGTGTGTTTCCGCGTGGGAGGATGCCGGTAGAATCGACGCCGATGTAGTTCCCCAGAATATGGTTCAGGCGCGCGATAGAAGGCGTCGTCTCGTAGTACTGGCCAATGAAGATGCCGTATCCATTGCCGGAAACAATGTTCCGCTCAGCAACTGTCTCACCGCCGACAATATTCTTGCTGGCGCCATCGACCAGGAACACGCCGCCTTCACGATTGCCGATCGGTGTGGATCGATCTGGCGCGAGACCGATGACATTTCCGACGATGCTGTTCTCGCGGGCGCCCCAGATCATAATTCCGTGGGCATTCCCCGAAATCACATTGCCGTTGCCCGGTCTGCCGATAGCATTGCGGTGCGCGCCGCCGCTAACGACGACGCCATAGTACACGTTGCTCGCCGCTCGCGTTCCGCTGGCATCAACGCCAATCCAGTTCCCCGCTATCGTGTTGCTGATCGTGGCGCTCCCATCGATACGGATGCCTGCGTAATCGTTCCCTCCAATGATATTGCGATCCTCCTGCGTATCGCCGCCAAGCAGATTGTTGTACGCGCCGCTGCGGACGTCGACGCCGTAGTAGTTAGGAATGCCCTCGATGTTGTCCGTCACGATACCGATGAAGCATCCGGCAATTACATTACTGTGAGCGGACGAACCCTCGATAACAATACTCGCGTCCCAGAACGAGACCAGCGCCAGCCTGCGAACGACATTGCCAGCAGAAGCGATGGTCAACCCGTTCAGTCCGCTCGCTCCTTCGTACACATTCGTGCCATCAAGCACGATGACCGGATACGAAACCAGGTTTGCGCCTGGTTGGGTGGCGCCATCAATCACAACATTGCCGCGCACCAGCGTAGGCAGTGCCGAATAATCGGGGCGAATGCGCCAGATCAGCACGCTGGCATTGTAGCCGGGGTCGCTGTCGGGGATGGCAAAGTGAATGCGGAGCAGGGGACCGGGAGGCTCGGCATTGGCGGCAGTCAGCGCCTCGCGCAGTGAGATGCCTTCGCCGCCTGGATCGTCTATCAAGTCCTCAAACGAGGATGTATCTCCATTGAGTTCATCGCGGGTCGTTGTGACAGTAATCGTTGTTGTCGCGGCGCGAGCGACGCGCGTCGCCCACTTGCTGGAGGGTGCAACATTCGGCGCTCCCGTCACGATGCTGGTGATCGTTATGATGAGCGTCAGGAAAATGTTAATCACATGACGTGCTGAAGGTCGGCGCATCATCGCGCTTGTCCCCATACGCCAGTAGCGGCGATCATCATGTCAAATCCTGCCCTGCCCCACGTGCATACGGGGGTAAAAACTATCGTCGTCGGGGAAAACGCTCTCTCTTCTGTAAGGACATTATATGAAAGGGCATGGCAGAGTTCAAGTCAAAATACCGTTATGACGAGGGCGATCACTGCTGACCGTGAAGCCTGCTATAATGATGCGAAACCGCTATAACACATCTGGAGGTCCAGAGGCTATGACTGTGACGCGCAACAATGCGCCCGAAGGAGATCCGATTTCGATCCGGAACGGGCGCCTTCATGTGCCGGACATGCCCATTATTCCCTATGTTGAAGGCGATGGCACCGGTCCCGATATCTGGCGGGCGAGCGTGCGCGTCTTCGATGCCGCCGTCGAACGGGCGTATGGTGGCCGGCGAAAATTGATGTGGTGCGAGGTGCTGGCAGGCGAGAAAGCATTCAACTTCACCGGCAGTTGGCTGCCGGATGAGACGGTCGAAACATTCAAGAAATACCTGGTCGGCATCAAAGGTCCGCTGACAACGCCGGTTGGCAAAGGTATTCGGAGCCTGAACGTTGCGTTGCGCCAGTTGCTCGATCTGTACGTCTGTTTGCGTCCGGTGCGCTATTTCCAGGGGGTTCCATCGCCGGTGAAGCGGCCCGAACTGGTCGATATGGTCATTTTCCGCGAGAACACGGAAGACATCTATGCGGGCATCGAGTATGCCGCCGGCACTCCTGAAGCGCAGCGCGTGCTCGACTTCATTCGCACCACCTTTCCGAAGGACTTCGAGAAGATTCGCTTTGGCACGGGGGAGAAAGTGCGCGAGTTTCTCGCCATGCTGGGAGATGGCGGGGAAGAAGGCGCGATTGAAGTCGGCATCGGCATCAAACCCGTCAGCCGGCTGGGAACGGAGCGCCTGGTGGCTGCCGCCATTCAGTACGCCATTACGCACCGGCGCAAGAGTGTCACATTTGTGCATAAAGGTAACATTATGAAGTTTACCGAAGGAGCGTTCCGTGATTGGGGATACGCGCTGGCAGAACGCGCTTTCGGCGAACACGTCTACACCTGGGCGCAATGGGAGCGCACCAAGGCGGAAAAGGGCGAAGCGGCGGCGAATGCCGAGCAGCGCGAGGCGCTGGCAGCGGGAGCGATCCTCGTCAAGGATGCGATTGCCGACATTACCCTCCAGCAGGTGCTCACACGACCGGAGGAGTTCGATGTGATTGCCACCCTCAACCTCAACGGCGACTACCTGAGCGATGCGCTGGCGGCGCAGGTGGGCGGCATCGGGATTGCACCCGGAGGGAACATCAACTACATCACCGGTCACGCTATTTTCGAGGCAACCCATGGCACAGCGCCAAAGTACGCCAATCTGGATCGGGTCAATCCAGGCAGCGTCATCCTGAGCGGCGACATGATGCTGCGCTATATGGGTTGGACCGAAGCGGCCGATCTGATCATTCGCGCACTCGAGAAGACGATTGCTCAGAAAACCGTCACCTACGACTTTGCGCGCCTGATGACCGGCGCAAAGGAGGTCAAGACATCGCAGTTCGCCGACGCGATGATCGCCAACATGGATGGCGAGTAGAAGCCAGGGAGCAGGCGGTTCTCTCTGCGCCCCTGCGCCTCGGGGGGTGGGTCTACGGGCGTGAGGACGGAAGCGTCGCACGTGTTGATCACACAACGGCGCAAAGGCGCAGAGAGAAGGAGCAAAAGTTGAAGGTTCCAGGTGCGAAGGTTCCCCTGACCCAGGGTGTCGAGACCATCGAACGCGCACTGCTCGAAGGTTGAAGGTTCCAGGTGCGAAGGTTCCCCTGACCCCTGCCCCCCAACCCCTGCCCCTCGGTTCTCCGTTCCCGGTTCTCAGTTCTCGGTTCTCAGTTCTCAGTTCTCCGTTCCCGGTTCTCAGTTCTCGGTTCTCGGTTCTCAGTTCTCAGTTCCCGGTTCTCAGTTCTCAGTTCTCCGTTCCCGGTTCTTCCGCCCGCCGTCAATCATTGGTTGCAGGCGCCGGTCCCCAGCCGCGCTCCTCGACAACCTGGAAAATGTCGGTATCGCTGATGATGCCAACGATCTGATCGCGCTCACGTACAGCGGCGCGGCGGATATTTTTGTCGATCATCAACTTGCTACAGTCGCGCAGCGACATATCGGGCGACACATACACCAGCGGGCGCGACGCCAGCGCATTGACTTCGACGTCTTCCGGTGAGCGTTCCGCCGCAACGATCTTCTGCAACACATCGCGCATGGTCATAATCCCCCATTCGCCGCTCGCATCGGGTTCGACCAGCACGCTGGTGATGCCATGCCGGTTCATAATGTGGATCGCCTCGGCGGCTACAGCGTCGGGCGCCACACTAATGACTTTGCGCGTCATCACCTCGCCAACGGTAAACGGACGTGGCGCCTCGACGGACGACTGACTGGCGCGCAGGCGTTGTTTGAGCGGTGCGGCATAGCGATCAAGCGAAAACATCGCCACACTGACTTCGCGACGACTTGCGCGCGCGGCTGCGGTCTCCAGAGGTCCTTCGAGGAATGTCACCAGGACAAAGGACTCTTCATCAACAGGCGGTGGTTCGAGCAACTCAATTGTCCTGCCATCGAATCGTCCACGCACAGTAAACATAGCATCGTCTCCTTTCGCTGCGCCATTGCGTGCTGATTGTACCACAGAATGAGGCGGAGTGACGCGCTGCAGCAGAAACCATTGCAACTCACCCGCGCAGGTCGAGGCGCTCTGAATCGGCGTTGATCATGAAGGTGGCAGTGCGCTCGAAGTACTGGATCAGTGCAGGGCGCACATCTTCCGGAAAGCCTGCCTCGTCAATGGCGGCGCGCATATGATTGACCCACGCATCGCGTTCCGCCTGCCCGATCACGAAGGGCAAATGCCGCGCCCGCAGCCGCGGATGCCCACGCAGCGCCGTATAGCGTGGAGGTCCGCCAAAGTACTGGGTGATGAACAGAAACTGATGGAGTTTACCCGGCGCGAGATCCGCCGGGAACATCGGGCGGAGAAGGGGATCGCGCTCAATGCGTGCATAGAATGCGTCGACCAGGCGGCGAAATGGCTCATCACCACCGGCGCGTTCGTAGATTGATCGTTCAGTGTTCATTGCTGTACGAAAATCTCTTCGATGACCCGTCCTTCCCACGCGACGTGGGGCGCAATGCCCAGTGCGCGCGCCAGCACCGGCGCCGTGTCGAGCAGGCTGACCGGCGCCGCAATCCGGTGATTGCGCCGGATCGCGGGACCGGCAGCAATCCAGGGAATGGTCATATCCTCGAGCAGGTCGGCGCCGTGCGTCCGCTCATGTCCGCCGTGGTCAGCCTGAACCACGATCGTCGCATCCGCCGGCATCGCATCGAGCACGCTGCCGAGCAACCCGTCGACTCGTTGCAGTTGACCGAGATACTCCGGCGACATCCAGCCAAATGCGTGTCCCGCAGCATCAACCGAACCAAAGTAGAGAAAGACGAAATCGAAAGACGCGCTCTCTTCGCGCAGCAGCCGCACCGCTTCGGCGCCGACCGCATCATCATAGGCGTGATCGAGTGGCGGCTCACGATAGTAACTGTATGCAACCTGTTCCGGGCGACTCACGTCGCGCAACGGCTCCCAATTGTGGATGGAAGCGGCGCGTTTTCCAGCGGCGCGCGCCTGTTCGATCAGGCCAGGCAACGGACGCGCCATCGGAACGAACACATTCGTCGTAATGCCATGGCGTGCTGGCGGAACACTATGGAAGATTGACATGTGGCAGGGCAGTGTCACCGATGGCAGAACGCTCTGCGCCTGCATCGTCGCCGATCCCGCCGCACGCAGTGCAGCGAGGTTCGGGCACGGAACGGTGTCGAGCGCATCGGGGCGTGCGCCATCGATCATGACGAGGATGACCATATCGCTTCCTTGAAGAAAGGGAACTGCTCGAGGCATCGGGGTTAGCGCGCCACCCTGTGCGCAGCCGTGCAATCGTTTCTGCCCACGAGTATTATACCAGACGCTGATGGCAATCCCGGCGCCTGATAGGGCAGTGGATCAGACTGAACTTCATCATTGACACGTCTTACGCGGTGGCGCGTTTTCTGGCGCCGCCGAAGCCTGTGAAGACAAGTACCGCTCTGCTGAAGGCAAAAAGAGCCGTCCCGCAGTTCGTCTGTGAGGCGACGGCGCAACTCCTGTCATTGACTCTGCCTGCGCCGGGGGCGTTGCCGCTGCGAGTTGATACGATAAACGAGGAGGGTTCGAGCACAATGAATAGAAATGGTTGTGTTCTAAGCCGCCGCCTGCACGCTTAGTGCGGCGAACTGGCGCAACAGCGCCAGCGAGTCGGTTGCGGCCTCGTGGACCTGCACATCGTCATCTTGCGTGGCTTTTTCAAGCGCTTCGACGACCTGCGGCAACGCGGCGGGAGGTCCGATGCGTCCCAGGGCGCGCGCCGCCGCCTCGCGCGCATAGGCGTCGCGGTCGTACAGCAACTGGCACAGACTCTGCACGACCGTCGATCTACCCGCGTGTTCGCCCAATTGTCCCAGCACGAGCGCCGCCGATGAACGATGAAAACTATCGTCGTGGAAGAGATGGCTCTCGATATACGTCAGGGCATCGCCTGTGATAGCGCGTTCGCGCAGCAAACCAATGGTACGCGCGGCTGCAAAGCGTGTCTCGGCATCGGAGTCGCGCAGCGCAACCTCCAGCAAGCGACGGGTCAGCGCAGGCGGTGGCGCATCGACCATCACCCCCAGCAGGCGTGCCGCGTAGGCGCGCGTCTGTGCCGCAGGATCCGATAGCGCCGACTCAATCAGCGCCAGATCCGTGCTGGTGTATCGACCATTGCGCGACCGCAGGCGGCGCAGGGCATCGATACGATCCTGACCGTTCAGTTCGCGCAGCAGATCGCGCACCCACACAAACGACCAGGGGTACGCGTCCAGTTCGCGCTCAATCGTGCTGCGCAGCCAGAAACTGCGTCGTGCATTAAGGCGTTGAATGGCAAGCGGAATGGTTTGCAACTCGATCATCAGGCGCTCAACCGTGATGCAGAGATCGGTGCTGGCGCGCAAGTCGCGCTCGATATCGAGCGCCGTCGGATAGCGGGTACGTATCATCCTGCTGACGAGAAGATTGGCGCCGGTATCGTGCGTGATCGTCGCCAGCGTCACGATAGCATCGACCGGATGGTCATACAGTGCATTCAGGAACGGCGTCAGCGTGCGCAACGCCAGGTGCGGAACAACGCCAGGGCTGCCCGCCAGTTGAACTTCCTGACGCGGATGGCGCGCAAAGACCTCGAGGTAGTCGGTTATCTGTTGCCGCCATAGATGCCGGTCGAACATAGATCACCTGCTGGAAGGGGCGAGGATGGAGCGGCATGTACTACACGGACGCATAAGATTTTTCACTAGTATAGCATGCGACTGCAAGACCGCATCACATCAGACTTACAAATTGGTTACAGAAATCACATCGTTTTGATGTGTTTCCCTGGTTCCACAGGAAAGTACGCACAATCTCCGAATGCGTTGCATGATAATGACCCTGCATCAGGCATAAAAGAACGGCGTGGATCGCTCCACGCCGCTTTATGTCTCACTATGCCGGTGTTGGTGCCAGGGACCGGGAACGATCCGGTGACCTCGTGTTTTTCAGACACGCGCTCTACCAACTGAGCTACCCTGGCAGGAGCAACGAGGGTTGAACGGTTCGCCGCCTTGTGCGCTGCCGTGGTGGGCGATGACGGACTCGAACCGCCGACACCCTCGGTGTAAGCGAGGTGCTCTGCCAACTGAGCTAATCGCCCGTGGTGCCGAGGAAGGGACTTGAACCCTTACGAACATTTCTGTTCACTAGGCCCTCAACCTAGCGCGTCTGCCAATTCCGCCACCTCGGCTTGCGCATGGCATTATAGCCCTGTTAATGATGATTGTCAACCTTCTTCGCACCTGCACCCTTCCCACTCGCGATGTTCCAGGTTCCCGCGTTCAACGCGCCTCGCGCCTCTGTTTCTCGCCCGGCATGAACCGCACTATAATAGGGCGCAGCATCCTCTTTCCGCCCGCGCAACGCGACTGCCGCGCGGCATTGCGCTATGCGCCGTTGTGGTATCATACGATATGCTCTCCAGAGAATCAGCGTCGTGGTATCAACCTTCCGCCTGGGAGCGCAGCGAAGGTTCGCCTGCGCCCTTTGGTGTTACCTGGGTTCCGGCAGGCGAAGGGTACAATTTTGCCCTCTTCTCGCGTCACGCAACCAGTGTGACCCTGCTGATCTACGGCGCAGACGATTTCGTGACCCCGATCTACCGTCATCACCTCGATCCGCGCCGCAACAAGACGCATCATGTCTGGCATTGCTGGGTTCCTGCCGCTGCTATCCCCGGCGGTCGTTACTACGCCTATCGCGTGGACGGTCCGCGTGCGCCGGAGGAAGGGCACCGCTTCGATCCGACAAAAATTGTTCTCGATCCATACGCTCCAGAAGTGTTCTTTCCGCCAAACTACAGCCGGGAAGCAGCGATGCGTCCGGGACCCAACGATGGTCGCGCGCCGCTTGGCGTCCTGCCGTGTCGTAAGCCGCCATACAACTGGGAAGGCGATGTGCGCCCGTACCATACCCACGATCTGATCGTCTATGAACTGCATGTGCGCGGCTTTACCGCGCGCGCCAATTCGGGCGTTGCGCCAGAGGAGCGGGGAACATTCCTTGGCTTGATCCGGAAGATACCATACCTGGTGGAACTCGGAGTAACGGCAGTCGAACTCCTGCCGGTGCATCAGTTCGACCCTCAGGAAGGCAATTACTGGGGCTATATGACGCTTAACTTCTTTGCGCCCCACAACGGTTACGCCGTCCACGATCCGCACCGCGAGTTCCGTGATATGGTGAAAGCCATGCACGCGGCTGGCATTGAGGTCTGGCTCGATGTGGTGTACAACCATACCAGCGAGGGTGATGAGCGCGGTCCAGCATACTGTTATCGCCTTCTTGACAATCGGAGTTATTATCTGCTCACGCCCGACCGACGCCAGTACATCAACGCGAGCGGCTGCGGCAACACATTGCGCTGCGCCGATCCGGCGGTGCGCACGCTGATTATCGACAGCCTCACCACCTGGACTCAGTCAATGCGTGTCGATGGGTTCCGTTTCGACCTGGCATCGATTCTGGCGCGTGATGATGACGGCTCGATCAATCATGAAGACCCGGCGCTCATCCACGAAATCAGCATGCTTGCGCAACGATACGGGGTGCGTTTGATTGCTGAGGCATGGGACATCAGCGCCTACCTCCTGGGTCGCGCCTTTCCCGGCATGACCTGGCGCCAGTGGAATGGGAAGTTTCGTGACGATGTGCGCGCGTTCGTCAAGGGCGATCCTGGCAAGGTTGGCGATCTGATGTGCCGGCTGTACGGCAGCGACGATCTGTTCCCCGACACGCTGGCCGACTCATACCGCCCGACACAGAGCGTCAATTTCATTACCTTACACGACGGGTTCTGTCTCTACGATCTGGTGTCCTACAACCGGAAGCACAACCTGGCAAATGGACACCAGAATACCGATGGCGCCGATCAGAACTTCAGTTGGAACTGCGGTTGGGAGGGAGACGAGCATGTGCCGCCAGAGGTGCTGGCGTTGCGCCGCCGTCAGGCGCGGAATCTCTTTACGTTGCTGATGCTGGCGAACGGCACGCCGATGTTTGCTGCCGGTGATGAGTTCCTGAACACGCAGCGCGGCAATAACAACCCGTACAATCAGGATAATGAAATTACCTGGCTCGACTGGGATTTACTCGAGCGCAACCGTGATATGTTTCGCTTCGTCAAAACCCTGATTGCGTTTCGCAAAGCGCATCCTTCCATTCACCGCAGTCGCTTCTGGCGCGATGATGTCCACTGGTATGGCGTCCACGGTCCGCCCGACACATCGTACAACTCACATGCCGTCGCCTACTGCCTGCGTGGCGTATCGGTCGGCGACTGCGACCTGTATGTGATGATCAATGGCTACTGGAAGGACCTGGTCTTCGTCGTTCAGGAACAGTCGCCGGGAGGATGGTGGCGTGTCATCGATACGGCGCGTCCCTCTCCCGACGACATCCGTGAACCGGGGCAGGAAGTGCAGGTGTGCCAGCCGTACTATGTGGTCAGCGCGCGATCAATCGTTGTGTTGCGATCACGCACCACGCAGGAAATGGTGCTGGCGTTCAGCGAACCTCGAATGTGATCGTCTTATCGAGTTTGTCGTTCAGGAAAATATCGACTTTGTACTGCCCGGTGGGCCAGAGGTTGGTGTTGCTCAACCTGAAGTGGAGAAGTCCGCTTCCCACAGTGGCCGACGTCTCATTGATCACCTCGTTCGCGGGAACCCCTTCGGCATCAACTGCCGTCCAGACGGCCTTGAGGCTGGTTGAGTCCGGCGCGTTGCGCAGGTCCACCATTGCGTAAAACATATCAGAAGGACCGTAAGAAGTCACCCGCGTGCTCCCGCTCTCGTCGGTCGCCATCCAGGCGTCGGCAATGTTGGCGGTGCTGACATTGAACCCACAGGCGAGAATGAAGAGGGTGAGCGCGAAGGCGGCGGCAAGGACGAATGGCTTCGAAGTCCTGGTCTTCATTGTTGATGGCTCCTTCTCGACAGGTCGAATGAACGACGACGCGCATCACGGTCATAATGCGTGTCTTCAGATTCAGAAACGATAGCAGGAACAGAAATCGTACACCTGCTCACCACGCATCCGCCATGATCTGCCGCAGTGTCCATTCCTGCAGTACGGCGCGGCATTGCAGGCATTCCAGGTCGTTGATCAGCCCGGCAATCTGCTGTAAGGTGTTGGGAACCGCACGATAGAGCAACGGCGTCCCGGCTTCGGTTGCGTCATCGATCGTTGCGATGACGCCGAAGAGCAGTTGGTTCGAGAAGGAACTGTTGATGATCCAGCCCTGGTCATTGAGCGGCGCCAGCGTCGTAATCGCTTCCGGCGGAATGCCAAGTTCACGTTGTACAATCGGTCGCGCCGCCTCGAGCGGTGTTACGCCATCCGGGACGCGCCCGCCTGGCAGGTCGAGCGTCATGCGCCCTGCGCCGGGGCGAAACTGTGGATGCGGCAGCAGAATCCGGGTGCGCCAGATCGGAATGACAATCACCGACGGCACGCGCTCAACGCGCCAATAGTCCAGTTCTTTGCCGTGATCATCGATCCAGCGTTCGGCGATCATCCGCACCCACGGCGATGTAATGGCGACAATCTCGGCGGTGCGCTGCCAGGGACGCGGCGTAGATAGTTCAGACATGGGCGCTCCTATGCTGGTCAGTCTGGTGATTTTTCGGCTCTGCAAAGCAATCTGTTCCGACAACTCATAAACACGTCCTGCGCTGCCTATTCTACGCTATCTCCCCGCGCCCAGGAGATTGAGACGGCGCCGCTGATCGCGCGCCAACTGTGGTGCAACCAGCGCGGCGCCTCGCAACGACAGACGACAGGCATGCACTTCCGGTCATCAGGATTGATATGAGATGCCGGGGCTGCTCCGGATACCGATGCGACAGACGTCATTGCGAGCAAAGCGCAATCTCCCGGCGTAGCCGACCGCTGCGATCTGATGAACGTCAAGAAGCAAATCCGGTAGACCTGCGCCACAGTGTCGCGCCCCTTGAGCTGCGGGCAAAAGCCCTCGCGCAGGACCAGGTGACGCTCAAGCGGCTTGTGATGCCGCTCGCCCGATTGCGGATCAGTCGAGGCGCGGCAGCGGTCGGGGTTTCAGGAAGATCGCAGTGATGGGATGCCAGCGCGCATCCAGATAGATACGTTCGTAGAACAGTTCGTTGCTTCCAAATGCGACGCACGCCAGCGAGGTTGGGCGCCGCAAACGTTCGACAGCAAACTGGTTGAGCAGATAGACCGGCAGAGCCAGCAGACCAACCACAACAGCGCCTGCGAATGCGCCAACCAGGACGCTCGCTGCCGCTTCGACCAGCTTCCCTGCTGTTGGTCATGCGGATCATCAAGCCGACAGGCAGCCCAATGCCGTCGAACAGGATGGACAGACACCCGTAGGGCGGCGAGTCGCTGCGCATATGTTCATAGAAATACACTGGCGCACCTGCTGCCATTCTTCTGGCGTATACACCCGCGCTACGAGCGAACAACCGCTCCGCCGAAACTCCGCCTCCCCGACGCCGGTGGTTTCATATGACTGGCAAAAGCGCGCTTCCGGCGACAGGAGCGCATCACAGCGCCGGCAGGCGCGGAGAGGTGAGGGCATATCACCTCCGGGTCTGGTGGAGCGAAAGCGAGCGCCAGCGGTACGGCATGCTGAGCCACAACAACCCGGTGATGATCACCGCCGATGTCAGGCACCACAAACACGTGGCGCCGATCACGAACGGTTCGAGGAAGGTCAGATAGATCGAGAAGAGTGTGCCGATCAACGCCAGCACAGGCAACGTCAGGGCGGCGTGCTCGCCGGGTGAGCCGCGCAGACGATGCGCCGCAATCCAGGCGCCAAGGATTGCGCCATATCCTCCAATGCCTGCCATGCCGACCGGAAGAACGCCGAAGATCCGGGCGAACTCACTCTGTTGCACCGCGTTGCAATTCCCAAGCGGACCGCACGCCGCCTGCGCGCCGGTGGTTTCGATGAACGTCAGGTACGCCGCCACTCCCATCCCGGCAAGCGCCAGCAGCGGAATTGACCGGTCGCGCCAGCGCGCAGGCGGCTGCGCCGGACGCCACCAGGCAACAGCAGCCCGGACAACGGTCAACACCATCCCTGCCAGTACGATCACCGCAAGTGCATTGGCAGGCATGTCGCGCAGGAATGGAGGCGTTTCAACAGGTGCAGGCGATGGAGAAGGCGCCGCCGGTTGATCGGTTGGTTCTGCGGGTAGCATCTCTGCGAGACCTGGCAGTGGGGGCCAGTCACTGCCGCCGCGCTGCACGAGCGTTTCGACCAGCCCTGGCAGGCGCTGCGGGATTTCGTCCGAACCGACCAGCACCGTATCGCCGACGATCATGGTTGGAACACCGCGACGTGCATCAGGAATCGCATATGCGGTAATTGCTGCGCGATAGAGCGCAGCCCCCTGCGGTTGATCGCCATTAATCATCAGTATATGCAACTGATCGCCGAATCGCTGTTGCACCGGCGGAAGGTGCTCGGTGATGACCACATGGCAGTGACCGCAGCGGGGGGAATAGAACAGAACGGCGCGCACAACGGAGGCGGCGAACGCGGAAGACAGGTTCAGCGCCAGCGCACAGGCGATTGCGAGGATGCACACAAAACGACGCATGGCAATCTCCTTTCGCCTGGAGATATTGTACGTCGGTTGCAGGGGAATGGGGTAGAGAACCGAGAACCGAGAACTGAGAACCGAGAACCGAGAACTGAGAACCGAGAACTGAGAACTGAGAACTGAGGACCGAGAACCTGATCGCTAACCCCTAACCCCTGACTTCCTCCGCGAACTGAAGTTGATACAGGCGGTAATAATAGCCGCGTTTCGCCAGCAGTTCTTCGTGCGAGCCGTCTTCCACGAGGCGTCCTTTGTGCAGCACGAGGATACGGTCCACATGGCGAATGGTCGAAAGCCGATGTGCGATCACAATACTGGTGCGTCCGTGAATGAGGCGTTCGAGCGCTTCCTGCATCAACGCCTCGGTTTCGGTGTCCACGCTCGATGTCGCTTCGTCGAGGATCAGCAACACCTCAGGGTTGAACGCAATCGCGCGAGCGAACGCCAGCAACTGCCGCTGCCCGACCGACAGGTTGCTGCCGCGTTCGCGCACTTCGTACTCGTAGCCGCCAGGCAGCCGCTCGATGAACGGCGCGGCGCGCGCGATCTCGGCGGCGCGGCGCACCTGCTCATCGCTGATACTCTCGTCGTGCAGGCGAATATTCGAGGCGATCGAACCGCTGAAACACACCGGGTCCTGCGGCACGGCGCTTACGTGACGGCGCAACTCCGCCTGACGCAACTCCCGAATATCGATGCCGTCGAGTTTGATCGATCCGCGCTGAATATCGTAAAAGCGCGCCATCAGGCTGACGAGCGAGGTTTTGCCGGCGCCGGTCGCCCCCACGACTGCTACCGCCTGCCCTGCTGGAATGGTGAATGAAATGCCGCGCAGCACCCAGCGGTCGTCTGCGTCTGTTAAACCGGAGCCGTCAGGTCCGGCGGCATCAGAGTCATAGGTGAACCACACATTCTCGAACGTAATCTCGCCGCGCACCGGCGACGGCAGCGAACGCGGCTGCTCCGGATCGACAACCGTAGCGGGTGTGTCGAGCACGCGGAAGACCCGTTCGGCTGACGCCATCGCCGACTGGAACGTGTTGTAGCGTTCGGCGATCTGGCGAATCGGCTGGAACGCCTGGTCGGTGTACTGAATGAAGGCCACCAGCATACCAAGCGTCGCCACATCCGCCAGCACCGCCTGCCCGCCAAAATAGAGGAGCAACGCCATCGCCGTGATCGAAAGAAAGTTGATGAGCGGGAAAAAGACGGCAAATGTCCGATTCGATTCGAGTTGCGCCGCCAGATAGTCGCGGCTCAGTTCGGCGAAGCGTATGCGGCTCTGCTCTTCGCGGTTGAACAACTGCGTCACCAGCACGCCGCTGATCTGCTCGTTTAGGAAAGCGTTGATGCGCGCAATCCGCTGCCGGACGCGCCGGTAGACGCCGCGCATGATGCGCTGAAACACACTTGACGCCAGCATGACTGCCGGAAACATAATGAAACTGATCAATGCCAGGCGCCAGTTCAGCAGCAGCATCGTGATGACGATGAACAGCAGGCGCACCAGATCGCCCAGCAGCGCCACCGTTCCCTGGGTGATGAACTCATTGAGCGCATCAACATCGTTCGTCAGGCGGGTGATCAGCCGTCCGACGGGGTTGCGGTCGAAGAATGCCAGGCTCATGCGCTGAATATGGCGGTAGATGCGGGTGCGAATATCGACCATTACCTGCTGCCCAACCGACTGTACAATGTACGTCTGACCGTAGCGAAAGCCGAAGGCAGCCAGCAGCGCCGCGGCGTACAACCCGAAAAGCGGCAGGATGCCCGCCGGATCGCGGGCGGCGATCGGACCGTCAATCGCCTGCTTGACGAGGAACGGCGGCGCAAGTTCGACGGCTGCTCCGCCGAACATCAGCGCCGTCGCCAGCGCAAGCCGTCGCCAATAGGGCGCGATGAACACTCCCAGGCGGCGCACCAGCGCCGCGTCGTAGGCTTTCCCTAAGATTTCATCATCATCGAATTGACTGCGAGACATCTCTCATCTCCTGCGCGTGATCCACGAAGATCACGAAGGACCACGAAGGTCATATGCATCGACAAATCCCGGTGCGATGCCCCCGCGCGCCGTTGCGATATGTGGCAGGCGTGAGACGCCTTCGCGCTCCTGCGCGTGATCCACGAAGATCACGAAGGACCACGAAGGTCATATGCATCGACAATCCCGGTGCGATGCCCCCGCGCGCCGTTGCCACAATCTCACCTCGTGATGGTGTAATGCCTGCGTGGTACGCCGGTTCCTGCTCCCACGGCGCGCCAGTGTGACGCCCCGTGGAGCGCCATTGCAGTGCAACGGCGCTACTCGTCTTCCAATTCGGCGCGCAGCAGTTCCCGGCGATACATATCGGCATACCGTCCGCCATGTTCGAGCAATTCGCGGTGCGTGCCGCGCTCGACGATCTCGCCGTTGTGCAGCACGATGATCTGATCGGCGTCTTTCACCGTCGCAATGCGCTGCGCGATAATAATACTGGTGCGCCCTTTCATCATTGTGCGCAAACCGGCGAGGATCTCCGCCGCCGTGTGCGTATCGACGCTCGACAGCGCATCGTCGAGGATCAGGATCGCCGGGTTGCGCAGGATGGCGCGAGCGATGGCGGTGCGCTGCTTCTGCCCGCCGGACAGGGTGACGCCGCGCTCGCCGATCAGCGTGTCGATCCCCTCGGGAAACTGCTCGACATCGTTAACCAGCCGCGAGACGGCGAGGGCATGGGCGATCTGCTCCCCGGTCGCATCCGGTCTGCCAAAGGTCACATTCTCGCGGATGGGCACGCTAAACAGGAAGGTATCCTGCGGCACATAGCCAATGCCGCGACGCAGCCCATCGAGCGGCAGGGTGCGCACATCATACCCGTCGACCAGCACCTGCCCTTCGTCGGGGTCGCGCACGCGCGCCAGCAGATTGACCAGAGTCGTTTTGCCGGCGCCGGTTGCGCCGACGATCCCCAACGAACCGCCTTGCGGGATGCGAAACGAAATGTGACGGAGCACCCACTCCGACGTGCCTGAGACTGCCGGACGGGCCTGCAACGAGGGCGCATTCGCGTGATATTCGGACGAGCCACCATTGGCATGGTGGCTGTACGAGAAGCGCAACCCGACATTGCGAAACTCGACCTCTCCGCGCACCACGAAGTCGCGCGGCGCGTCGGGCGGCGAGGCAATCGCCGGACGGCGCTGCAGCACCTCGCCGATGCGCACCAGCGACGCCGCACCCTGCTGATAGAGGTCCACCGTCCAGCCAAGCGCGATAACGGGCCACGCCAGTTGTGCTAGATATGCGTTGAACAGCACCAGTTCACCAACGGTCATCTCCCCGGCTGCGACCATCCGCCCGCCGATGAGTAGCACAAACGCGCCAATTGTTCCCAGCATCAAGCCGATGATGGGCCAGAGCGTGCCGCTGAGCAGCACATAGCGCAGGTTAAGCGCGCGGTAGCGTTCATTGGCTTCCCGAAACACACGGATCTCGGCATCCTCCTGGGCATACGCCTTGATCGTGCGGATGCCGCTGAAATTCTCCTGAGCACGGGTTGAAATCTCACCAAACTGATCCTGCACCTTGCGGAAGATCACGCGCATGCGCCCGCCGATTACAACGAACAGCACAGCCACCATAGGCAGGAGCAGGACGACAATCGCAGCCAGCGTCGGATTCGTGAGAAACATCAGGGTCGCGGCGGTCAGCAGCAGCAACGTCGAACCGAGCAGGTTGCTGACGCCGGGACCAAGAAACATGCGCACCGCCGAGAGATCGTTCGTCACCCGCGTCATCAGGTCGCCGGTGTGCATCCTGGTGAAGAAACCTTGATCAAGCGTCAACAATTTCGCAAACAGCGCCTCGCGCATATCAAAATCGATCAGGTGCGATGTGCCAATGATCTGGGTGCGCTGCCCATACCGCAACAACCCTTCGACTACGGCGGCGAGCAGCAGCAATCCGCCGTACTGCAGCAAGCGATCAAGCACGACGCCGCGCGTATTCAGATCATCGACGGCAAAGCGCACAATCTGCGGAATCATCGCGGCAACAGCCGTTGCCGCTAGAGCGCACAGGGCGCCAATCAGCAACCGGCGTCGATAGCGCCGCACAAAGGGCCAGAGACGGCGGAGTTGGTCCATGGGCGCACTCCCTTAAAGAGGATAAGCGTCGCCGGATTTCACCCGCGACGCGGTTCGATAAGTATAGCAGGAATCTATCGTTGTGAGTCGATGAGGATGGTAGGCTCTACGTTGCAGAACGATCATACGTCGCCCTGCGATTATTACGAACCCGCGCGCGCGTGGGGCTGGCCGCCAGCGCGTCCGCAACTGCGCGTGCGTCGTCTACGAACCCGCGCGCGCATGGGGCTGGCGGTGCGATTGCCGAACAGCCGCGCTTGCAACATTACGAACCCGCGCGCGCGTGGGGCTGGCGCGGCAGGTGTGTTCGTCACTCACCCCACCGTCTACGAAACTGAAATATCCTCCAACTTGCAACAGGCTGCGGCGAGTGAAATCGTCCAGAACGCGCCGTGCTGTTTCCAGCGCTGCATCGATTGGCGCGCCGTTGTTGTCCACCGGCAGATCCCAGAGCAGCGCGGCTGCCTCAGCGAAGAAAGGGAAGTCGAGCCGCGCCAGCGTCGGCAACCGCTCCCGCCCTTCCGGCGTCAGCAGCCGAAGGCTGAACTCGACTGCGGCGACGAGGCGTTATGCACAAAAGCGAACATTCTGTATGCGCGACCCACAGGTCTGAGGATGGCTGCCAGATGCGAAACACATCTGCCCCGTCACGCCCGATGGTTCAGTGTCAGGTGCGGGCGCACGGACGCCAACTGACAGCGGGGTTTCGTGCGATCAGCGCGGGCATGATGATTTTTGGGAAATAATCCGGCATTGCCTGGTCTGGCACGCGCAGGCGGACTTCGCTCCCCATAGCCCGCGACTTCGGTCGCTGGCGCAGAGTGAATGCCGGATTATTTTGTGAGTCTTCGTCAGCCGCAGGACGGATAGGCGCATAGCGGGATACTTCCGCGCGTGATCATGGCTTGGCATTCACGTCCGCAGAAGTTTCAATTGAGGCATCCCCCGTAGCGCGCCTCGGATGGACGCCAGGGATCACTCCTCAGCGCCGGGTTCCTCGCCATTCGGTGGCGCGTCGGCAGGCGCGTCGGCAGGTGGCGCGTCGGCGGGTACGTCGGCAGGCGGCGCGTCGGCAGGTGGCGCGTCGGCGGGCGGTGCGGTGGCGGGTGGCGTTTCTGTGGGAGAGGGCGATTGAGGTTGGGCGGGTTGTGCGAGCGGATCGCGTCCCATCCAGAGGAAGGTGACCTCAACGACGGCGCGATCGCCCTTGATGCCGAAGTCGTCCCACCAGATGCCATCGGCGATGTCGATGGCGGTGGGGAAGCGCACTCGCCCGTGCTGCGCGCGACCGTTGTTGTGCCCATCGAAGAAAGCGGCGTGGTCCTGGGGCCACCCCTGGCGCAGGTCGCTGAAGTAGCGTTTTTCCTGCGGGTCCCAGTAGTTGTCGCGCGTGTTCCACGGACCGACATCGTACACCGGCGCAACAACGCTGCGCCCTTTGTAGGTAATGCGCACCATGTACTCATTGCCGCCGCGGCTGGAGAGGACGCAGACGCATGGCAGCGCCACAAAACGGTCGCGCTGGACGATTCGATGACCATTGGCAGTACGCCTGCCCACCAGCCCCAGGCGCGTGGCGTGGACGGTGAATGTCGGTGCGACCGGCGGCGACTCGTTCTCGAATGCGGCGAACGATGGCGTGGAACGAACCGGGGTTAACTGGAGGGAGCGGAGCGATGGCGTGTCACCCGTCGCCAGCAGGCGAACGCGGTACTGCGCATAGCGCGCTGGCTGGTCGAACTGCACCGTGGCGCCCGATGCCAGATCGACGACCCATGGCGTCCAGCGTCTGCCATCGGCGCTGGCGCGCACATCGAGCGCCGCCTGCGCGCCACGCGGGATGCGGGTTTCATACGTGACGCGCAGGGTGTCAAATACATCTGGATACGCAATCGTGTCGCTGACGAAACTGCCGAAGCGTCCAACGCCACCGAACGCTGCTGGCGCCGGCGGCGCGTCGGTGGCGAGGGCAAAACTGCCGCCCGGCGCAACGATCACGCCATCCACGATGCCAGCCGGTTGCGGCGCGGCATAGGCAGGCAGCCCCGCGATGCACGCGATCAGCAGCGCAAACGCGGCAACACCCCTGACCGGGCGATAGACAGCTCGGTGCATGCAGCCTCGTGGCTCTGCAATATCTCTAACCGGACCGGGGCGGATTATACCATACTTCCAAAAGCGGAATGCAACCGTTGTTCACCGCGCCAGCCACCCGCCATCGACGACGAGCACGTGCCCATGCACGTAGTCGCTGGCGGATGATGCCAGGAAAATCGCTGCGCCTGCCAGATCGGCGGGAACGCCCCAGCGCCCGGCGGGAATGCGCTCGAGGATCTGCCGGGAGCGTTCCGGGTCGTCGCGCAGCGCCTGTGTGTTATCGGTGACCATGTAGCCGGGGGCGATGGCGTTGACATTCACCCCCAGATGCGCCCACTCATTGGCGAGCGCCTTTGTCAACCCGGCGACGGCGTGTTTGGCAGCGGCGTAGGCGGGCACGCGAATACCGCCCTGGAAGGCGAGCAGCGACGCGATATTGATAATCTTCCCGCGCCCCTGAGCGATCATCGCGCGTCCGGCCGCCTGGCAGAGCGCCCAGACGGCATCCAGGTTCACGTCGAGCACGGCGCGCCAGTCGCTCCAGCCGTAATCAATCGCCGGCGCGCGCCGGATGATCCCGGCATTGTTCACCAGAATATCAATCCGCCCGAATTGAGCGATAGTTTCAGCAACAATCCCTTCTATCGGCGCAGTGCTGCTCAGATCGGCGGTCAGCGCAATGCCGCGTCGTCCCGCAGCGGCAATGGCATTGAGAGTCGCAGCGGCATTCCCGGAACGCAAGACGACCGCCACATTCGCGCCAGCCTGCGCAAGCGCAATGGCAATCCCCTGCCCCAATCCTTTATCGCCGCCGGTGACCAGCGCCACACGACCATCAAGACGAAAAAGATCGAGCGCGCTGCTCATCACGACCGCTCCGCCTGTTTGATCAGCGGCACAGCCTTCTGCACCCAGGCGAGCGCCGGGTCGAACGCGACTGCCTGAGTGCGCCCTGTGCCTGCGAGGAACCAGAGAAAGTAGTTTGTATATCCGGGTGCGCTACAGGTGGTGTGGTAGCCGTGCGGCGCCATGAAGATCGTCGAGTCGGTGATGGTGTAGGTATGGTCATAGCCGCGCTCAGGGCTGTAATGGCGGCATAAACCGAACCCTTCAGGGGGACTCACGCGAAAATAATACATCTCCTCGTGGTACGCCTCGTGAGGCAGATTATCGACCTCGTGCTTGTGCGGCGGGTAGGTGCTCCAGTTGCCTGACGGCACAAACGTCTCGCCGACCAGCAACCGCGCGGCTGGAAGTTCCGGCTGACTGCTGGTCGTCAGAATATTGTAGAGCGTCCGACTGAAGTTGGCGGCGCCAGCGTCGACCCGCGCCACCATATCGGGTGTGATGATGTACGGATCGGTCTCAAGGTCCGACGGTGCCGAACACAAACCGGCATCCAGCGCGCCATGCGCCGCAATCATGTAGGCGCTGCCCGCCGGCAGATAGACCGCATACGGCTTTCCGGCAAATGGATTGGGACGCGCGCCGATCCCGGCGAACGTCTTCCCGGCGACCTGCACCGTACAGCGCCCGCCAAAGATGACGAGCACCGCCTCGCGACCGCCGGTCTCGCCGGTGAAACTGGCGCCGTCGGGAAGGACGAGACGAGCAAAATCGAGCAGGGTGCACGGATTGACATCCAGCGTGTTGAGACCGGGGTCGCTGCCGACACGGGTGAAAAAGTCGGTCATGCGTGTACTCCTTTGGGTCTACGATGCCTCTCTGACGTCACAGCAGGTTTTATCCAGGCGGAGAGAACATGCGCAGGCAAACTATACCATAGGGTGCAGCGCCATCTTTCGATAGCGTCTGCGCAGGATTTGTGGTACAATCCGTCTAGATAGACTAGACAGGAGCATGACATGTCGCGCATCTGGCAACTGCACGAGGCAAAAAACAGGTTAAGCGAGGTCATCGAAGAGGCGCTCCACAACGGTCCTCAGATTATCACCAAACGCGGGACCGAGGCAGTAGTGGTTCTGTCGTATGCCGAATATCGACACATGCAACTTGCACGCAAGAAGCTCTCGGAATTCTTTCAAGAGTCGCCGCTTGCCGAAGTCGATATCGATCTTCAGCGCGATCAGAGCGGTTTGCGCGATGATGTGATCATATGAAATATCTTCTCGATACCAACGTTATATCCGAGCTGATCTCACGGCGACCAGATCCGAACGTCATCGCCTGGATCGACCGTCTTGATCCAGATACCGTATATCTGAGCGTTATCACTATTGGCGAAATTCAAAAAGGCGTTGAGAAACTCCCCGATACGGAGCGCAAACGGACAATCCAGCAGTGGTTGCACACCGATCTTCCGCTGCGATTCAAGGGACGGATCGTCCCCATTACGATCAGCGTTGCACTCACGTGGGGAACGTTGACGGCAGCACTCGAGCGGGATGGGCGACCGTTGCCTGCAATCGACTCACTGGTTGCAGCAATCGCGCGCGAAGGAAGATACGTCCTGGTCACGCGCAACGTCAGAGACTTTGCAGGCGCCGGCATATCGGTCATCAATCCCTGGGAGGAGGGCTGAAGTCCCGCTCCGGGTGTGCAGGCGTCCCGCCTGCGATCAACCCCTGGGATAGCGTACATCTGGCGTTGGCTTCGACAGGCTCAGCCGACGCCGAATTGCAGCGGCTGCGGCATAATTCACGTCTGGGTGCAGTCTAGTCCTCCCAGAAAGGTCGCGCCCACCGACGGCGCACCAGTTCAGCACGCAGGTCGAGCATGGCGGTGTAGGTCGGCAGGGCATAGAGCGTTGCGCCGGGCGGCAATCGTTCGAGTGCGGCGTCCAGCGCGCCTGCCGGATCGTCGACGACGGTCAGGCGCTCCAGTTCGACCCCCGCGTACTTCAGCCGCACCGCCATATCCGCCGCGCGCGTCCCGCCGATCGTTGCGTGCGCCACATGCCCCGCCAGGCGCTCGAACTCCGCGTCCCACAGCCACGACACATCCGTTCCATCAGCGTGCCGGTCGTTGATCAGGATGAGAAGATGGAGGGTTGCACGTTGAACGCTTAACGTTGAACGTTCAACGTTCAACGCATCGGTCAGCATACGGATGGTTTCGGTAGCGCCAATGGGATTTTTGATCAGGGCGATCAGCAATGGGCGCCCGCCCGCATCGACCCGTTCGATACGCCCAAAAGCGGCATCGAAGCGTTCGAGCGTTGCGCGAATACGTGGCGCCGGAACGCCAAGTTCCAGGCAAGCCGCGATGGCTGCCAGTGCGTTGATCGCGTTGTACAGTCCCGGAAGGGGCAAATGCAGTTCCATTGCTCCTCCGGGAAATGTCAGGTAGAGGATGGCATCGTCTGCGCCGCGAAGGTCCAGCCGTTCCAGGGCATACGCTGGCGTCGGGCGCGCCGCGCCGCATGCGTCGCACCCATAATGCCCGACGTGCGCGTAGAAGAGCGCCGTGTAGCGGTATGGCGCGCCGCAGCGACGGCAGAAGCGGGCGTCGCCGATCTGCGCCGCCGCACCCGATGCGTGGCGCAGATCATTGAGACCATAATAACGCACCCGGGCTGATAACCCCGCTCCAAGCGCCGCGACTGCCGGATCGTCGGCGTTGAGCAGCACGGTGGTTGTGGCAGGAAGGCGTTCGAGCGCAGAGCGCCAGCCTTGCGCCACGGTATCCACTTCGCCGTAGCGGTCAAGCTGATCACGGAACAGATTGTGCAGCACAACCAGGCGTGGCGCAGTTTCTGCCGCTATGCCGGGGAAGGCGGCTTCATCGGTTTCAAACAGACCGATGCGGGCGGGCGGGCGTCCGTCCAGCGATGCGCCCGCCAACGCCGTCGCCGTTACGCCGCTGATCAGATTGGCGCCAGCGCGATTGTGGAGCGGCGCGAGTCCACCGTCCGCCAGAGTCGCCGCAATCATGCGGGTGGTTGTGGTTTTGCCGTTGGTGCCGGAAACCAGCACAACTCCCTGCGGCAGTGATGCCGCCAGTTTCCGCAGCGCCTGCGGGTCGATGCGGCGAGCGACGACGCCGGGGAGCGTTGTACCGCCGCCGCGCCGCAGAACGCGACTGGCGACGCCAGCCGATTTACCGGCGGCGACCGCCAGCAGTAATCGCACATCGATCATAGACGCACCGACAGACGCACAGACGGGCTATTTTCCGGTCAACCCGTGGCGCGCAGCCACGACCTCGGCGATAATACTGACCGCGGTCTCCTCGGGGGAGTTCGACCCGAGCTTCAGACCGATCGGCGCGTGCAGGCGCGCCAGTTGTTCTTCTGGCACCCCATCGGCGCGCAGGCGTTCCAGGCGTCTGGCGTGTGTCTTGGGGCTGCCCAGCGCCCCGACGTAGCGCGCCGGCGAGGGAAGCGCCACCTTGAGCGCCGGATCGTCCAGCTTCGGGTCGTGGGTCAGCAGCACCACGAAACTGTTGCTGGTCAGGCGTCCGGGCAGCACTTCATCGGGCCAGGCATGGATCAGTTCGTCGGCATGCGCGAACCGCTCAGGCGTGGCGAACGCGCCGCGCGCGTCGATCACCACTGTGCGGAAGCCAAGCGTTTTGGCGAACGTCACCAGTGGGATGGCAATATGCACCGCTCCGACGATGAACATCGTCGGAGGCGGCGGATAGGTTTCGATAAAGACCTGCACCTCGCCATCGGCGACCGTGTAGGTGCGAATGCCGCTTTCAGCGCGCAGCAGCATTGCCAGCGCATCGCGTTCAACCGCTTCATTGAGCGTGTGATCCCCCAGCGTGCCAAGCAATGCTTCATCGGGCTGCACCAGCAGTTTGGCGCCAGTCTGCCCTGCTCCATCGACAATTGTCGCCATTGCGACCGGCTGCTCTGCGGCAAGGCATGCCTTGAGAGTGGTATACAGTATGGTCATCGTGTTTTCCATTCATATGGCGCAGGGCGGTTATCTACTTCTGGCAGGGCGCTGTCAACAGCGACCCACAGATGGCTTATCTAAAACGTCTACTGCCGCTGCACCATTTTGGGATCTTCAACCCGCCTGGCTCAGACGTCCGGCAGAACTCCAGGGTTGCATCCATCGTAGCGACAGTGGCGGCTACCAGTCCAGCGGCTCGACGAACACATCGATGATACCGCCGCATGCCAGCCCGACATCCCAGGCTTCATCGTCGGCGACGCCGAAGTGCAGCAATTGCGCCTTGCCGGTGCGAATCGCCTCCTGGCAGGCATCGAAGACCGCCCCCTCGATGCATCCGCCGCTGACCGAACCCGCCATTGCACCGCTTGATGAAACCGCCATTTTTGCGCCAACCCCACGCGGCGCGGAGCCAAGCGTCTTCACTACCGTGGCAATCGCCACACGCTCGCCGCGCGCACGCCATTGCTCGATTGCAGGAAGAACGTCTTTCATGGACATGCCTCACAGAAACGAATCAGCGCAGGGTTTCACTCAACGTTGTCGGCTCCAGCCCAACCGCGCGCAGGCGATCAATAATGCCGGGCAGCATCCCGGCAGTCGCCGGGCGGCCATGCATCAGCAGAATGCCTCCCGCTGCCCATGCCGGATCGGCAACGGCGCGCTCGAGCCAGGACGTGATAGCCCGATCATCGGCGCTCCAATGGTACGGGATGTATCCTTCTGCCGCAACGGCTGCAACCGCCTGTGCCGTGTAATCGCCATACGGAAAGCGAAAATGCGGTCGTGTGCTCTGACCGGTGACCTCCAGAACGATCCGGTCGGTCTCGCGCAATTCATGTGCCATACCGTCGAGACCGATCCGTGAAAAATAGGGATGTGTGAGCGAATGATTGGCAATCTCGTGCCCTTCGGCAACGATCGCGCGCGCCGCATCGGGAAAGCGTTTGACCCAGTTTCCCGTGACGAAGGACGTCCCTCTGACATTACGCTGCCGCAGCGCTTCGAGGATGGCATAGAGCGTCGTATCATCGATTTCAATATCGAACGTCAGCGCCACTCTGCCCGACTCCGGGTTGCCGCGACGCACCGGTTCGGTCAGCCCGAACGCCGGTTCTCCGGCGCGGAATAGCGGGATGACCAGCGCCCGTTCGGCGCGCAGCGGCGCGTCGGGGTCAATCGCGTTCAGACTGGCGATCGCTCCGGCATCGCTACCCAACCGCGCTGCGACGCCTTCCAGCGTTTCTCCTGCAGCGACGCGGTGAACGGTATACCCGACCGGCGCAGGCAGCGGTGTAGGAGAGGGAGGCGGCAACGGCGTCGGCGTCGCCGTTGGCTCGGTGAAGGGCAACCGGACCGGAAGAAACGCCAGGCGTGCAGCGGTTGGCGCTTCCCCGATACGCGCTGTCGGCGGCGCGACGTGGATCGCATAGGCGTCCTCAGAGGCTGAACGCGCGGGCATGCGGACCAGATACCCGCCCAGGATCAGCGCGGCGCCAACCGCGGTTGCTGCGACAAACGGCAGCGCCTGTTTCGTCGAGCGCGGGCGCGCGGCGCGGCGCGGCAAGCGCCGGAACAGCACGCCGGTATCAGGCGCAACTCGCAGGACTGGCGCGCCCCACAGGTCGCCGATCCGCGCCAGCGCCGCGCGCCCGACCGTCACTGCGCGATCGACCGGCGCCTCCATCGCCAGTTGATCGTAACAGAGCGCCGCAAACCGCGCCGCTTCATTCGCAGACGCCGGTACGCTGAATGCAATCGTTGCAGGCAGGCGTTCGTCGATCAGCAACGCAGCGCACAGCACGGGCGCAATGTCGAGCATCCGTCCATCGCCTTCACCGCCGGTCAGCGTCACCAACCGCAGGTCTGCCGCGCCTGTCAGCAGATCGATCAGGTCGCCAGCATCAAGCATCCTGCTCACGTCGAGTTCGAGTCGCTGGTCGGGCGCCAGCACGACACGCGCCGCCAGATGCAACACGTGCGGCATTGCATCCGCCAGCGCCCGCCGCAGGGTTGCAGGGTCGGCGTCCGGCAGTATCCGCAGGTCGATCCGACCGGCGCGAATGCCAGACGCCAGCGCGCGTTCGAGCGCATCCAGGCAATGCGCATTGCCTGGTGACGCAACCGCCAGCACCCGCAGCGGCTCGCGCAGGGACAGCGGCGGCGGCGGCTGGACGCGCCTCCCTGCCCGCACCAGCGCATAATCGGCGCGCAGTGCAGGCGTCCAGACATTCGCGCTGCCCAGTGAGAGATACTCCCAGGGAAGCGCCGCGAGTTCGGGGGCGTTGATCTGCAACCGCACCTGAAGGCGCGCGCCGTCTGCGGCTGCGGCGCGCGCAGCATCGAGTAAAAGCGCGCGCACTGGCGGCGTGAACAGCGCCCGCCCCAGCGCCCGCCCAACATCAGGAAAGTCCGCGATCCGCTGCGCACCGGCATGGAGCGCCTGGCATCCCAGGTCAATCAGCGATTCCGCCAGATGCAACTCCGACATCGCAGCGCGTCCGTTGACGCGCGCCTGGACCAGGCGCCGTCCGTCGTCATCAAATGGACCAACGGCGATGTGGAAGACCATAACCGGCGTGGTTTCGATCGCTGTTCGACCGGAGGCTGACTGCATGGTGGTTCTCACCTGGATGCTCCCTCACCAGTACAATTGTATCATAGGAAGTATGCGCCTTCGGTGGTGTGAAAAGGGGAGACAGGAAGCACGGAACTATGAATGCCGGAACGATTGCACGCTTCATCGGCGTGTCGAGCGCCGCTATTGTGGCAGCGCAGGCGCTGATCCTGCTCACAGTCGGGGGAGCGGTCACGGCGCAAGCGACGACCGAACCGGGCGCGCCGCCGACGCCGGTCGTGATGCTGCGGGAACCGATAGTTCGCGCCGTGATGCCGCTGTTCATCGCGCTGCTGGCGCTTACCGGGTTCGTGCGCGACTATGCGCCATCCATGGCGCTGGGCGGCGCGGCGCTTGTCATCGTCGGCGTTGCGTTCCTGTTCAGCCTGGAGTGATGGATTGCCATCTTTGGGGGGGATCGTTCTCCTGATGGCGCTGATGCTGTCGCGCTATCAACCCGTGAAGCGCTATCCCGACGCCTTTTTTGCCCTCATCCCTCTGCCCCCCTCTCCCGCACGCAGGAGAAGGGAGCGTTTTTGCATCCTGATGCCTGGAATGGATGATGCAACGTGAGCGCTTGCCGGAAAAATCTACCCTTGTGAGAGAGGGCAGGTCCCTCTGCCTTCCCTTCCCGCGCCTTGCTGGGGATGCGCCCATCAGGGGCGTCCCTACGGTATTCCCGCACCTGCCATTTTTCCCCCAAGACCTTTGAGGTCACGGCGAGACGCCTGCAGAGGACAAGCCCCTTGCCGCTCGCAGCGACCTATGACGCAACAACATTTGTGGCGCAGACCTCAGAGGTCAGTGACGTTTTCTCCCTTCCACGTTCAACGTGCATTGGTTGCACGGGCGCGCCAGCGGCGCGCCCCTACCACCTTCCCACATGCAACGTGTGACGTTCCCACATTCAAACTTTGCCCTCCCGCGATCCGGCAACGTCGCGGCGCAACGTCGCTACCGGTTATCCTTCGTGCCCCGTGCCTCTCACCTCTCGCCTTGCACCGACCATCGCCTCGTACTCGCGCTTCGTTCGGTGCGCTACCACGGGCCAATCAAAGGTCTCGCGCACCAGGCGGGCGCTTTCTTCGCCCCAGGCTGCCCAGCGGTCGCGCTGATCCAGCGCCAGCCGTATTTTGGCCGCCAGATCGTCGGTGTCGCCGGGACGCGCCAGGTAGCCGTTGCGTCCGTCGAACACTTTGTCGGGAATGCCGCCCGCCGCCGACGCGACAATCGGACGGCGGTGGATCATGGCTTCCAGCGTCACAAGCGATGAGCCTTCATAAAGGGTCGGGTGAACAACGAGATCGACCTCTTCGTAGAGGTTGTGCAGTTCAGCATCGTTGAGTCGTCCCACGAAGGTCACATGGTTGGTGATGCCAGCCTGCTGCACCTGATATTCCAGGGCGCGGCGCTCTTTTCCTTCACCGACCAGCAACCAGCGCCAGCGTGGTGGCAGGCGCTCCCGCAGTCGGGTGAATGCGGCGATCAGAACATGGTATCCTTTGTTGCGCTCCAGCCGGCCCACGCTGAGGATCGTCAGGTCCGCCGCGTCGAGACGCAATTGCTGGCGCAACGCAGCGCGCGCGGCGTCGTTGACCGGCGCCAGGCACTCGTCGGCATCGATAGCACTGGGTATGACCACGACCTTCGCCGGATCAACCCCCAGATAACGTGGCAGGTCGTCCTGCGTGCAGGCGTCGGTGGCGATGGCTCGATCAGCGCAGCGCGTTCCGTAGGAGTAAAGTGCACGGAAGGGCGCATATGCCAGCCATTTAAGCCGGTCGGGCGTGCGATACTCTTCTAGCCCGTGCGGATTGGCGATGAACGGCAGGCGGCGCAGCAACGGATCGCGGACGCGGATCCAGCCGTAACCGAAAGCGCACAATCCCTGAGCATGCACCACATCATATGCGCCGCGTCGCGCGGCTGCCGCTGTCATGCGCCCTAACCGCCACGAATACCAGGGATAGTTGATCTGCCGTCCCACGATGGAGTTGGGGCGCAGCGCCGGCGAGGCGTAGTCGTAGCGCAGTGTGATCACGCGCTCGATGCCAGGAAGAACGTCGGCGTGTGGATTGGCGGAACGCGCCGGATCATGATCCGGTGCGCCGCTATGCGGAGTCTGCACATACAGCGTCACCCGCACGCCAAGCCGCGCCAGGTGGGTCGTCAGGTGGAACACGTGGCGCTCGATGCCGCCGAAGCCGTGCAACGGAAACACCACGCGCGCCAGCATGGCAACGCGCAGCGCATCGGGTGAAAAAGAGCCGTTCATTGCGTCACGCCTCACCCTCCGTCCACCTCGATCCACGCGCCACTGGCTGCGGCGCTCCGCCGCGCCGCGCCAATCACGCGATCCACCCGCAGTCCATCGGTCAGGTCCGGTTCGGGAGAGCCGCCACGGTGCAGGGCGCCGACGAATGACGCGATCGATGCCAGATGCCACTGCAACGTTCCCCCCGGCATCTCCGGCGACGGCAACGCCGCCGGCGGCGTCGTCCGGCTGAGAGTGGCGATCCTGCGTCCGCCAATTTCGTCGGTCCCTGCAACGATGTCCAATCCGTTGGGATCGCGGGTATCGAAGATCAGCGCGCCAGCGCTGCCATACGCCTCGATGCGGATATCGTCGCCGGCGCCGGGGACCATTTTCGAGACCTCGATGGTTCCGTAGCCGCCACTGACCAGTTCGAGCGACAACCAGGCCACATCGTCCCCTTCGACCGGCAGGGGAGCGCCGTCGATGCCGGGACGTTCGGCGATGATCGTGGCGGTGCGCGCCGATACAGCGCGGATCGGACCGAGCAGATGCAGAGTCAGATCGATCAGATGCGATCCGAGGTCGGCAAGCACGCCGCTCCCCGGTCCGCTGAAGCGCCAGGAGATGGCGCGGTCGCGCCGCAGGTTGCTGCTGCGGTAGTAGCGTAGATGGAACCCGCGGACCTCGCCGATCAATCCGCTAACCACGCGGCGGCGCGCCTCCTGAATCGCCGGTGCGAAGCGCAGATGAAAATTCACGCCGCCGGGCAATCCACACGCGCGTGCCAGTTCGACGATGCGCGCCGATTCGTCTGGCGTTGCGCCGAGCGGTTTTTCGCAAAAGAGCGCCTTTTCTGCCGTAAGCGCCGCTTCTGCAATCTGTGCATGGTCGCCGGTTGGCGCGCAGCAGTCCACGACTTTTACCGATGGATGCGCCAGCAAGATGCCAGGATCAGTGGTCGTCAGCACTTCATCGCCAAGTTCGCGTCGCGCCCGCTCCGCCGACGCAGCGCTGGCGGTTGCAACGCCGACGACGCGCACACATCCCGCCAGCTCAGGGTACGCCAGCGGCAGCATTCGATAGCAGAGCGCGTGCATGCGCCCGATGCCGCCGTAGCCGATCAATCCAATACCGATGTCTGTGGTCATACCAGTAAGAGCCTGATCCGAATAACTGAGGGGGCAGCGTCGTGGTTCAAATGCTATGCAAACTGCGCTATTCCATCGAAAGGCGGCTCTCCTGCGCGCGCCAGGCGCTCCAGTTCTTCCAGGGCGGCGTGAGCGGCGGCATAGACAGGTGGATCGTGCTGCGCCAGTTCACGCGCCTCGAACTCCTCAACGTCGAGCCGCAGCAGGTAATCGCGCCGTGCCGACACGAACAGATCGAGGTCGAGGTCTTCGGAGATGATCGCCTCCGCGCTGATGATCGCCGGGCGCGTCACATTGCAGTACCATCCCTTGAGTGCGCCGGTCGCGCTGCGCAGTTCGAACACATTGTACCAGCGGCTGGCGTAGAAATGCTCGAAGAAGACATCCCCCGTCTCGAAGGTCGCATACCCCAGGTCGAGGCGCGGGCGATCCCAACGGGCACGCACCAGCGCATACTCCGGTGTCATCTGCACAACCTCCGCCTGGTAGATCACCGTGTGGTTCTTTTCAGGTTTGAGCAGTCTGACGGTGACGGTCTTCACAGATAACTCCGTCGCAGCAACTTTCGGACGCGGCGACGCACATCGGCGCCAAGCGCGCGTGCGACGAGCGATGCAATGAACAGCCCGATCAGGCGCAGCAGCGACATGCGCGGGCGCACCAGGCTATGCAAAAACGCCGGATCGTGCAGGCGGAGCGGCGACGAGTCGCGTACCTCAATCCTGAGATCTGCGCCGTGCCATTCACGCTCGACCCAAAAGAGATCGGGCATGCTGCGCTGGAAGAAATAGTAGGCGGGGTTATAGGCGTACAGATAGTCGAACAACTCGCCGAATGGCTCGTCCGCCTCGCGCGGATGGAGCACGAGCGTCTCGTCTTCGAGGTTGACATACCAGCGGTGGAACGACCAGTGAAACAGACGCTCGGCAATTTCGGACGGGCTTTGAATATACCCGGCTGCGCTCACCCGCCGGAGTTCGGCGGCGAATCGGAGCGGGTCGTCCATATGCTCCAGAATATGCGAGCAGATCGTGTACGCAAACGCACCATCTCTGAAAGGGAGATAATGCGCATCCGCTACCACCAATGGGCGATCAACGACCAGATCACCGCCACGCTCGCGGTTATCGGCGCCGGGGTAGCGGTCGAGCAGGACATTCGCGCGCGGGTGCGGATTATCGCCGCTCCCGATCTCGAGCACCAGACCGGTTGCTGGCGGATTACACTTCTGCCTCATTGTTGTGGCGGGGTAAGGGACTTTCAAACAATCTTACACAAAGGCGCACAGGCTCCTGGTCCCCGGTTCTCAGTTCTCAGTTCTCAGTTCTCGGTTCTCAGTTCTCGGTTCTCAGTTCTCAGTTCTCGGTTCTCAGTTCTCAGTTCTCGGTTCTCGGTGCTCAGTTCCTGGTTCTCGGTTCTCGGTGCTCAGCGCCCCTAATTCAAATCTTCCCCGCTGAGGCTATCACGGAGGATGTCGATATATTCGAGCGCCAGGCCCGTACCGATAGCGACGCAGTTCGCCGGTTGGTCGGCGACATAGCAGGGAACGCCGGTCACGTCGGTGAGCAACTCGTTGATCCGGCGCAGCATCGAACCGCCGCCGGTCATGATCATCCCCTTGTCGATGATATCCGACGACAGTTCCGGCGGCGTTTCGGCAAGGACACGGCGAACAGCGTCGATCACCGCCTCCAGCGGCTCCTGGAGCGCATCAGTGATTTCATTTGAACCGATTTCGATCGTGCGCGGCAGACCTGCCACCTGATCGCGTCCGCGCACCTGCATTGACAGCGGGCGCTCGAGCGGCAGCGCGGAGCCGATCTCGATTTTGATGCTCTCGGCGGTGCGTTCGCCGATCAGCACGTTATACTTGCGTTTGACATACGCAGCGATCGTCTCGTCGAATCTGTTGCCACCGACGCGCACCGAGTGGCTGACAACGATATCGTTCAGTGAAATGACTGCCACCTCGGTCGTGCCGCCGCCGATGTCGATGATCATATTTCCCGACGGTTGCGCAACCGGAATGTTAGCGCCAATCGCCGCCGCGAGCGGCTCACGGATCAGATAGGCGTGGCGTGCCCCGGCAGCCTCAGCCGCCTGGCGCACGGCGCGCATCTCGACCGTTGTGACGCCAGCCGGGATGCAAACCATGACATCAGGTTTGCTAAAGCTGAACGGTCCCATCGCCTTGCGGATGAAATAGCGCAGCATCGCCTCGGTGATGTCATAATCGGCAATCACGCCATCGCGCAGCGGACGGATCACCTCGATGCTTTCCGGTTCGCGTCCGAGCATCGCCAGTGCATCTGCGCCTACCGCCTTGATGCGATTATCTTTCGTCGAGATTGCAACGGCCGAAGGTTCAGAGAGGACGATCCCACGACCTTTGGCATACACCAGCACGTTGGCGGTGCCCAGGTCGATGCCGATTTTTTTTGCCATACCTTCCTGTCCTGCAGATTGTGCCTTCAGAATGAAATATCGCAGGGTCAAGAGCAGCACCCATGATACTGCATCCTGCGCCCTGCGATATCAACTCAGAGGGAGCGTGCGCTTTCACTAGTCGCGCTCACGCCGGATTTTCTTCAACTGCGCGACTTTCAACTGCACGAGCGCGCGGCGCAACTCCGCCTCGGCGAGCGCCAGGTCCTGCGCGCTCTTGCGTTCGGCAATCCGCTGCTCGGCAGCGCGGCGTGCCGCTTCGGCGCGCGCCTCATCGATCTCATCGGCGCGCTCGGCAGTATCCGCCAGGATCGTCACGCGATGCGGCAGCACTTCCATAAACCCGCCTGAGATCGCAAAGGGAGTGGTGACTCCACCCTTCACGATATCGAGTTCGCCGATCTCGAGAATCGTCAAGAGGGGCGCGTGGCGCGGCAGGATGCCGACACGACCATCTTTCGTCGGCGCATTGATCATATCCACATCATCGGAAAGCACGACGCGCTCTGCTGTCACGATCTCGAGATGGATGGGCATACCTCTTACCTCCGCGACGCCTCATACGCCTGAATGACATCGTCAAGCCCGCCCTGGAGCAGGAAGAACTGCTCAGGAATATGATCGACCTCGCCGGCCAGCAGCCGCGCAAAACTCTTGACCGTCTCGGCGATTGGCACATACTTGCCGGGGCGACCGGTGAACTGTTGCGCTACGGTAAACGGTTGCGAGAAGAAGCGCTCGATCTTGCGCGCGCGCGCCACTGTCAGTTTATCGTCGTCGGACAATTCTTCGACTCCCAGAATGGCGATGATGTCTTGCAGGTCCTTGTAGCGCTGCAGCACCCGTTGCACCTCACGCGCCACGCGGTAATGCTCCGCGCCGACGATGTTAGGGTCGAGAATGCGGCTGGTCGATGCCAGCGGATCGACGGCAGGATAGATACCTTTGGCAGCGATGCTGCGTTCGAGCGTAATGGTTGCATCGAGGTGCGAGAACACCGTTGCCGGCGCCGGGTCGGTGTAGTCGTCGGCAGGCACATACACCGCCTGCATCGATGTAATCGACCCCTTCTTGGTTGACGTAATGCGCTCCTGCAATTCCCCCATTTCGGTGCCAAGCGTCGGCTGGTATCCCACCTGCGACGGCATGCGTCCCAGTAGCGCCGAGACTTCCGAGCCTGCCTGAACGAAGCGGAAGATATTGTCGATGAAGAGCAGCACATCGCGCCCTTCATCGCGGAAGTACTCCGCCATGGTCATCGCGGTCAACCCGACGCGCAGGCGCGCCCCCGGCGGCTCGTTCATCTGACCGAACACCATCACCGTTTTGTCGAACACGCGGGTGTGCTCATCGATTCGGGCTTCCTTCATCTCGTGGATGAGGTCGTTCCCCTCACGCGAGCGCTCGCCGACGCCGGCGAAGACCGAGTACCCCGCTTGCTCCTTGGCGACGTTGGCGATCAACTCCTGGATGATCACCGTTTTGCCGACGCCTGCGCCGCCGAAGATGCCCGTCTTGCCACCGCGCGTAAATGGTGCAATCAGGTCAATGACTTTGATCCCCGTCTCGAAAATTTGCGCCGTTGTCGACTGATCTTCGAGTGCGGGGGGCGGGCGATGGATCGGGCGATACTCAGTCGTCTGCACCGGACCCTCGCCATCGATCGGATCGCCGAGCACATCAAACACGCGCCCAAGCGTTCCTGCGCCGACGGGCACAGCGATCGGGCGGCCGGTATCAATCGCCTTGACGCCACGCCGCATGCCATCAGTGCTGCTCATCGCCACGGCTTTGACCACGCCGCCGCCAAGTTGCTGCTGCACCTCCGCTACCAGGCGCTTGCCATTCTCCAGGGGTATCTCAAGCGCATTGTAGATTTCCGGCGTTTCGTGCTCTGGAAACTTTGCGTTGAGCACCACCCCGATAATATCCGTCACAACACCGGTTGCTCCGGCCATGAGCATCCTCCACTCACGTCTATCGCATCACATTTCTGCCAGGGCTGCTGCGCCCGACGCAATCTCAGAGACTTCCTTCGTAATGTTCGCCTGGCGCGTCTTGTTGTACGAGAGGGTCAGGTCGCGCTGCAATTCTTTGGCGTTGTCGGTCGCATTGCGCATCGCCACCATACGCGCGCTGTGCTCACTGGCGATCGCTTCCAGCACCGCCTGATAGAGCTGTACTTCGACAAAGCGCGGCAAAAGTTCACGCAACACTTCTTCCTGACTCGGCTCGTAGGTATAATCGACCATGCGTTCCGCCGGTTCGTGCGGCGGATCAATCGGCAACAGCCGCTTGATTGTCGGGCGCTGCACCAGCGTGTTGACGAACTGGCTGTACAGCACGTACACCTCGTCGTACTGCCCGCCCAGGAAGCCGCTGATGACATTCGTCGAAATGCCGAGAATATCGGTCAGACGCGGATAATCGCCAAGTTTGGTCACCTCGGCGACCAGATTCTGGTGCGTGCGCACCATGAAATCGCGCCCCTTCTTGCCGATCGCCAGAACTTCGACCGTATGCTTCTTTTCCTGCTCATCGAGAATGAAGCGCGACGCGCGCCGCAGCACATTGGCAACCAGGCTGCCTGCCAGTCCGCGATCAGGCGTGACGACGATCAGGGCGACCCCCTTCACCACGGGGCGCACTTCGAGCAGGGTGCCACGGCGCATCCCGACCGCGCGCCCGGTCAATTCGCCCATCACATCGAGCAGGCGGTCGGCATACGGGCGGGTTGCGAGCACATTCCGCTGCGCGCGGCGCATCTTCGACGCCGACACCATCTCCATTGCGCGCGTGATCTGCGCCAGGTTCTTCACCGAGCGAATACGACGCCTGATTTCGCGTGTACTGGGCATAATTTCCTCAGATCAGGAGACGTTGCACTGCAACGTCTGGTACATCTCTGAACGTTCGCCACTCACCTCTTCTACTCCTCCGCGAAACTGCTCATCTGCTTGAATTCCTTCAGCATATGCTCAATTGCGGAGCGGATTTCCGGCGAAGGGAACTTGCGGTCGAGGCGGTTCTCGAAAATCATCTTGCCGACCTCAGGATGCGCCGTGCGCATATAGTTGAACAACTCAGACTTGAACCGCCCGATCTGACTGATCGGCACATCATCAAGGTAGCCATTGATACCGGCGAACAGAATGACCACCTGCTCTTCCAGCGGCATCGGCTGGAACTGCGGCTGCTTGAGCACCTCTTGCAGGCGCTGGCCGCGTTCGATCTGCGCGCGCGTCGTCGCATCGAGGTCCGACGCGAACTGCGCAAACGCCGCAAGGTCGCGGAACTGCGCCATATCGATCTTCAGGCGGTCCGACACCGAGCGCATGGCGCGGGTTTGTGCTGCGCCGCCGACGCGCGACACCGAGATGCCGACGTTCAGCGCCGGGCGAATGCCAGCGTTGAACAGGTCGGTCTCCAGATAAATCTGGCCGTCGGTGATCGAAATGACGTTGGTTGGAATATACGCTGACACGTCGTTCGCCTGGGTTTCGATGATCGGCAGGGCGGTCAGACTTCCGCCGCCGTAATCTTCGTTCAGGCGCGCGGCGCGTTCGAGCAGGCGCGAATGGAGGTAGAACACATCGCCGGGGTACGCCTCACGACCCGGCGGACGGCGCAGCAGCAGCGACACCTGGCGATAGGCGGTCGCGTGTTTCGAGAGGTCATCATAGACGATCAGCGCATCACGCACTTCCTGACCATCGATGATGACGCCGTTCTCCATCACCTCTTCACCCATAGCGCAACCGGCATACGGCGCAATATATTGCAACGCCGCCGACTCCGACGCCGTCGCCGAGACGACGATGGTGTAGTCCATTGCGCCATATTTTTCGAGAAAGTTGATGATCTGCGCGACCTGAGCGCGTTTCTGCCCGATGGCCACGTAGATGCAGACCATCCCCTTCCCCTTTTGATTGATGATCGTATCAATTGCCACCGCCGTCTTACCGGTCTGGCGGTCGCCAATGATCAACTCGCGCTGACCGCGCCCAATCGGGATCATCGCATCGATCGCGATAATGCCGGTCTGCACCGGTGTATCGACCGACTTGCGCGTGATCACGCCGGGGGCGATGCGTTCAATCGGGCGATACTTTGTCGTCTGAATCGGTCCTTTGCCATCGACCGGCTGACCGAGCGCGTTGACCACCCGCCCGATCAATTCCTGACCGACCGGCACCGAAATGACGCGCCCGGTCGAGTTGACCTGATCGCCCTCTTCGATTCCGAGGTAATCGCCAAGAATAATCGCCGAAACCGCATCTCTTTCCAGGTTGAGCGCAATGCCGAACACCGGCTCGCTGCGACCGGCTTTCGGCGGGAACTCGAGCAACTCAGACGCCATCGCCTGTTCGAGCCCGCTGATCTTCGCCACGCCGTCACCCACCTGGATCACGGTGCCGACGTTGACCATCTTCGGCTGAAGATCGACGCCTTCCCGAATACTCCGCAACAGGCGTTGATACAATTCCTCAGTCGTTGCAACTGTCATCGTCTATCCCCTCATTACGGCGGCGCTCCGCGCTCGCTGCGGATGCTACCCCGTCATCATATTGCGCTGAATGGCAGCCATGCGTGTGCGCAGGCTGGTATCGAGGACCTGATCGCCGATACGAATGATCAACCCGCCGATCAGCGACTCATCGACACTGAAGCGCAGTTCCAGGTCAGGACCGTACCGCGCTTTCAGTTGATCGGAAATGCGCTCACGCTGGTGCGGGCTCAATTCGACGGCGCTGATCACCTCGCCGGTCAATGGCCGTGCGCCGCGGCGGGTCATCTGCTCGAAGGCGGCAACAACGGCTGGAAGGCGGTCGAGGTTGCCCTCTTTGCCAAGCGCCAGGATCAGGTTACGCACCTCACGCGGAGCGTCTGCTGGCAGCGCCGCCAGCACCCGTTCCGGCGTCACCTCGCCATTGACGCTGCTTGCAGTATGAAGCGCCTGCAGCGCTGCGCTGGTCAGCGAGTCGAACAATGCCCGTGCAATGACCTGAGCTTCAGATGCACTCACGACTATGCCTCACCTTTACGCCGGGCAGCGAACTCCGCCCGGCATCGCGGGTTCAATTATACTTGCCAAGTTCCGCCAGCGACTCTTCGATCAGGCGGTCGTGGTTCGTCTTCAATTCCGCGTTCAGCACCCGCTCTGCGGTGAGAACCACCAGTTCCGCCATGCGATCCTTGAGTTCGCCGAGCATCCGCTGACGCTCCTGTTCCGCCTGCGCGAGCGTATCGCTCTTGAGTTTCTCGGCGTCGCGGTGCGCCTGCGCGATAATCTCAGCCGCCTGCGCGCGCGCCCGCTCCTGCGCCTGCGCCAGAATGCCGGCCGCCTCCTGGCGCGCCTTTGCCAGTTCGGCGTCGTAATCGCGCTTCGCGTTCGCCAGTTGCTCGCGAACCTTCTCGGCGTCCTGCAACCCTTCCTGTATTCGGTTCGTCCGCTGATTGAGCATATTCAGGATCGGGCGATACAGGAAGGCGGTCAGCAACCAGACGACAAAGACGACGTTGATCAGTTGCGCAATCAACAATCCCCAATTGATGCCCAGTTTTTCCACAGCCGTTCTCCCCACATAACGCGGAAGGACAATTACACGATGCGGAATGCAATGAGCAGCGCAATCACCAGCGCAAAGATGAACAGCGCTTCGACCAGCGCAAAGCCGAGGAACATATAGGTGCGCAGGGTTCCTTCGGCTTCAGGGTTGCGGCCCATCGCCTGCAGCGCGCCGCTAAAGATAACGCCGATGCCAACGCCAGGTCCAACGGCGCCAATGCCGACTGCGAGCGCCGCAGCGATAAGTCGCAGACCGTCATCCGTCATGATCTGTCTCCTCCTCAAGAGTACAATGATGTGCTTGTGTCTCAGCCATAGCGAACTACGCGCGCTCTGGGGAGCGCCGCAATGATAATGCTAATGCGCCGCCGTCTCGCCATGCCCGTGGCTGTCGTGCCCGTGCCCGCCATGCGCTTCGGTCGCCAGCGACATGAAGACGAGCGACAGCACCGCGAAGATCAGCGCCTGCATAAAGGCGACGAACAGTTCGAAGGCGTAGAACGGCGCGGGAAGCAGATACGGGAACAGGAACGCCATCACCACGAGAATCACCTCGCCGGCGAAGATATTGCCGAAAAGTCGGAAGGCGAACGCGACGATGCGCACAAACTCGGAGATCAACTCAAGAATGCCGACGAACGCCGTCATAAAGCCTTCGCGGAAATTGAAGAACTTCGTGAGATAGCCAAGCCCGAGCGCCTGGAAGCCGAAAAACTGGATCAGGCCCACCGAAATGAGCGCCCACGCCAGGGTGACGTTGAGATCCGCCGATGGCGCACGCAGATACGGGATCAGCGTCGTGCCCTTCTCGCACGCCAGGGGCCACGATGCAAAGAAATCCGGCGCGCCGGCCGGCTCTTCCGCCATCGTCACATCGGCGACAGGCGCGACAATCGCGGTCTCCTTATGTTCCGCCGTCGGCACGCAGACACCGATGCTTCCGACGCCTGGAACGAGACCGATGACGTTCGATACGAGGATGAAGAAGAACGCCGAGGCGCAAAATGGAAAGAACTTCGCCACATTCCTGCGATCAACGCTCTGGGCAAAGTTGTAGAAGGCTTCGACCATCACCTCGAGCGTATTCTGCAAGCCGCGCGGTATCATCTGCATGTTGCGCGTTCCTGCCAGAACCGTGACAATGATGATGATCAGAACGACAGCAGTGGTGATCAGCGAATTGGTGATAGGGATGCCGCTTGCGCACGTTTCGAGCGTGGCGCGTGCGCCGCCGAGGCAGACAACCGGTTCGGCAGCGACGGAGATGTGCAGTTTGGTCGAGCGAACACCAATAATATAGAGGACGATCCCAACCACGAGCAGAATGCCGGTGACCGTCAGAATGCGGTTCCGCATAAACGCTCTCTCCCTGTCTCCCTACTTTGAGAACACTTTCACAATAAAATGTACCATATCAGGCATAAAAATTCAACCTGCGAAGCGAGGTTGAACGGGCGCCGCATGCGCGAAAGCATCAACTGAGACTGCGCGGCGAGTATAGCACAGGTAAAAAGAACGTGCAAACGGCTAGCCGAGCAGTTCCTGGATGTCGCGGATGGCGCGCTTAGCATATACCCAAACAGAGCCGATCTTTGCCGGCGTTCCAGATTTGTCGAAGACGATGACGAGCATAAAGCGTTGTGCGATGTCGAAGCAGTAGAGATCGTAGTGACTTCCCTCGTGGACATACAGCGCCGACGACTCGGTTTCGCGCAGCATCTGCGTAATCTGCCCCGCTGTCGAGAAGCTGGTCGAGAGCAACGGCAGCAACACCATCGTCGGCAACCCGATGGTCAACCCGGTCTCGACCAGCACCATCCCCGCCCGGTCGGCAAGAATAATGCACTTTGAGCCGACGTCGCGATCGAGCGCCTCCATGCGCAAACGGATTGCGCGCTGGTCTTCGGGGGTCAGCACCAGGGGTCCATCGCGTCGTCGTGCCTGACGCGGTGCGCTGGTCTCCGCTGGACGCGCTGGCGCCGCTTCCGCCTGGCGCGGCGGTTCCGCTCTAGGACGCGCAGGGCGCGCTGGAGGTGCGGATGCCGCCGCCGCAGGAGGTTCCTTTGGCTGTGTTGGAGGCGGGGGTGGTTCCAGCGCGCTCTCGGGCGCGGATTCTGCCGCCTGCGTCGTCGTCGTCGCTGCTTCGTCCAATTCCCGGTGGAGCAGATTGCACAGGTCGTCGAGCGCCATATCGCTGCTGACAACATGCTGCACGCCAAAGCCGGCTGCCCGCCGCGCGACCTGAGGATCGGCCTGCCGGCTCCACAGGACCAGGCGGGTTGGCGCACCGAAATTCGGCAGAATTTCTGCCAGATCGATGCCGCTCATTCCTGGCAGTTCGACATTCGCAATAATCACACCAGGCGGATCATTCCGCACTTCCCACAACGCATCGTTTGCGGTGTCGAGCGTCTGCACCTCGACATCGCCGGCGAACCGGCCCTGCAGGGCGCGCAGTTCGCCGCTATCGCCTGGAACAATCACAAGTCGGTACGTCATGAGACTGCTTCACTTTCCTCTTAAGTCTGGCGGAACGGAAGCGCGAACGAGAAGGTGCTCCCCTCTCCTTCCCGGCTGACGACCCACACCGTTCCGTCGAGTGAGGCTATCAACTCGCGCACCAGTGCCAACCCGAGCCCGGCGCCGCCGCGCTCACGCGTCAGCGAATCGCCCACCTGATAGAACCGGTCGAAGATACGTGTTTGTTCATGCTTTGGGATGCCAATTCCGGTGTCCGCGACATCGACGACCACCCACGGCAATGTGCGCAGCAATGCTGGCGGCTTGACGATTGAAGCGTTGGTCAATGCCTCAAGTTCGGCATATGGGCGAATACTGAGCGCAATGGTGATCTGTCCCTGCGCTGGCGTAAATTTGATCGCATTCGAGAGCAGGTGGTTGAGCACTAGCAGCACCTTTTCCCGATCGGTAAGGAGTGGAGGAAGCGTCTCAGGAAGGCGTGTCACGATCGTCTGTCCCGACAGTTCGACGGTGCTGCGCAGGTTCTCGACTGCCTGCCGGATCGTGCCGATCAGATCGAACGGTGCGAGTTGCGGTTGCGCCTCGCCGGTGTCAATATGCCGCAGGTTGACCATGTCATCGACGATCTCTTTGATTCGCTGCGCGCTTTCCAGAACGCGCTGCAGATAATCGCGCTGACTCCCATCGACCTGGTCGCGCACCATCATGGTGTATCCAAGCACGATCGAGAGCGGGGTGCGTAATTCGTGCGATGCGATGGCGATGAACTCGCTTTTGAGGCGATCGAGTTCCTGGCGCCGCTGGTATGCTTCGTCGAGTTGACGGTAGAGGGTTGCGTTGCGCAATGCGGCGCCCGCGTGATTGGCGAGCAGCATCAATCCCTGCTGCACGCCTGGGCGCAGGGTGGTTGACCGTTCGTCACAGAGCACCACCACGCCATTCACCTGCCCCTGAGCGCGCAATGGCACCGCGAGCGCCGTGTACAGATTGTGATTGTTCCAAGCGCTGTAGGGAGTGGCATTATCATAGAGCGGCCGGCATAACTCAAATGAACGTTTTGCCAGGGCATGCCCGGCATCGGTCAGATGCGCATCGGACGGATGCGCATCCGCCTGATAGAGCGTTTCGCTCTCATCGCCAAGCAGCAGGAAGCCGGTCTGAAATCCGCTGCGTTCGATCATGGCGTTGAGTGCGATGCGTGCCAGTTCGGGCAATTCCAGGGTGGCGCTGAATGCTTCGCTGACCGCCAGCAGTTGCTCGAGCGTCCGTAGCCGCAGATTGTCCTGTTGAATGGCGCGCTTTCGCAGCGCCTGATCAACAGCCAGGCGCAGTTGTTCGAGTTCGAACGGTTTTGAAAGAAAATCGGCGACGCCGCGCCGCACCGATTGATGCAGATTCTCGAGCGACGCATATCCGGTCATAATAATGATAGCGATCTCCGGATCCTTTTCGCGCACGATTTGCGCCAGATCGAGCCCGCTCATCGTCGGCATCTTGATGTCGGTCAGCAACAGGTCGAACTGCTGCCCATTATCGAGTGCAGCAATTGCAACATACGGATCGCTGGTCGCCATCACATCATAACCAGCGCGTTGCAGCGTGCGCGAGCAGACATCGCACATGTGCTGTTCGTCATCAACGATCAGCAGTCGTGGTGGCGAAGGGTTCGTCAGCGATGTGAGCGACCCGCAATCGATTGCCTGGCTCATAGCACTGGATCCGCCCTCAATTCAACGCCTCAACAGCGACGGCGGACACCCGCGTGATCGTCCCGTCTTCGAGCGCGACCTCCGCAGTCTGTGTGCGTACCCGCGATGGCAACCGCTGCGGCGCCAGCGGGAGTGTGCGCACCTGCCCAGACTCTCCCAGTCGTGGTTGGTGCAGGACCCGAACAAGCGCGCCGGGACGCACCGCTGGACGCGGCGCGTCGAGAGACACCCCGGCGGCGCGTGTCGTCAAGGGGATGACGACACGTGGTCGTCGAACGTCTCCCCACACGTGTGTCGTGCCTTCAACCAGCGCTTCTTTGCCTGCATACGAGGCGAGCAGATCGAACAATGGGCGCGACATCGAGCGGTTGCCGAAGCCTTCCGTGACAATGACGACAAGATCGGCGGGGTATGGCGATGCTGGCAAACCCCAGTTGGGCGGTCCGGCGTTCCATGGCGCATATCCTTCGACGCCAAGAAAGGCGCGCAACTCTGCCTCATCAATGCTGCCGACGATGATGCCGCGCACTCTTTCCTGGACGGCTCGCTCCAATGTCGCCGCACTGATGGTGCTGCCGCCAATGATAATCGCATAGGCGAAGCGTGCGTTGATCTTATCTGGAGTGATTGGTTCCGCCGGATCGGTGACCATCAGTTGTAACACGCCGTACTGGCTCGTTCCAATGCCGAAGATGCCATAGACCTGCGCTGCCGGGGTTTCGATCCGTACCCCTTCGTATGGCATGATCTCCATCACGACTCCGGGGACATTGGCGAGCAGTTCGTAGCGAATCGGATCAGGCGTGATTGTAATGTAGCCGGTGGCTTCATCGACGCCTGCAAGCACGCCGTTGACCGGCGACAGGCACTTTTGCCCGCCGAACCGGCCGGTTTGGGCGAGGGGGGCGCCTTGTGCGATCGGTGCGCCAATGTCGTGAAGTAATGCGCGTTTGACGCGCGACGGAGGAATCATCAGCAAGCGTGCCAGGTTCATGATCCGTGGCGCTTCTGGAATGAACGCATGTGCGACCGGAGTGCCAGGTTCGACACGCTGCCCGACGCGAACAATGACTTCTCCCGGATGCGGCAACCGGCGCTCGATTCGCGCTAGTGCGCCGGTGACGAGAGGTGACGCGCCTGAAGGAACATACAACGACATACCACCCTCGTGCGCTGGCTCAAAAAGCTCACTCAATTATAGCACACACTATGAAAGGTGAGAGGTAAGCGGCGAGTGGTGAGCGGCGACCTCGAAAGTTGAGGGGAATGTTGCCCCTGGAGATGTCCATAGGGGAAGGACGGCGACTCTCGCCACACAATGCGCAACTCTCAATCGCCTGCAAACGTCTGACCTATGGGGAGAGTGAAGAAGGCGCATACCCGATAGCGAGCCTGCTGGAGATTGCAATGGACGTCTCGACACCACGATTAATGCGCAGCCGCGACGATGCGATCATCGCTGGCGTGGCAGGTGGGATTGCACGCTATCTGAGTGTTGACTCCACGATTGTGCGCCTGATCTTCGTTGCGCTGGTTTTTACCGGTGTGGGGGTGATGCTCTATCCTCTGCTCTGGATCATTATGCCGCTCGAAGAAAAGCCTGCGCCGGGGCGCACGACGGAAGATGCAGCACGCGCGAGCGCGCCACGTCCACAATCTGGTTCGCAGACCGATGCCTCCAGCGATGAGGGGGCAGAGATCCCCGTCAATAATCTGAACACCCTCGATCCGCGCAGTGCATCGCCGTCTGTGCAGCGCAATCGGCAGTTAGGCGTCATTCTTATCAGCATCGGCATACTGGCGCTTCTAAGCATCCTGCTCGGTCCGGCGTTCGGTAAATTGCTCTTCCCGGCTGTGCTGATCGCTGCCGGCGTACTCGTGTTGCTGCGCAATCGGCGCTAACCGGGTCTTTGGCAATCACAGGTCAGACGGCTCTGCGAGCGCCGGGCAGGATGTTCATCCCCAGACTGACCGCGCCCGCAGCAATGGCATATTTGACCAGGCTGTCTCCAACAATGACAGAAGCGATCAGATCGTTGCTCCAGACGCCGTAGAACGCAAGCATCGTAAAAAGCGCCGTGTCGAGCGGCGCCGACAGCGCGTTGCTCGACAGGGCACGAATGACCCAGACACGGTGACGCAGCGCGTGGTACACTTCGGTGTCGGTCAGTTCAGAAAGAAAAAGCGCGATTGCCGAAGCGACAATGATTCGGGGCGATGCCAGCGCCGCTGCGGCAGCAACGGCGTTGACGCCGACTGCCGCCAGAATCGTTGCATAGACGACGGTTTTGTTGTACTGCCTGTGGATCAGGTCACGCAGCGTGAAAATGACGCCGAAAAAGAGCGTTCCCAGCGCGAATTGCACAACCCCCACGGTCAGAATGGCGTCAGCGGTCAGGTTCGCCGCCAGAATCGCCAGGATGTAGAGAATGATGAAGAGCATGACTCCTCCAGATGCAGATGATTGCCGCTAAGTATACTCAAACTTCCCACGGTCATTCGATCGCCGAGTCGTCTGCTCGAGGACCATCCCCGAACCTCCGTCCCGAACGATTCCTGGTTCTCAGTCCTCAGTCCTCAGTCCTCAGTTCTCAATTCTCAGTTCTCAATTCTCAGTTCTCAGTTCTCAGTTCT